>Ga0209208_10008785_pt1 | contig 13396 bp, 10 predicted proteins | sample S1TSphfallax_3_FD_187694 | JGI IMG/M metagenome (GOLD analysis project Ga0209208, IMG submission 187694) | Host-associated microbial communities from peat moss isolated from Minnesota, USA - S1T2_Fd - Sphagnum fallax MG (SPAdes) (version 2) | ecosystem: Host-associated > Plants > Peat moss >...
TATACTTAGGGTCCTATTCACAACTGAAGTAGTTCCATAATCATAATCACACTTGGGCCACCGACTGAGGCTACGTTAGTTTTCATAACAATAACACCCAAAACCATCAAAACTTACCCTTGACTTCCTTCGTTTAATCTCATTGCACATGTTATACATAACCCTCATTAATTTGTTGCATAACCTTCATCAAGGAATGTGCCAAAGCATGCAACATCTTATTCCTTTACAAATACCATATCATGTGTAGTACTTGAAATTCTTTCTGGATCCTAATCCAGGTTACAATCCAGCATAAAATAACGTGATATCAGAGTTATCCTTAAAGTCACCATGTCTTTGGGCCATGCTTTAACCTTATATTCCCTTTCCAACCTCAAATTGAGTGTGGGCACAAAGTGAGTTAAACTAAGTAATGTATGCAGAAATCAGTTTATGTAGGCAGAAACATGGAATGCATCACATTTACCAGTTCAATATTCCTCTTGAAGATGTTGTCCATTAATCCAGGTTGCTTTAGCATTTCAATCAGTATTATGCCAGGACCTCCATCAGGTGTAGCCTTCGTTGCATTTTAGATAGAGCAAAATTGTGGTACTTCAGGGGCCGACAAACAAGATCTAACATGCACGCGCCTGCATGGCTCTCTCTATTGGTTCTATTTTTTTCATTTTCTCCATATGACACAAAAGAGACTGCAGTGTGCAGTGTGCAAATGATGTTAATAAATGTTGGTGCAAGACAACACGTGATCAATTTGGTCCAAGTCAAGGTACTACAGTAGGTGTTTTATGGCCAGCATCAATGCAACAGGCCTTCGTCAAACTGGGGCATTCACTACTCCTCGCCACCACCTGGGGTTGGATCATCACAAATTAGATCCTAAGGACACTATGCACATGAGCAATCTCACCTTCTTAATGGCTGCTAATGTTGCTAATGCAGGAACAAACGGATCAGCAGTTGCCTCCACAATGTTGGATAGTGTCTGCAATCCCTATCATCACACTAGTCCAAAGACATTGGTTGGACCACTTTCCATAGTTCATAGGTGTAGTCTATTTCTGGAAGCCTGGTTATGGCACCGACTGTATTCTCGTTCTCATTAGTGGTTGATAAGGAGGTAGTTGGAATTCCTGGGTAGTTCTAACAAATCCCCTAATTACTGTTTTAACCCTGACACTTCATACATTGCAAAGAAGGTGAACAGCCACCCTTGCCTAGATTGTGGGGCAAAGATATTCTTTCAGATATTCTTTATAGCATCAGCTAGAAGCATCTTCCTGGTTCTGCATGAATTTCAATTGAATGTGAGGAGTTTTATCTTGTTGATTGATGCTACTACTTTCTGCCTTGCCAATATTTCACATGTGAAAAAATCATCACTGTCCAAGCAAGCAACCACATTGCATGTGTGACATCCTGACGAACAGTCTCCAAACATCCTCTGCCACAATTGGGTCAGCAGTGAACATGTCAAAGAGGCTATGGCCCACAAAGACAAAGACTTGGAACTGCATGGATTTGAGCTGTTCATGAATATGCTCACTCTTCAAGCATTGCTACAACTGCCACATTTGTGACAGGCCCTGTGAGAGTGATATGGTTTTGGCTCCACCCCTTCAATGTGCAGCATTATGCCCTTCTCCACACTCGATGAGTCCCAGAATCATACAGTCCATATTGCACATAAGCATCCATTTGGAACACCCTTTATGCATACTCAATGCTCCCCCATTCGGTATACATGTTTGTAAGGCAATTGCTCACAAAGACACAAGACTTTGCACTCTCCTTGAAGGAAATGTGCATGAATATGCCCTTGTCAAGTGTTTGTAATCCAGCACATGTGTTGAACAGTCAAATGAAAGTGAGCGGGTCAGGAAGCATGGGCTCTTCCCACTACCGTTTGCTAAAATAACTGTAGTGCTTTCTCATTCTGTCCAGACTTGCTGTGCAGAGCTTGTAATCCTGATGCTTCCTTGAAAGATGTTGCAAAGTTCAGAGTGCCATCACAGCCAGGTTTGCCTCCACCCATCATGATTGTAATTTATTATTGTCAAGCTAGATTGCCCCCTGTACTCTACAATGTAGATGCTAATGAAGAAAGGATATTCTAGGTAATTGTAATTTGCTTTTGTAGATTAAGCTACCTGTTGGAACAGGGGCATTTTTCTTTTAGTGGGCCTTAAATCTCTTGTGGGAGGACATGGGTCAAGGTGAGGGTACAGAGTGGGCTACAAATTTGACAGTGCTGGATGGTACATGGTCAAAGGCAAAGCTGATCTACTTTGGGGATCCATAGCTGCAGGATGTGCTACACTACTGATTATTGGCTTCAACATCTGCTCAGAAATGTGGATACACCCAGTGCTCATGGACAGTGAAGAGCATTGTCTTTTGTAACCCAACAGGCACTAGAGCATCAGATATGGGGCTTGGAGTCCTGCTTTATGTTTTTTAGCTTCACAATCTTATTAAATGCCATGGAATTCCAGGAACACTCTCCAAGAAAATTGAGATAATAATGTGGAGTATATGAATTACAATGTACATTCTACACTGCTCTTTTTGCAACGTGCATCTTACACTGTGCTTTCTCATATGTTGCTCTAGTAGTCTGCTGTATTTTCTTTACTCATTGTTTTGAGAGTTTCTGTGTCTCACTAACAATAACTGGCTTGACATTTGGTTGTTTTGGCATTGGGTCAAGAAGGATGCAGAATTAGGTCATCAAGTGAAGACAGGGTTTGAGGGAGTGTGAGGCACAAGTAGCTTATATGAAGGATATCAGGAGAAAACCAAGCTATGATGAGACTAGTTTTCATAACTTAGTGATGAGAACATGGTAGGGGAGTTGCTGAAAGAAAAGGAAAAATTGTTGCAGCAGACTAGTAAAAGTGATGAATAGAGTTTTGCAACTGTAAACATGCTATATGGCCTCAGCGAAGTTGACATCCATGTGAAGTGAACAGAAGTGCACATAAGAAGCCTGCCTAATCTATCTCTTGATGCCATGGTTGTGACACTCACAAATTGGCACCAGATTTCTCCCGGCAGGATGCAACTGGACAATTTGAATTGAACTTCAAGTGTAATGATGGTTGGGCAACTGCTGACTAAGCATACATTTTTCAAGTTTTTAGTGAAATTCATTGTAGAGAAATAAGGTTTGTGTGTCTTGCATGTGAAGCATCTATGATCAGGGAGATCTGTTATTGTGTGTTTTGTGCCTTTAACTCACTACAGTAGATGTTATTGCCCGGGTTGTGACTAACTAGGGAGTGTTTTTTCCTCAGACATATCCTCAGAGTTCACCAATGTTCTCATTGCAGAGTATGTTCAATGATCTAGGTGGATAAAAATATTTGGCACAAACATTTACAGGCACATTTCTCACTGTCTAAGCCAGAGACTGATGTAGTGATTATGTGGCTTCTGCATAGCAGCCAAATGGTATGAGTCCCTAATTGGAAAGAGGCAAATAATGGGATTGTTAGTTAAAGTCAGGTACCATACCTATGACTCATGTTTGGCACTAATTAATTCCTGAAAGAGCCAGCTGAAAAGAAAGAAAAAATTAAGAGCAGGTTGTCAAAATTCTAGAGAATTGAACCCACTTCAAAAACAAAAGTAAGTTTGAAACTTATTCATGGACTTAGAGACTATTGTTGAAATTCTGAAATATTCAAATTGGGGCTGTCAGACCCTTTTTTCAAAAAATTAATTATTTCAACAAAATTTGCTGAACATGAGTCATAGGTACGGTACTCATTCAATGCTAGTCTTGCAATTTATAAATTTTTCTCTGTTATGGGTGAACCAGAGCTTCACAGGCTTTGCTTCCACCTTCATAGTAGGGTTGCTTGAGAATGCTGAGGGCATATTCTTGACTACATAGTAACAGAGGCTCCTTGAAGCCACTCTAAGATCATTTTACATGTGAATGCATCATGTATACTTTGCAAACTCATACATTGGTTGCAGTGAAGCAGTTCATTGAATAACAATGATTGATTATGGAGTCGAGCTCTCTAGTGTTTTGGGGGCTTTTAGATTTTATTGTTATTGGGTTTTCTCCAAGATTTTTCCATTTATGGTAGGGCTAACTTTCTGGATACGGATGGAGATGAGGTAAGCACTGGAATGATTCTTGAATCCTAACAGTGAACAGGTTTGAATGAATAGATGGTCATATGGCAATGTTTGGATGCTGGGCTCACCACTCTGTTGTTCACACTGGAAATTACTGCACTCATATGATATGGTTGGCAACATTTTCCTTCAGGGATTCAACATTGGCCTAACTGGCTACATCCAGCTCAGTTTTTTCTGGAATGTTATGAATTCTGGCCTAAGTACAAATTGGAACACTTATTGCCAGTAAGAAGTGCTGGAATCAAAAGACATGCCATTACAGGAGCCCAGGTGAAGGATTGAGTTTTGGTTTTGCAAATATCAAATGGTTGTTTTTGGAGGTCTCAGATCTCTTGCTTGGGAACCTGAGGTGAGTCCACTGCATGCAATTTTTGACTCAAAGGGTATACTTGTTGGGAAGTGATATTTCATAATCAATCACTTGTTAATTCTGCCACATAATGAATCTTGTTCTCTTGTCATTGACAAGCAGGTTATTCTAAGGTCAAAACTCAAGGAATTCCTCATGAAATGTATAAAGCAGTTTACTATATGAACCTTATGGTAGGACCCTGGCCTCCCATAAATGCTGTAGCGTCATCAGTATTCCTTAGATTCAGAAAACGAAGGCGGCAATCGACTCCTCTTGCCGAGATCTATCCAGAACCATAAAGACCTTTTCCAATTGATATGGCGACCTAATGCGGTTGTATTGACTAGTCTGGCCTCAAGGCTGTGATGATTACTTGGAGAAGCACTGTAGTATCGATTTTTGAGGTGGTCTTGATGCGGCGACCACCTTCTTCTTGGGGCATCCCGGCCTCACTTTGACCAGCGCTGATGGAGCTGGTGCGTTTGGCGCTGACTCCACCATCACATCTATTGCTGCAAATTGCCATTTCTTCTTGCACATCGCTGGGGGTGCCTGCTCTTGCTTGTCGTCGATCTACGTGCGGGAGCACCCCGAATCTCGGGGTAGTACAGCAGGTGCTCGAGGGGAATCGAGAAATATTTCTTGCCTAGGGAGATCAACTTCTTTTCAGTGAGTGATAGCACGGGTGCGATTGACAAACATATGGGTAGGAACATTGCATGTTCGATTGTGATAGCGGCGATGTTGAACAAATCGGATAGAAGTGATTGATGAATCAAGCCGATATTCGTGGCATTTACCAATGGTACATTGACGGCTTCACTATTTGGTGTTGAGCATAGGAATCGCATGTTGACATGGCCTTCATTGAATTCAAAAAAGTAGTTGAACGTATAGCGAGTAGGCAGCAACTTGAAGTGCTTATTGAGGATGGGACCCCAATCGACATAACACAAGCACCGCGCATCACGATGATCAACGAAGTTCATGTTAACCCCCTTGACCTTGTTGATGGCTTCAACGATTGCCATTGGAGAGTACGAGTTCTTGCCCTTCATTGCATTGTGGCACCACACGATGACTCGATTGATAGTATTACGGGAATGTCCTAGGATCAGGTACACCAACACGGCCTTCGAGTAAAACAGGATGGAGAGCAGAGCGAAGAACTACATGACAAGCTACAACTTGTTCTAACCGACATAGTTGTTGAAGATTACAAGCCGAATTTTCAGCATTGCTATCTTACAACTCAGTAGCGTCTTGAATTTCTCCAAATGGTAGGTGAATCGCAAGCTACATAAGGCATCAACATCCTTGCCTTGAGTCGCTCATCATAGAAGAACACATTGTTGCTGTTGCTAGTCAAGTCGGCAACCACAAAATTTGACACCATGAGGTTAGACTTGAAATAATCGGCTGATGGGTGCAAATGCCCATAATGAGGCATGGCGAAATTGCCACCAAAGTCTTTGATTCGGATCTGAATTTGAGGCCCAATGGTCAAGAGAGTCATGTCATTATCACCACCATCATCATCACAATGCTCGTCATCATAGTGATCAGGGATTATGGTAGGGGGAACAGGTTGATTGGGGACATGATGCCTGACAAACTCTTTCACGAAATTTGACACCATGTGGCATTAACCAATGGCGGCATCCAAATGCGTCTCCTTCTCCATTAGTAGGCAATCGGGTTCGTTAACAGGAAGGTCATCGCGTTTGAATTAGATATCGATTCAAACGTAGCAGTCGCATACGTCCTCGACTAAGTGAGCTAAGTGAAGGCCGAGATAGAAGAGGTGCACGTATTGAATCCATCTCGAATATGATACGACGCAAGCACCATCATTGGAGGCTTTGATCTTGGCCTTGTAGCGTTGGTGTAGCTTGGTGAAGGTTAAAGTTGCATAAAAAAGATATTGTTTTAGGCGACGATGTGTGCAAAGGAACCCATCTTCGACCTCCCATGTCTCGGCATTTGCCTTGATCACGTCCAAGTTGCTATCGTGGGTGGATTGCATGAGCAAAAATGTGAAGGGGATGTTGAGTATGTAGCGTGTCGATGCCGTTCTTCAGGACATTATGCAATCAATCGATCTTAGCACTGTCGACTGGAATGATGGCCCAAATTTCGTGTTTCGAATATCTGTTCTAGAGAAGATTGATTGCGATGCCTTCCGAGTGCTGCCATTTGGAAGCGGCCCGGTGTGTTGCCATGGAAATCCAATCAGCCTGGATCTGATCGATCGCCTTTTGACCCATCTTTGAAATGACCTGTTGTAGCGCGTTTGCCTTGCGATTTGATGGAGGGCGACATTGTCGTTGTGGCATAGTCTAACAAGAACCATCGACTTTGCTTAATCGACATTAAACGTCATGAGCCTGCAACAGTGACATTGACGTAACATTGATGCTCGATGTTGCACGGGCCAATGTCACTGCGGATTTAGCTAGAGAAGGAGTAATACCCTCCGATGTTACTGGTGCCACATCCATATCAATCAAGTAGCCGGTGATAGTACTCTTCCATCTCTGGGCCAAAAAACACCTAGGGACGAGAAACTCCTCCACCTCCCTGTACACTTGCATCATGGTGCTTAACGGTTTGATTTGCTAATCGTCATTGTTGTGATACCCAACCAAACAATGCATGCGATCGTTCAATGCTTCATAACACTCCTCCTCACTCATCATTGATGATTGGCTAATGCAACAGCGGAATGCGCATCGGGTAGGACCCCACACCCAAAAAATAAAATAATTGCCCACTCGAGGATGGGTTTATTTGGGACCTCGGGGTCCCGCCATAAGGTTCATTTATTTGTGGTTTATGGATCCATCTCACAAGATGAGGAAGTAAGTCTTGAGGAAAATCATAGAAGGAACATAAATAATGATCAACCCTCAAAGGATTATCAATCGAAATCTATGAAGAATTAACAAGCATATATTGCAAATTCCAACTAGAAATGTCTTTAAGGATGACATTGTTAGGATTCATGACAAATTGTTTACCATAGGAACCTTTTTGATATTTTTCTTGAGTATCCATGTATTCACCTTGGAAATATATTGTTGACTTAAACAATACCCTTTACAAATGTTGCCATAATCCCCCTTTTAGTGCCATTTTTGTTTGAATCCTATAGTAGAAAAATATTACCGTGTTGACATAATTCTCCCACATCTAGAATCACTTCATTCTTATAAACTTAGTGTAACCATTTTTGTTGAGCACAATCCTTTTGGCGTCATCAATAATATTATTGAAGTTGATGCCAAATATGTAATGTTATTTGAAAAATCTAGCAACAAGAGTTCTATCCAATTTTGTTCACAAAAGTAGACATCCAAAATAAGGAATAATTTCATTTTAACTAGTTCAATTTTAAGTGAACTATGAACTAGATGGGTAGATGAACCACTTCTAATTAAACATATGATGTTATTTTTTTTAATGGATTGCCTTGGTTTTTGTAGGATCATTCCATTACTAAAATATGGCATGCAAATTCTTTTGGAGTTATGGAAGATCTAGAATTTTTGGTTTTCCATCCTTTAAATATACCATATATTAACAAGATGTTTTCAACTATAAGTTTTGAATTTGATTTACTTCTAAAGGAGTCCTCTCCATGTTATTTTAAACCTAAATGGAGTTTTCATAGCAATACACCTCAAGTTTGTTCAAAATATTGGGCCTTTGACCCAACATTGAAAAACTCACATTCCATCTTACATCTTTGTTCTCAAGCTTAGATTGAAGAAATTTCTCAAAAGATGTATAACAATGTTCATTGTGTACATATGGTCTACAATCCAACATTACAACACCAATGATTATTTGGATCAATACCAATGTGAAACACAAATTATCATTAGTCCTTTGAAGGTGTTTGGCCAAGAGTGTTGCATGCAAAATGTTCATTTTTTGTTTATTAATTGAGCAAACTAATGCCACTAAAAACCACATCAATGAATGATTAAGGAATCAAAATGAATCAAATAAAGTTTTTGGGCCCTTTTTCTTGAATTTTTTCACAATTATAAATTTAAAACAAAAATCTCATGTTTATCATTGCACTAATATATTGTCTTAAGTTCTTATTGGAATTTTTAAAAATGAAAATTGTTTCAAGTTTCTATTTTTAATTGTAACATTGCTTTCAGGAATCACATAAGTGAAGTTCCAAAGTTCACAATTTTAATTTCTTTTAAATGACATACCTTTGGAATTTTTAAAATATAAACCTTAACATAATAATATTAACACAACTTTGAAGATTTTTTTATAAAAATAGAAAATGATGCTTTGAAAGGATTTCAAATAGATTTTTGAAAAAGTAGTGAGAAAAACAAGTTTAAGGGGTGGGTGTGATTCCTATTAAAGTGGTTGGACGCTTCATTTAATTATTTAATAAATAAATAAATAAATAAACATTGAAAAGTACCTTAAAAAATAATTTCCCAAAAAAATTCCCAAACATGTGTTCTTGACCAAAAGTTGAAGGAAAGGAAATAGTGTTACATTCCTAAAACTTTTTCAAATGCAATGATTGGGAAAATCAAGATAAAAAATATGTTTGATATCATTAAAGTTTCAAAATCTATACAACCTAACAAATGTACTCATTAAAAAATAAAATGAAAATCCCTATTGAAGTGTTTGCTATATTTTTCTAAAATTGGATGGGTCCAATAAAATGAAAATATGATGTTCTTAATGGCTCAAGGATGGGTTTGCCCAATCTTAACAAACCTATTTTTCATAAAACCTTTGCTGTTTTGTTATTTAAGTATCATGGCATTCATGTTTGCAATATGTTGTTCGTAGACAATACACCTTACAAAAGTTTGTTTAATGAACCATTTAATGTCATTTTCTTATAGTCTTTTGATAGCTTCATAGGGATGACAATTATTTGTTTAATATATATATTTTTTACTTAGAATCTTTTCATTGTTCTAGATATGTTATTGGCACTTTTGTACAGGACAAATGTTTTTGTCATATTGGAAATATTAGTCACAATGATCCTAGATAATATAAAATATTAATTGTGAAATGCACTAGTAGGCGTGATGCCTTGTATTATAAAAATGCAAAAATGAAAATGAAAAAAAAGATGTGATCTTTTTTTAATTACTCTCCTCACATTCTTTAACTTCTTAAAAATATATTTTCCAATTTTCTAGCATTAAAAAATATTACTTATCAAAATCATTAAATTTTATGAATGAAATTTAATTATTAGTGCAAATGTTTTGTCTAGCGTGTATCTTTGAGGGTTACAATTTCAACATTTTTTTGACCTATTGGCAAGCAACCAAGCCAAACTTCATACTTAAACTCTACATTTTTCCACTATGTGTTTTGTTTTCATATTTTTCACCCTCCACAATTACAACTACATGGTGGCCACTTGGTGTTTTGTACTCATACTTTTAATCCTTTTGACTTGAAACCACTCAGTGGTGCCCATTAAGTGATTTTTTGGCGTGTTTTTGGTGTTGTAGATTATCCCCCATTGTTATGGATCTTGTTCCAATTTTTGTGGTCTATTGGATTAACATCTCCTAATTTTCATAGGTTGTTTATTTACATCCATCTCCACTCATCAAAGGTCTACACCAAGTTTGAGAATTTTTATTCATATCTTACTACCCCCCAAAATTTGTTGATTTTTAGTGTGAATGGTGTCATGTGTTTTTGTAAAGGAATAATCGATGTGTGAGGGGGAGCAATATTGACATTAGCAAAGTGAAAGTAAGAGTTGAAATACAAAATTTCTTTTTTTGAACATTTAAAAATATGTATATTGTAATTTTGTCTTGTATGTTGCTAGAAAATGTTATGCAAGTTCTTCCTTTGTTGATGCCACAAGTATTTGTGAATCAATTTTTTTTCATTTGGGGACATGAATAGTGCTCTAAGACATTTGGCCAACTCATTGCATGAACACAATGTGTCTTAAGGATTTGAAATGTGTGTATTTTGCATGTTAAAGATTGACCTATGGAAAAGAAAATGAAACATTATTCATTGACAACAATCCAAGCAAGGCCACTCAAGTGTAATGGCTCTTCATTGAATCTTTTAGAAGACATAAGTTGTCAAAGAATAAGATCCAGTGATTGGACCTTGCTTTTATTTGTTGCTAACATTGGTTGGATTGCCATTGGTGACGACTTGTGGCATGTATTATGAAATCATTGTCAAATATTTTAAGCCATGTTTTACTTTCTTTTCACAAAATTATTCTTGGTTCATATAATATATGAAGAGTGATAATGCAAATGTTACAATTACTCTATGAATTTAAACCCTATCACCTTTTTAAAAATTCATTTCATTTGTTTTCATGGTTCATCTTTGAATTATGTCTACTTATTCAATTACTAAATTTTACTTGTTGGTTCAGATTATTCTTTGCAAACCACACAATGATATTTATAACTTTGAATGGTAGAAAATGATGTTTTCTAGTTGGATTTTATTTTGAGATGAGACCCATATAGTTCCTTATCTAATTGTTGGATAATCACAAATATTTTAGTTGTATTAATATTATGCTAATAATTGATGAATTCCTCAAGCTTTGCAAACTTGCAACCCAAGAACTTTCTTATTTTTTAAATCAAATGACGCAAAGTTATATTTTTTTATAAAAATGATGAATCTTTAGTGATTGTTTTATTAGTACTTTGAAAACTAAGCTCTAAATTCTTCAAATATTTTATGGTCTATATTATCTTTTATTATTTTACATTTTTCAGTCTTCAGCTTTCAGTATTTATTACCTAGTGACCACTAAATATTAATTCATTTCTTGTACATGATGTCTACAATTTTCAAATCAACCTACATTTTTTATTTTATTTTTTATTTTATTTTTTTTTGTGATCACTACCACTTTTTTCATACATTTGACATGTTGGCTACTAAGTTCAATTTGCAATTTCAAAATTTGAATAGTTATTTTCAAACTTTTCTAAAGTCTAAAATTTATTAACACATGTTTTATCAACAAAACCTGACTTTTTAAAGACTTGTTTTGCTGGAAGACTTTCATGATGCAAATCCAATATCTTTGAGCAGAAGACAATTCCCCTTTACACGATGTTTGCTCAGTTAAAGACATTCACAGAATTAGGCAACAGTCTCAGGTTTAACAAGACTCATGTGGGACATGAAAAGCTTGAAAATTGTGCCTCCCGGGCACAACAACCTCTGCTCAAGACCACAGATGTTGATTATCCAAAACAGAACAAAGTTGCCTTCAAATGTTAAGGGCAAGCAAGTGAACAGAGGAACATTCTATATCAAATATCCTTGTCAATCTTACCTGTTTGATTGTCCATCAAGAACCAACAAATGAGGAGAGAACCTGGATATGCCAATAGGAAGCTGACTTGACTAGACACTTCTGGTCCTATATCCTTAAAACCAGAAGCATGGCTCGGTGAAGAACCAGAACTTCACTTACTTTCCTTTTGATATCCTGCTTGCTACAAGGATTCTCCCCAAAAATTTCGGTAATTCTGCATCTCCCAGGGTTGAAATGTTGTTCTCCTGTCCTACTCACAGCTCAAGGGTTTACTTCTGTGCCTGTTAGTTTGCAGAAATAATTGGCCCATCTTAGCATCAACCAATGTCTCACTCCTCAGATATGGATAACAATGCAAATGATGGAATGGCATAACCATCTAAACGGGGAACCTGAGTCTACAAGAGCCAAGTTTCAGCAATCGCTGCTCAAAAAGAGAGGACCTTGTACTTGTCAGACAGTGTAAGTGAAAGCACCTAAGCAAGCAACTCATTCCTCTCCTCACAGTAACATCGCACTGAAGTATGGAGACTTGAGCATTGCCTGGAAACTGCAAGAAAAACATGTGTACTCATTGCACCCCAGGGGATGGTTTGTTAGCAGGAAAAACCTTTAGTGGGCCAAAATACCTGGAAGCAACAACTCAACATTCTGAAAAGACTATGAAAATTGGCAAATTTACAGCTGGTGTCATAAGAAAACAACAGGATATTAAAGGAAAAAAAATCACAACTTGGATTATGCTAAACCTTAAGCTCTTTCATAGCCAGACTAACCTGGCTGAGAATTGTGTCAATTTTCAAACCTCTGCAGTATCCCGCTTCACCCCTGTTTCAATATCTTCACTTAGTTGTTCAGAGCCACCTTCTACCAATCTATCCACAGCCTTAGGAGAGCTTTCTGGGGTCCTGGGTTCAGTGTTAGGTTCGCCTTTGTGGATCTGGACAGAGGCAAGAAAATCTGCTGCCATAGCACTGTCCTTCATTCTCACAGCATATGTGGTGAGACCAACCTTAGCCTCCCCTGCACTGTTGGCACACACAAATGTGACTCCCCAATTGTCCATCTTCGTGAGCTTCATATCTGGAAACAGATTAGCATTCAAGAGTAGCCGTAAATTCCCTTTAGATCTCATGACCAATCTTGGCCTTCTGTCTTTGTCTTCAGGCAAATTCAGATGTATCTCACCCCTCACATGCTCCTTCCATTCACTGCCAAGAAACTCAAAGTGCAAGGCATCAGCTGCAAAAACCGGTTTTTCTTTCTCTTCCCTCGTTTCTGAGGAATTTCTTGGAGGACTAGCCCTCCCGTATTTTGGGCCCCGAACCCTGGAGTGGCAGTTCCAGCAGCTTGAGATCCGAAAAGCTGGAACAAAGTCGGGTTGCCATTTTTGTTGCCAAACACACTGGAGAGACATGGGAAAGCCGTACTGTCGTCAAGCGTGTCGTACCCGCGAGCCCCGTTGCAAACCCTGACCCTGACCAAGGGGAAGAACCAAAAGAAGAAAAGCCTGTTGATGTCTGTGTGCTCCCAAATGTGAAAATTGATAAGGA
>Ga0209208_10008786_pt1 | contig 13394 bp, 9 predicted proteins | sample S1TSphfallax_3_FD_187694 | JGI IMG/M metagenome (GOLD analysis project Ga0209208, IMG submission 187694) | Host-associated microbial communities from peat moss isolated from Minnesota, USA - S1T2_Fd - Sphagnum fallax MG (SPAdes) (version 2) | ecosystem: Host-associated > Plants > Peat moss >...
ATAATTTAACCCAACTTGATTTAGCCATAATTAGTTTGGCCTAATTTAATTTAACCATATTTAATTTAATTTAATTTAGCCATAATCATTTAAGCCTACTAAATTTAACCATGTAAATTTTTGTTTAATTAGCCTATGTTAGTTTAGCCATGGTTATTTAAACCTAGGTTAGTTTAAGTTAGCCTAAGTTAGCATGGGGTTAACTTAGTATTAGAGGTACATAACATTGTTGTATATAACCTATGTAGATATATTAAATATAATAATTTAAGTATGTATAAGTTTAGGCCATTATTTGTATGACACGTGTCCATGTTGTATAGATTTAGTTGCATGTTAGTTGCAAACACAACCGTATGGCCCAAAAATTATACAATACCAAATTTGTAGTTGCAAATATGACCAAGATAGTTGCAAATGACAATTAGTTGCATGTCAGTTACATAGTGACTGGTTGCAAATGACAAGATTTTTAGTAGTGGTTTAATTTAACTTTTTTTCAATAATGTACATAATTACATTTATTTCCTTTTGAAACTATAAAATCATTTGCACAATTTTTTTGTGAATATCATTATTCAACAACATTTCAATGACCATTTTTTAAAAAATGTTTAATAAGTGGATACGATTTTTGTTAATATAATAATATTCCTTATGTTATGTTACTTTTAATTCTTCTAAGGTTAATTTTCATTGTACTAAGTTATTTCACCTTTCATTATTTACGATTATTTATGCTTATTTTTAAAAAATTGGGCTATTTTTAGCTATTTCACCTTGGGTTACTTTTAATTGTTCTAAGTTATTTTTTTGTTATATTATGTTATTTTTGACTATTTTAGGCTATTTCACTTTAAATTATTTTCGACTATTGTAATTTATTTATTTTTTATGTTATTTTTGGCTATTGTAAGTTATTTCACTTTAATTTATTTATGGTTATTATAATTTTTTATTATTATTATAAATTATTTCATCTTAGGCTATTTTTGGTTATTTGAGATTATTATTGGTTATTCTATTGGTGGCTTTTCTATTAGTGATTATTCTATTAATGGCTATTGATGGATATTGGTGATTAGTTTAAGTTAAATTATCATGGATTATTGGTGATTATTAGTGGCTATTATATTAATGGCTATTGGTGGTTATTTTATTAATGACTATTGGTGGTTAAATTACCATAGGTTATTGGTGGTTATTGTTGTTTATTTTATTATAGGCCATTGGTGGTTATTGTTGTTTATTTTATTGTAGGCCATTGGTGGTTATTGTTGTTTATTTTATTGTAGGCCATTTGTGGTTATCTTATCAGTGGCTATTGATGGATATTTTATTAATGACTATTAGTGGATATTTTATGAATGGCTATTGGTGGCTATTCTAAATTACTTTACCTTAGGTCATTATATTTTATTTTAGATTATTTTAAATTGTTATACTTATGATAAAATAACTTATAATAACATAAAATATAATGACTAATAATAACCTAAAATATATTTTGAAATAACATATATTAATTTAAAATATAATAACCTAAGGTATAACCTAAGGTTAGTTGAATAATTTAATTAAAATTAACTTAAAGTAAAAAAAACCTATAATAAACTAGTTAAGATACATGAAAATAAATTAATCTATAATAATTTAGGGTATAATAGTTTATAATAACCTATAATAATTTAGGGTATAAGTTATAATAACTAAAATAATTTAAAATTATATAGGGTATATCATAAATTAACATAGAGTATTTAAAACAACAACATAAAAATAAACCTATTTATCACAATAAATTATAATAGTGAATTATGTTAACTAGTAGTGAAACATAATGTTTACATAGTGATATTATAATTAAATAACTTTAACCATGGTGAAATCACTAAAGTGCAGTGAACTTATTTCAATTTTATGGTCCCAAAGTGATTTAGGTTAATGAACTACACCCCACTTTTGTAGTAGTGTTTGTGGCGTGTTGGGAAGATAAACAATCCAAGGATTGCTTGAAAGTTTTTCCAAACAAGAGTGTTGTGTCAATCGTGGATTTTGTCAAAAAATATTCTTTTGAAATCTATAATGAAGTACAAAATATGTGTTGGTACTCTTACCAAATTAGCATATTGGTACACATTTGTTTTCGTCATAACCCTAAGTATGATCCCTATGATGAGGAGATAAGGATCCTTACTAAATATCATTTTTATGTTTCTAACGATCGTAAGCATGATTTAAAGTTTGTGCAACATTGCTTCGAGCTTCATTGGCAACACATTGTGGAACAAAGGTATGTATTGAAATGGCAGTTTGTGTGGTTAGATGGTTGTGTAACATAGTTTAAAAGTAGAAAGCCTTGGTACTTTGTGAACATGTACCCCAATATGACCAATGGGTGTAAAATGATGTGGATTTTTTTTGGGAGTGACCATGGAAAAGGCCCCCATGATGGAGTAGGCGCAATCATCAAAATATTCATTCAACATAAACAACTTAATGTTCATGGGGAAAAGTTTACTAATGCATAAGAAGTTGTCAACTTCCTTCACAAACAATTATCTAGTCATTTGGAATCATCATACATAGGCAAAATGAAATCCTTTTGTCAATTTTTCTAGCACGTCAAATCTGGTGATATTAATTGCAACTCTACCATTGATGCATGTGATGCCATTGAAAGTACCATAAAACTTCATTGCATCTGTGCTTTAACCAAGTCTACCATGACACAACTCCTTGTGAAAAAACTTGTTTATTTTTTTGCTAACTACTTAGATGGTCAGTGGGAGCAATGTTTGAACCTACAATTTACAAGGGATTGGATTCCCAAACATTTGTAGCTTGGAGATATCAAGATTATTAAAGAAACACTAGATTATTAGGATGGAGAAATCTCTTTTGGGATAGAAGGTGACGATTTGGCATCCACATTCGAAGTTGGTGACAATTTTGCCGTTAATACAAAATTTGGAAATGTTGAAGGGGTGGACTTTTATGTGACATGTTGTAATAAAACTTTACACACAATAAATGAAGAATTCAAGTGCGAATGAGGCACAAAATTTGTAGCAAGTGAACAAGTTGTCACTAACAAATATTATAAAAAATGGGGAAATTCTTATGGGACATATGTTTTGTTGAAAGATTTTCATCACTAAAAAACTTGACATACACAACTTTCACTTCTAGATGTTCTAGTGGTGTCTTTAGATCAAAATATTGAACATTTAGATGTGAGAATGCATGTGATGGAAGACAATTTTGTAGAAAATCGACAACCACTACAACACCCATAAAGAGCACAATTAGTATTTCAATTGACCACTCACGACAAAACAAATAACCATAGGATGAAACTATTAGATAGACAAAGAATGTTACATGGGTGAAATCAACTACATTAAAGAGATAACAACAAAGTCTTCATAATGCATATCTATAAAGGCAAAGGCTTTGTGAGCACACCTCAACAAAATAATAAGTTTTATAAAAATTGCCAAATTGTAATGCTCCACATTTCTATTCGACCTAGGTGGTGGTGAAATCTGCTCAAGTCAACATCTCACCTCATTTTTGGGAAGGTTAAGGCGTGGTCACAAAACAAACAAGTAAACACCTTTTATTAAAGAAAAAATTTCCAATTCGATTTCTTAGTTACTTTGATTTGGATACAACTATTCATTTCCAAACTAAAATTTACTATTTGACATAAGAATGATATCATAGTTATATGATGGTATGTCAATATTTTTATCGTGTTTACTAAATATGTAAATGTTTTAATAATTTAATTATGTTTATGATTTTATTAACCATTAGTCTCATGATGAATTTGGAATCATAATCATAATGGTATGCTTGTAATATGATTTTTATCATATTCATTAAATCCCTAAGGGCCTAAAAGACTCAAGTGTATTAATTGAAAAATTGAAAATTTGTTACACATTGTTTCATGAACTTGATTAAACATTCTATGTGAAATGACATCAATTGTTCCCAAAAAAGCCCACTAATTTGAAACCATGTTAAAAAATACTTAATGAATAATGCCAAATATGTTTTCTTTGAAATATGATACCTACCCAACATTGGCCCCGACCTCATTTCACCTTTAGATAGATATTGTTTTTGTGATGGCTTGTAATTTCATCTAATTTGTGTTCATGAAACAATTACACATTAAAGTGTAGAGTTGTAATCAATTAAACATTGCCAACAATCTATTTTTCATATTTTGGGCCCAATAAGGTTGACAAATAAATGTTTTTGGAAGGATTCACATAATAAATGCATTTCAACAAGTTATGTTATAAAGAATCGAATTTGATGATTGTTTTTCACCTATTAGTGCCATTATGTGCAAAAAACAATCATGAAAAAAATAACACAAAAAATGGACATTGGTAAAAGATGTAACTTTGAAAAATGATGCCATGAAAATATGACAACAATAAGAGGGAAACAATAATGAATTTCAAAGTTGTGGATTAAAGTTGTAGTAGATAAGGTTCAAGGAACATCATTTATGTTTATTCTTTAAACCAAAATTCATATCATTTTGAAGTTTTTTTTTTACAACATTTTTGTTCTCTTCTAAAACCCTTTCACATTTTGGAAATTATAGCTATACTTTCTCTTGAGCAAACTTAGGTAAGATGACCTACATTTGAGGAGAAGCAAACAATCAAATCTCATATTAAATCCCTTCTATCATGAGAATTGTGGATGGAACATTCATGATTTTGAAATATGGGCCCATTAAACATGTGAGGATTACCATATTCAAAAGATGAATTATGTCATTTCAACAATAATTGTATGTGATCACATGGGAAAAAATATTCATATCCAAGTTGAATTCCTTAATTGATGTCATGATAGTCGAGTGTTTGCAAGGACCAAAACATCCTTGGTGGTCCAATTAAAAACCCTTCGAGGAATTCCTTGAATGATAAAAGTGGCCAAATAATACAAAATGTTTCTGGATATTATTATGTTTCAAAGTCTATCCAACCTAGTAAATGCATTCATAAAAAAAGATTAATGAAAACCTTGTTTGTGTTTCCTCTATATTTTTTTGAAGTTTAGTAGATCTAGTAAAATAAAGGTGTGATGTTCCTAATGGTACCACTCAAGGATGTTTTTGCCTTCAAGTTCAAAACTATTGTTGCAATCTAGAAATTACTTTGAAGGTGATGAATATTTCCTTACATATTCAACATATATTTTCTTTAATTTCAATATCTCCTTATAAACAACCAACAAGATCAATACCAAGTAATAAGTTGTTTAACATTACCTTAGTTCCATTCAAATCAAGGTTGAATATTGTTGAAAAGAAGGTTTCAAAGCCTGAGAGGAATTCACACATATTAGTCAATTATGACCAAAAAAACCATTCACTTACACATTTGGATTTGTGCAATATTGCACAACTTCTTAATAGAAAATGTTTATGGTAATTTTTACAATGATCATAATGACTTGATAAATGAAGCAAACGAAGAAGTAAACATGGTCAATTTTAAAGGTGTATGACAATTAGTTGTTAAGATGAAAAGGAAATATATTAACAATTTTGTACTTCAACACCATGGAGAAATTATTGTATGGTTGCAATAGATAGTTGATAAGAAAACTTATAGGATGCTTAATATGTGGAATGACTTGCAAATTAATTACATCAGCATTCTCTACGAACTATTTTAATCCTTTTGCTTGGTAAATTGTTATATGTTTTGTAACATTTGGATGAACAAAGGTCTTTGTGAAATATGCATAACAATTGAGATACTTCATGTTGTTGTTTTGAGGTTTTTGCAAGTGTGGAAATTGCTTGTTGTATATTAACATTGTTTGACAAATTAATTTTTCCATTAGTTTTTATCCCAATTATTATTTGTAGTTGTATTTTCATGGTTTCATTTGTTTTCTTTTGGGTGAGTTATACATACCATTCACATCTTCCATAAATGATAATTTGTTTATTGTCTTTCATGTTTTTTTTCATCATCAAATTAATTGTCATTTCAAAGCTTCAATTGTAATTGTTTGGATGATTTATTCACCATCCACAACCCTTTAAAACTTCATGATCTATGGAGGGGAAAAAAATCTTTGCAACATAACCACAAAAGTAATGAATAATTATAACAAAAATTCAATGAACGAAACATAATCAATGATGGAAAACCTTTTAATCCCCAATTTAAACAAAAGCATGGTGGGTGCATAGAAAAGATGTTTTGACCATAATTGAATAATATAATTGTTACATGTTTCACAAAATGTCTAAGCTACCTACATACTAATTGGAAATTTAACTAAGGCTAAATAATAATAAATTATTGATTTCAAAAACTAATATTTCATGGTGGAACTTATCACGTTGGACCATTTATTTTCAAGTTTTTTTTTACCTTTTCTTGTAATTTGAAAACCAACAACCAATTGAATTTCAAAACCTTCAAACATGCATATCAAACTTTTTCCTCTGAATTGTTAGCATCGAGAATGAAAAATGTCGTGATTTACATTATATTAATGGCATTGGTTGTGAATATTAAGTCATACATCCAATTGCATTTCTCTTGGACATTAATAAACATGATTTATATGTTTCCTTTCAATTGTTTTTACAATATTCAATAGAATTTAAGAAATATTTGTGTTGTTGTCATGGCCTATACATCAATAGTTTCATGTTAATAAAATTTCACCATATAATGTTAAGGTTTGATTAATATTCAACATTCACTACTAGGAAATGCGTCCTAGTTCACTTTGGGTTTCATTAGATTTTGAGTGAATTTTGACATTTTTACCTAGTGAAATTGTTTAACGCCCTAGTGAACAGGGACCAGTGGCTACGGACAATGATTTGTTTCACTAGTACCTAGTCAAACAAGGTTACTCTCAAGTGAAATATAAATTTACCAAACCATTCATTTGCTCGTTAATTAACTAACCAACATGGAAATCAATTCAAATTTAATTATTTAATATATAATATTATTGATAATTTCATGATTTTTAAAACATGTTTATATATATATATAATATAATTAAAAATAAATAAAATTTGATATATTTGTGGATTTACCATGAGTTGCAATCATGTGCTCAAAAATTGAATGCCCTAGATTGCTTTTTAAGATTACATTAAAAAATGAAATTATAAAAATTATTGACACATGTCAACATATTATTCACTTTTATTGTTGACCAAAAAGGTTGCATGGTAATCTCAAACAACAATACACAATTAGTCAAAGGATGAAATTCTATTTTGTTGATTTTTTTCTTTTATTCATGATCTATGTCATTTGTAACTATGGTCACATGCGACTTGATTTTTGCAACTAAAGGGATTTTCAATGTATATCTTGCTTGTCATTAAAATTTTGTCGCAAACACTAGTCACAAAATCTAATTTTTCTTCTAGTGAACATACTTATATGAAATCATGATATGAAACTTAATATAATCCACAACCTTTTTTAGATGCTTCAAGTTCCATAGTTCCAATATACTCATATGAAGTCATGATGTGGGATTTAGTACAATCCATGAATGGTTAAACCCCTTTCTTGCATTGTGTAACATGAACTTGAAGAAGACAAAAAAAAATAGAATTTTTTTTTTGGTTAATGGATGACATTGTTCTCCATGTGTGCATTTGTTTGCCAATTATTCATGGTGTTGTCTTTGAGTTCCTTTTTCAAATGTTGGCTTTCATCATTGCTATTGTTTGATCTTCATAATATCAATAGGAAGTGGCAAGTATGTCAAGTCTTCAATTTCTTGTAATATGTAGCATATTAAATTTTTTTTTTCACTTAATGAAACAATGTCATCTTCAATCCTTTGGAATTTCTCAAAAGGATTAGTTTTATTGGTGTTAAAAAGTTAAATGTTTATTTTGGCAAATCCTTTTTTGATGTTCTTTAGGATAATTAAAAACCTTCTTCACTGTTATAGATATCCATTTAGGGCCAAATCCTTTTTTTAAGGTGAACATGGTTGTGTTTCAATTATTATTCACCTATGATGAGTTTATATGTTATCTTGAATGATTTGAAACAAGTTGTGCATCAAGAGGTCGTAAGGCATGACTTGTGTTTACTAAAGGGTTTAATTCAAGTTTTCTTCAAATTTGACAACTTACAAGGTGATATGAAAGCCATGGCCATTAAACATAAGGAGATGATGATTGGTTGGAGATATATCTCCATCCAAAGATTTCGTAAAATGAAACATCCACTTTCCAAAAAACTCACTAATTATAATCTAGGCCTTTGATTGCATTGCCATAATTTCCATTTTTTACATTTTTTGATGTAATTCCTTGTTTTCCTTTTCCCTTTAAATATGTAAAGATTAGGCATGTAGGTACCAACAACATTAACACATGCCAAGATTGAAAATTCCACCTTCATGACTTACAAATGATGTTATAAATATCACATGTGATCCTTGTTTTACAATCACTCTTGCTCCACCTTGCACCCGACTTGTGCTCCACTTTCATCACAATTCCGAGTGTGAGAGGGTGGATAATGATGCTTGTCATAAAGTTCTTTCAACTTGTTGTAAAAATTGATGCAATCTCATTGCCAATTAGATCTTATTGGCAATTAGATAGATGGTGTTACATGAAACACCTCCACCAACATTACCTTGGGACACCAGTTGTGAAAGGTGTTACAGTTTGGGTAATTTCATTAACCTTCATATGCAATTGTATTTTTGTGATTAACATGTCCCAAGTTTTGCATTCTCAATGCCCACTTGATCACTTTTTCCTTTTGTTGTGCAAACATTACTTGGGTTGGTCCTTGTTTTTGCCCCATATAATTGCCCATTTAACATGATCTATCATAGAAGGTCAAAGTATGACCCACCTTCTAGTCACCATGTTGATTGACATGCTTTCATCACTTATTTCTAATGTTGCCTTGAGTGAATCATTTGTCTAATTGCCAATCTTTTATAATTTTGGTTTTCCATCTAGATTGGATTGGTGCATGATCATGAAGGGCATGGAAGGTGGGCAAAATTTGTGGTAGTTGAGAAAGGTGTCATTGCGAAAGTGATTGAAAATATAGGTTGGCATTGATATATATTAATGGTGGTTTTGTAGATCTTCATGTTAAAAAAAACCTTGGAGTAAGCTTTTATAAATTTTGAGCAAACTCCCCAAAATCCTCGTGCAACTTTCATGGACATATGTAGTAAAAGTGGAAGGAGTAGATTCATGATCAAAAGTAGTGCTCAAATCGTGTTATAAAAGTGAAAGAAAACATAAATGAATCTATCATCTTTTTGTATTTGATTGCATTACCACTAACATGTTTTGTAGAAATAAACATTAAATACATGTTGTGACGGTGCCCAAAGTTCCCCCCTTCCCCTAGTGTGCTTTCACCCTTACTTAAATCCATTTTCCCATTGATTATGAACTCATAACCAACATCATGTATGCCAATTATAATAGTAAACTAATCTAAGTTTGTTGAACCTATTACTTGGTTTTTGGCATATCTACCTTAGATAGGTTGGCAAGCTTGTTGAGTGTGAACTAATATAATCAAATTGGCTAAATCAAATTGGTTAACATTTATCCTAGAGGTGGTGGCTCAAGGGTATAACCTTTGATTAGGGCCTTAAGACCTCAAAAAGGTTTTGGGTTCAAATTCATTAATGTGTAGGCGAAAATTAAAATGTTAACTTTAAGCCAAAGAATCTTGACAAGTTAACAAATGAAAGTAAACAAATTTTTATAAGGAATAATAAAAAAATTAAGAAGATTAATTGATAGAGTCAAATTACAAACTATTTTAAATTATAGACCAATATAGATATTGTTAAACAATTAAATTAAGGAAAAAAATGAAAAGTACCAAAACATTTTTAGACAAGGTAAATTATAATGTTGGTTGGTTCAAGTTTTGTGCTAATTCTATTTTATTATGGGGCAAGTTTGCAATATTATGAACCACTGCAAGTGTAACCACTCTTGAATAACACACTTGTCAATTTTTAATTTCATTTAGGATTAAACATTTTTCATGTAATCTATATAGTGTGATGTAATATACATTCAGGATTGACATATAAAAATATGAGTCAATTATATTAACATTTGAGAGTGGAAAAAGACTAATTAAACATTTTAAACTAGTCTTGAGGTCTTGAATAAATCACATAAGAATGATCAAAATTAATCTAGATTTTTTTGGAAAATTCTAATGTTCATGTAGATTGAATATTATACTTTACATGGTTTCGGATCATCATTGGAATTGATATATAAATAAATTGTAAAATTTGAAAATTACAAATTTCTTTGCAATACTTATTGGATAAATATAAAATTAAGTTATAAAAGTCAAGAAAACTAAGTTTTATTATAAGAATATATTGTACAAGTCAAATATGTGATTAAACCATAAATTTTGTGTAATGGTTGCATGCCATTTCAATTTTCAATTTCAAGTCCTTGCCTTTTTGAAAGGAATAAAAGAATTGGATGTGGATCATTTGTATTGTGAATGTACCTTGTGGGTATTTTTGATATATGTGCTCCCTTTTGTGGATGCAGAAATCATATTTATAACACGGTCTCTAAAAACATTAATTTTTTTTAATGCAAAATTTCTTTTATAAACAATGTTTCCAAATAAAATAAACTTTTTTCAAAAAGCTTTACGACTTGGATAGTTACAAGATGAGAAGGACTTGAAGATAAGGACATGAACATGCATGGAATCGTATAAAAACATGGGTGGAATTAAACATGGTTAATCATATAGGACAAAAAGAAGTTTGGTAAATTCATTATATTTAAAGAAGGTGGGTTATGTTATGTAAAGGATAAGGAATTATTATGAGTCTCTTCCTAAGTTTGAGGCTAGTCTAGGGTTATTCTATTGCCTTGGTTGGGGTGAAAATTAATGTTGTGCATGTAAATGTCAATAGCCATATATAAGGTGTGTAAATATCATGTAAGTGCAAATCATTTACACTTACACATTCAAACTTTTTTACATTTACACTTATATTGTTGCTATGTATAATTATTTTTTTACACTTACGTTTTCATGAGACTAGTGTATATATTTGTCAATTACACTTACATGGCCTTTTGTAAATGTTTTAGGGTGTGTAAGTGTATACAATATATACCTTTAAAGACCATACCTTCTTGCAAATCCATATTAATTAGTTGTGGGTGCATGCCGAAGCTTAATTTAATATATTTTTTGCAATGGGCCATTTTGATTAATCCTTCACAAAAAATCATATTAAAACGTTGATACTCCCCAAAATTAACATTTTCTACCAATATGGGACTATGGTGGTGCTATTCCAAGGAACATCTTGAATGCACATTTTGCCCCACCTCATTGCTTGAATAGAACTTTTGTTCCTAATTTTGTTCATCACCATTTTTGGTCTAAGCTTTTACAAGAACTCATGTACTTATTGTGATTCATATTAATTAATTTAAATAGTTGTGGTGCATCCCAATGCACAAATGTTTTGATGGTTTCTTTTTTGTAATGGGCCATTTGGTTGGCCTATCACCAAAAAATTATGGAAACCCTTCTCTCCCCAAGTAGAAATCACATCTTTTTTATGAAGTCACATAAAACCATATAATTGTATTTATTTTTACATTTACATGATTTTACATGGCATAAAATAAATTTACAAAATTTTACATGTACACATTTTATGATCTACACTTATATTTATATAAACATAGGTGGATATTAAACTTTTACATGAAGTGTAAATAAAATTTCAACTTTGCATTGCTACACACTACCAATGACGATCAACTATTTGATTTTAAAAAAATGTTTTCATATGGTTTTCAATAGTTTAGCATTATTTACGTCAATGCCAAATTTGATTTAAATTAATATATACTTTATGGACATGAAAAAACACATGTTAATTTGTTTTTTTGATATCTATGTTGGTGGAAAGGGAAAAAATGTGAGGTAATTATAAAATGAAGGTAATTATTAGGAAAATTAGGAGATAGTTATTAAAAAAGTTAATAGGAAAAGGAACTAGATATTAAAAGAGAAATGAAGTAATTAGGCTTGAAAATGAGATAATTATTTTTGAAATTGTCTTTGGAATTGTTCATGGATGACCATATGAAAAATTTCAAAAATTCCCCATATACAAATTAGAGCTTCACATTGCTGCACACTTCAGATGATGATCAACTATTTTTTTTTCTCTTATGTATTCATATGGTTTTCAATAATTCATCATTATTTATGTCAATGTTAAATTTAATTTAAATTAATATACATTTCATGAATGTGAAAAGACATATGTTAATTGGTTTTTTCATATCCATGTTGATGGATAGGAGAAAAAAATGAAATAGTTATAAAATGGAGGTACTGATGAAACCTGCCAATCTTCATAAAAAGAAAGCACCCAAGAAAGGGAGAGAAAAAGAAACAAGGGGCAAGGACCAAAGTCCATGCAAACAAACAACCGAAAAAGGACGACCACTAGCAGGAAAGGGAACCATTAAAAACCGAACCCTCCTCTAGTTACATTTATTAAATATTTATTAGGAAGATGGGAGATAGTTATTTAAAAAGTTCATAGAAAAAAGTTATTTATTAAAAAAAAAATAGTTAAGCTTGAAAATGAGGTCGTTATTTTTGAAATTGTCTTAAGAATGGTCCATGGACCCTAAACCCTATTATAATTATGATGACTAGTGGGTGCCCGTTGCCGAAGGCCACTGTGAAGTCCCCCGGGGGTGCCTGTAACCTTCGGCCATTGTTTTTTATTTTTTCTTAGATTTTACTCTTTATTTTTTATTGCCCTGCCCTGCCCTGCCCCGCCCCTACCTTGCCCTGCCCTGCCTCTGCCCTTGCCCCTGCCTTGCCCTGTTTCGAATTTTCCTTTTGGTGCCAGGGACAAGAGGAGGAAGTTACATAGGGAACGGGCTGTGTTTTTTTTTCCTTTTGCTGCCAGGGACAGGAGGAGGAAGTTACACAGGGAATGGATACTTAAAGCAAGACCGTACGTATACGTGGTGGGAAGCGTTTGAGCACATGCAAAAGCTACTTAGTAAAAAGTAACTTAAGTAAAAGAAGGTAACTTCAGACAGACAGTAAATAAAAGAAGGTAATAACATACGGAAAGAGACTGTTGCCATTATATATAAGATTTCTAACATGTCAACTTGATATTTTCACAAAGTTTCATTTTACTATTTTGAGGATTATTTCATGACAAAACTAACCTTAGGTTAAGGTATATAATGGAACTGAGATCTTAGGTGAAGGGAAGATTCCCCCTTTTATTACTTTAAATTATGCCAAGGGAGGTAACTAAAAATCACT
>Ga0209208_10008787_pt1 | contig 13394 bp, 11 predicted proteins | sample S1TSphfallax_3_FD_187694 | JGI IMG/M metagenome (GOLD analysis project Ga0209208, IMG submission 187694) | Host-associated microbial communities from peat moss isolated from Minnesota, USA - S1T2_Fd - Sphagnum fallax MG (SPAdes) (version 2) | ecosystem: Host-associated > Plants > Peat moss >...
CAAAGACGCCTGCAACTTAGTGTTACCGAAAGGAGGTTTGTTGTTGTCGACTGTGTAAGGTGGAAGTAGATTTCTTCGGCATGTCTCAGATCGATCAATCGGTATAACACATGAGAGCTTCTCGTTGCGGATACCGCTTCGCTTTGTGGACTTGCACACAGTTGGAGATATCAGAACAGCAGATATCAGATTGCAGATTCTGGCGCCACAGACACAAGAAGACTCCTCGCTGGCGATTAAGACGGTGCAGCCATAGCAAGCTTCTAGCCCTCCTGCCAAGGCTAGAAGAATTAAAACCATGGTAAGAACAGCTGCATGCCGCTTCTTTCTCGCTTGTAACAGACAAGTTCAGATTCTCGCAAAACTGCTGTTTAGAAGCAAAGCTCTTGAGGTTCATGGTAACGACGAGGAACTGCACGACGGTGAGAATGCCGCACGAAAGAAAACATTTGAGAAGTGTCACTAGGACCGTGAAGCGCCAAGCCTTTCTGGCCTAAGCGAAGCTGCTTTTGCTGTTGCTACTGTTATCTAGAGTACAAGAAATGTTTAGAGGGCTTGCGTAAGTGCGGCCGGTGCATTTGTTTCCTCATCCTTTCTCATGAGGAGCTCTAGAATTCAGATGTTGCGAGTTGACAATCGTGTTTGCAATTGACAGGGCGGTCCTATAAGGATCGAAGGAGACGACGGCCAAAATCATCCAGAGGGAGAGGAGCCACGATCGCTAAAGCCATTGCTGGTGACGAAGTTCTTTTCCTCGTGTCGGATTCATGGAGTCTCGCACAAATGCGAATGCAATCTCTTTTGTTTGGAATGCACTGGCTCCGGCGGCATTTGCTCCCTTTGCCTGCCGCAACACAAGGACCACCATGTTGTGCAGGTGTGCAAACACTGAAATCTCTAGAGCTTTCTCTCTCTCTCCGGCCGCGCCCGAGACCTTAGGTCTGTGTGAGAAGACAGTCCTGTTAACGGATCTCTTAATGTGTTTTCTGACCAAAACAGCGTGTGTCTGTGGCAAGGTGCTGCAGATTTGACGTTCGTCGTACCACGATGTGATTCGAGTCTCGGAGATTCAGAAGGTGCTGGATATCATAGGCGTCCATATTTACATCATCAACAGCGTGCGCGTGGTGTTTCTGAATGAACGGCCGCAACCCAGGCCGGCCAAAGGAGTTACCAATACCTGCGAATCTTGTGAGCGCAGCCTGTTGGACACCTTCCGCTTCTATTCCCTTGGTTGTAAGATACGTACTACTATTGCAACAACAACCCATTGTTTTTTTAAACAAGGTCCTACATCACCTTCAACATGTGCAGTTATACACTTATTTGGTATGCACAGAGAAACTAATCAACATATGGTGATGACTGGGTTGTTAAGGATAGAGTAGGAGTGAAGTCAGCACCCGTTGTAGTGTTTGTGAAGGACCCTGGCCTGGAACCTGTCATTTATCATGGCATGAATTGCCTACCTTCTCTTCCACTTCTGATATTATGATCTTCCTTCAAGAAAAACAGCAATAGCCTTAGATGCTCCACTCAATCATCTCAAGGTCAACATTTCATTATCTCCTTTGTATTGTGTAACTGCTTCTTTTTGCGATCTTGTGATCCAAAACTATGACAGTTTGAGAAGTCGTCACAATTCTTGCAACGAATGGCACATATGCAATTTCTAAATGCTTTTGTTGTGGTGTGCCTATCACACATTTACAACATCATAATAAACATGAATAGAATATTGATTCACTATTGAATATCCAATTTGCATCTGTGTTGTTACAACATTACATCACCTACCTTCAACAACACACAAACAATAAAAATACAATGTTGGGAAAGTATGATTATAACATAGATACAATAACATAAATAACAAGAATACAACATTGAGTTAATATTGAATATCTAGTTTGTAGCTATGTTGTTGCAACATTGCATCCCCTATGTTCAACAATGTACATGCAATGCAAATACAATGTTGAAAAAATATGAGTACAACATAAATACAAAATATAGACAACATGAATACAATATAGAATCAATACAATAATAGAGTTTGTAACCATATTGTAACAACATTGTAACAACATTGTATCATTTACAACTAAAAATGCATATCCAATACATTCATAATACTAATGCAATATCATTACAATATGGACATAATGTGAATACAGCATGGCAAACAACATAAATACAATGCAAATATGATGCTACTTCAATTATCATTGAAACAATACCAAAATTAAATCAATATAATCTAAATTGTTTCAATGCCTATTTTACACGAACAAAGCACTAAACCTTGGACATCTTGTAAAAGTATTGTGAAAGCACTTAAATAGCATTAATACAAAGGGGTCCCCACTTTGTGATGGCCTAACCAGGGAACAAGATAATTTCCATGAAGTTTCAGTAAAACTGGTAAGCCAGCTAGGCCGTGAGCTAGTGGGAACAGGATGCTTCTAAAAAGAAAAACTTTTAGGGCAATTACTTTGCTCTCGTTAGTAAAATGATGAAATTTCATTAAAAAAGCTGACATGTGGACTTAGGGCATAGCATAATAAATGGCGAGGAGTTTGTATGAGCAAAATGGACAAATTTTTTTATTTTTTTCATCTTGAAAATAAACTAAGCAAATGCCATGTAAATCTCTACTTTCTATTTTATTTAGTTTGCTCCCCTAAGAAAAGCCGTATGAGGCCAGAGGCTCATGTATGGTACGGAAGACAAGCCTCTGTAGTAATGTTGTCACTTAAATTAACTATCACAAAAAAAATAGTTTAATCAATTATTGTCTTTGGGTTCCGAACTACACCTGCTGGGCCCTCTTCTTATTTCGGAGAGAGAGCTAGGCCCTATTGCTGGCGCCCTCCCATTTTTAATTTCTGCTCTCCCACCTCAACTTTGAAATTACCATAGGGGGGGTGTAACAAAGTCACTTAGGGCTGTGTGCACATGAGGTTGTGGGGGAAGGGGGGGAAGGGGGGGGGAGGGAAAGTAAAATGTCAAAAGATGAATGTGAATCCTTTTACAATAGGATGAATCATCTCACCTAGTTTTTAGGGGGCAAAATACCTTGAAGCTACTATACTCTATAATGATTCTCAACACAATATCCCTGCCTTGTAAGGCGAGGCCAATGAAGGGGCCCTTACCACATTGATGTACCTGGAGAATGGGGCATGTGTTTATCTTCTGTAATTTGCCTCCACAAAGGGGAAGATATATCTCATTTCAAGGAGGGATTCTTACTCTTTATACAGTTTGCACTAATTAACAGGCAAGTTCATAAAGTCATACTTGCAGAGGTGGCATTCTGTTTTCTTTAAATGCTTGTGGTCATTTCTTTTCCTTTGATACCCTGTGGGCACCTGATTGATACTTGCTGAGTATCACCAGGAAGTTTTTATTAAAAAAAGAGTGGTGGGCTTTACACCGTGCACATGCCCTCAGGCCGGGGGTTTCCTGAAATAAATCCAACAAATGAGTCCAAAGGAGGACAAGGAGCAAACATCACAGACCCATTGAAGGCATGTTGCATGCTTGTTTGCATGGACCTATGCCAGAAAACTATAGCAAAATACCATAGGATCATGGACCTATGTTCAAGGTCAAGGCTCACTCCCAGTTCTCAATGTGCCTGATCTAAAGAGTCCAGTGAGTTCTCACAAAAGGTGATAACCTCTGGTTTTCACTATGAGAATCTGCCTGAAACCCTTATGCAAGTATCATGGGATTCTAATAACTGCCCAACATTGGTTACTAGTTATTACATAGCTAACCACCGTTATGAGACAGGAACACAATGAAAAAGTGTAACCTGTCCATATACCATTCATCCTTCATGGTGCAATATTGATGGGTGGTGGTGCACTTTGACAGCTCTGTCATTGTCCACATCAAACACAACCTATTGGACATAGTTAGAATCTGGAGTTCGAAAGAATTCCAAGTGCCAATGAAGCTTTTGATGCAGCTCCTGTAAAAGATACAATATCAACAACTCCCCAGTCATATTTGGTTGCTTTTAACAACCAAGGGTCAATGGACACCAAAGTCGAACTAATATACACATTACTAGTTTGGTCATTCAGTTTTTGTGAAATTGTTTTGAGTCTATAATGTCCATTTGAATTCAAAATAAACTGGGAAGAGTGTCAACATGTTACTTTGGGCCTATTGATTTTTGTATAGGGTAAGGTTCCCCATCCAGTGCATTGTAGTTCTTAGCTCCCAACGACAAGGGTATCCAATGATCTTGGCCACAAGATTTGTGGTCTGGTCATGATTCCATTGGGCACTGAAATAATGTAGGCGTAACCTTCCATCAGTTTTACATTGTTCATCAGCAACTAGCAACTTTGCCACCTACAGGAAGTGGACCACGGGTTGCCAGAATAACTATCAAGGACAGATGGCCAATGAGTGAGAAATCAGTTTGGATGTGTATTCATCAAGTTCATTCAGTGAACCCTAGGTGGTTGACTTGGAGACATTTATTTTACAATGGAGACGTTGGTTGGCCACTGATTTTGTTTTCCTCTACAAGTACAATGAATATGGCTTGCAATCACATAAACTTTTGTAATACTTATTCTGAAAAAGGTAGGGAGAAGAACATTTATCCCCTAAAAGCCTAAGCCTCTATGCAATTAAAAGTGAATGTGTTTTTGACATTTATATTCTTTATTTTTTCAAAGGTAAATTGAATGGTAAATTTGACAAAATAACTGTGCAGATGTAAAGTCAGATAAGGCATGAGGATGCTTAAAAAATTTCATTCCCATCAAATTGGATAACTACCTAGTACCTGGCTCTTACATCTATAGACCTCAGTTCAAGCCAAAATTGTATCTGATATCCTACACAGATGTAAAGTCTCTCCCATTTGGACAGAGCCAACAAATAGTATGAAAAATATTTGGTAGAGATGGAAATACTTAGGAGGGATGGCAAAAAGAAGTTATGAATTTCTTTTTAATAATGCAATGATAATAATATTCGTTAAAATTTTGATAAAAGGAATTGAGTCCACTTCAAGATCCCAGCCTTGCTATGTGAAATTTCAAAAGTGATGAGCTTTAGACAACCCTATTTGAAGATTAATGTTCTCTCGCCACAACAAACAAGGTGTGATGATCTTTTCACAAGCAAGTCCTATCCTGAATTCAAACGTCACCAAAATCACAATTTCCGTAAATTAAGTATGAATTAAATTCATAATAATGAAAACCTGCCAAACTTTATAGAAAGAAAGCACCCCAGAAAGGGAGTGAAAAGGAAACAAGGGGCCTGGATTGAAGTTGAGGCAAGCAAACAACCCAACAAAGGCAGGCCACAAGGAGGAAAGGGAACCTCTAAGAACCAAACCCTAAGAATTGAACCTTCCACCAATCACATGAAACAAATCAACTAAAGAAAGGGGAGATAAATCCAATAAAACTCCTAGCTTAGAAGAACCTTCCCTTACAATAACAATCTGTCTCAAGATGGAGGGAGCCTGTGCTCTTTGTAATGCCACTGACATTCTCTGTCTATAAAAGGAAAGTAACATTGATGAAGGAGGATTTCTAATGCTTTTTGTTATTTATGTCATGTTAGCACATTGATAAAAGAAGTTGTCGACTTAATGGTGAGAACACCCAAAAACCTCTATGGCAAGGAAGAAAAACATATCCATTGTGTAATGATCATAATAGAGTCCTTCCTTCAGTTGAGCTGTCAATGTTGTAAGCACCCCAAAAAGAAAGTTACTCATAATATTAGGTCTATTTGAATGAGTTAACAATGATGACATCGACAATGTGCAAATGTTGTCAATTGCTAAAACAATGTTGACTTGTCAACAATTTTTTTTTAAAAATGATGAAAACAAGTGGATTTACTCTTTCAAAATATGAAACCACACATCTTTCGCAATGAACACAATAACATCTCCACCATCATAATACATTAACACTCACCTTGCTACTACCTCCCAGAAACCTTAAATATTAGATGTTTGCATTATGAAAAGAGTCCATGGATGAATACTCGAAAATGAAATGTGTACAGTCAGTTGCTATATCATTTTCAAGTACATGACGAATATCATAATTTTCAAGTATTCATCCATGGAGTTTTTGGATTATCTGTATGTAAATTGTATTCATACATGGAGAGATGCTTGATATGAATGTTGTACCCGTATACTATTTTTGTACTTCATGATGTGTGGATGAATACTACAAAGTACGAGGCCTTTTGAGAGAAGCTCGTGTGTGCTTCCGCTGGCTTCTGCTTTGTCCCTTGCACGGCGGCGCGGCGTTGCCGTTTCCGATCAGGGACTGTCAGAGAACGGGCCAGTGGGATGCGCGTACGCAGTACGTAGAAGAAACCAGCATCTCCACGTTCCATCATCCTTCGCGCTTACTCTCCATGTCCATGCACTCCAGTTAGTGCATACAAAACGCTGGACGACCTTCTCTCTGCTTTTAATCGACCGTCGGCCACAGGCTCATCAAATTTGTATCTAGATCGGAATTGTTGGGTTTAGACTGTGTAGCTCAGAACAGTATATGTGAGGAACTCAACAAGATTTGCAAAAAGTGGTGCAGAGATGAATATGGGGAAGCTGGAGAGGACCCTGTTGGGTGTGGCGAGGCCGCGGCAGATATCTGTAGTCGAGGTGGTGATACTACTCATGGGGCTGCTGCTGTTGCTGCCTGGCGAAGTGGATGGTCAACTAAGCGTGAATTTCTATCAGAACACGGCTTGTAGTAACTTGGAGGCTGTGATTCAAACGGTGATGGTAGCCAAATTCCAACAAGCGTCCACTTCTCCCGCCGCTATTCTTCGCTTGTTCTTCCACGACTGCATGGTCAATGTAAGCGCCGCTGCCTGTATCCTATGCAGAGCTGCAGCTCCAAGTATATATCTCTCTCATGATGCAATGCAAATAATCCAGCTTCAGAACTTGCATTAATGATGCTTAGCAATCTTAGGCCTGATCGAGGTAGACTTTTTCGCAGGGCTGCGATGCTTCGGTGCTCATTGCATCGACGCCAGGAAACGTGGCTGAGAGGGACGCGCCCATCAACCTCTCGTTGGCCGGGGACGGATTCGACGCTGTTACGCAGGCGAAAACGGCCTTGGAGAAGATCTGTCCCGGAATTGTCTCGTGCGCAGATATTCTCGCCATTGCTACTCGTGATCTTGTCAGAATGGTACAACCTGCATTCCTGCAATACTACTAGTTTTCCCCTGGCATCGATTTCTCTCCCCTCAAAGGCCTTGCATTTTTTGCTCTTTTGTCGCCTTATCAGAAGTCGCGAGATTCTGAACCTCCTGCAGCTGAGGATGCAGTTATTCTGGCTGTTGGGTTGTTGAAAATCATGAGTAGGTAGGAGGTCCAGCGTACCCTGTGCTCAAGGGGCGGAGAGACAGCAGGATATCAAGAGCCATTGATGCAACGGAGCAACTGCCGACTGTCAATCTTACAATCAACCAGCTGAACGCTCTTTTCGGCTCCAAAGGCTTCTCCCAGCATGAAATGGTCACTCTCTCAGGTACACATGCGAACCGTCAGGCTGTTGAATCCTCCTTTCTTGCTTGCGATCACGGAAAAAATGAGCTGAAAAAAAACTGGACACTGCTTCATGTGCAGGGGGCCACACAATTGGGTTTGTCCACTGTGACCAGTTTTTGAACCGCATATATAATTTCAGTTCCACCTCGCAAACGGACCCAACAATGAGTGCAACATTTGCACAACAGCTCCGGTTGTCATGCAGCCCTAATGTGTCAAATTCGGATCCGAATGTGGTGGTTTTCTTGGATCAGACAACATCCAATAGATTCGACAACGCCTACTACAAGAACACAGTGCAGGGAGAAGGTGTATTGACTACAGACCAGGAACTTTTCACTGATTTCCGCACCAGATCTCAAGTAGTGGAGTACACAAAGTCCAATTCCCTCTTTGTTAGTGACTACGTTAATGTCATCACAAAGCTGGGGAGCTTGAAAGTTTTGACAGGGACCCAAGGCGAGATCCGAAGAGCCTTAGACTGCTCTGTTGTGAATTGAGGGATTCTCTTGCTCATAGTGTAAAATCCACGTTTGACAGTTCTTGAGTAACAGCAACAAAAAATGAGTCTGGAATAATCACAATTCAAAGCTTCCAGATTAAAAGTGCTCAGAGACTGTAGCCAAGACATATATATATATATATCTATTTAGGGTTTAGGGTTTAGGGTTTTGTCAGTTGTAAACCCTATCTCTATTTCAGTTGTCAAACATGGCCAGCTTTCCTCATTGTAGTTAAACACCACAAGACTCTAGTGTGGAGTACTCAGAGATGGTTAGTAACATGTGTTGAACATGTGGAGAAGATGAATAATGATGTGGGACTCCTGTTGTCAAAGTCTTGAAACAACCTGTTAACTTCACCCAGTTCATAATCTGGTGATAAATAAGAACATGTCAAGAGAAAGCTGCTCTTTGAGTGCATTTTTGTGCATATCCATGCCCAGATGTTGTGCTTTGAATTGCAAATTAGTTAAACAGTGATTCTCGTACATCCACGGAGGCAAAGATTAATTTCTTACATTCCAATGCACATGGAGTCTATCCATGAACTGAGAATATGTAGATAAACTTTTACTCCAAATCAGGCATGCAATTTGGCTCCAAATGATCTCACTTGCATTCTTGGTTAGATACTGTTGATTTCTGAAATTTGGGCTTTCTGTCTGGAAGAACATTTGCAAGTCAAATCATCACTTGTATTGGCAACTAATATGATGTGTTGTGATAGAGAACAAAGTCCTTGCAGACAGTAGATACAAAACCTAAATTTAAAGTTTCACATGTGACCCTGTAATAGATAACAGATCTCAAGTTTATATCCATATTCAACTGTATAGCATATTAAATCTAGAAATCTCAAGGGTACTCAGGCTATGGAGAATCCTGTTCTGCATTGGGGGCTGCAAAGAAATTTCCTGTTCTAGGGTGATAGCTTGGATGTTTGAGATCGAATTAAGAAAGGATGCACGATCAAGCTCCATAATTCAATTCGCACACCCAATCTTCAGATCCAACTATCCAGTGTTCAAGAATCCAATGAGAAATCATGCAGTAATATTCTTGGCTGGGATCCAATATGCCTAACCATGATGCCCTGTGTTAAACACTGTTCTGAAATTCAAAACTTTCAACAATGGCACAACTTTCAAGCCTTCTAGCTTGACTGAGAAACTGCTTTGTACTTCCACAAGCTCACACTCGAACTTCTTTGCCTCAGCATTTACAGAGACTGACTTCTTGTTCCAGGTTTTGTACAAAGTCCAGACGTCACCTTCTCTTGGGTAGAGCTTGACAACACTCCTAGCTATCCTTGCCTTGACTCTGTGGAAATGCAGGAAGGCTTTGTACACTGATGAAATTTTTCCTGAACTCACCACTCAAAACAAAAAGGTTTGCAGATCATTTCACTAAGCAAGTTTAAGGAAGTACAGCTCCAAAAGGTTCAAGTCATTCAACACAAACCTGTAAGGGCTTTCTCACAATCTTGCATATGTGGTCATAAAATCGGGGTATCCCATCCTGGTCTTCATAGAGTGCCCAGTATTGATCAATCATGACTTGGCTCTTGGTGGAATGCTCATAAAACTCATGAAAATGAGAGCTCTATTTGTCCAAACTCTCATTGAGAATTACAGCTTTGAGCATCTGGTGAGCCATCCGATGTAGTCTGCAATAATGAATTGCATTCAGAACCTGATTTCCTTTGTCTTTTGGTGCTGGTGCTATTTCCAACTCACACTTTCTTTGTGCAATACTAATGGAGATGAAAGACAAAGTTGTCTTTTCATTTTGCTTGGAGTAAGATTGAGAGTAAGATTGAGAGCTCATTACATTGTTCTAGTGCATTCCAAAATACTATTGCACTCTTCCATTCATTCTTTCTCCTCCAATTTAGTGATACAATCCACTGCTGGAGATGCTCTAAGCATGAAAGTAGCACATTACCTGCTCTTATTATAATACCAAAACTTTCCAAGCCCCAAGTTATTGATCTCACAAAATGGAAACCTAATGTTTGAGAAATAATTACATCATAAATTTGTGTATAAAAGATATGTTTGAAGACATCTATGTAATACATGTTAAAACCTACTTCCATTCCCCCAAAGAATGAGAAAACAAAAATTTGTAAGTTAGATGCTTCACAAAGCCTTTAATATAATTAAAGGCTCCATTTTTTAAATTTATGATTTAGATTTTTTGTTAATCTACTTGCACTTACTTTTATAAAAATGGACATTATAAAAATAGATTTTGAAGTGCTTTCATTTCATAATTGCCTACTTTTTCTTTTTTTTAAATTGAATATTTTTACACAAAATCAAGAATCACAATAACTTCAATCTTTTAACCAAGTCAAATCATGTGTTTAACAATTTTATGATACATTTTGTGGTACTTGCCATTCAACTGAAAAAAAACACATTGACTAATTTACATGATTGGAGCAAAACTAATTACAACCTCACTCCATCAAACTTTTGATTTAATCTTGCAACAATAGGCAGAAGACAACCTCAACTTTGTCAACATAATTACCACCTTCTAATATCAATCTCTATCATTTCGAACTCATTGCAAAAAGAGGCCTAATAAGGCTTAATTTGTGATGAAACTTGCTTTGAAAGGGGTGATTTGTTGATGGGAAAATATCAATGTTTCCCTCTCATTGCAGATTGCTACTCTATAGCCTCCAAATCAGTTTGTTTGTAAGCTTTGTCATCATCTATGCTCTTTTCAAGATTAAAAAACTTGACCTTCACACAATCAAGTTCATCCTCTAGCTTTAATTTTTCATACATAAATTTTACAATTTCCAACAATTCATATTTTGGTTGAACTCCTTCCAAAGCAGTTCAGAGGTTTGAACATGGTAGGTGAATTCAAACGTTTTTAGTTTGTCTACCTAGATACAAGTTGTATCAACCTGAAGCACAAGGCATAAGAGCCCTACTCCCAAGGCTTTACCTAGCATAATATCCAAGGTGGGCCCACACAAGAAGCCCATCCCACTTGTACAACGAAATATTACATAATTTCATAATTTCCTATTGTACAAGCAATTTGTAATTTCCCATTGTATAGGCAAGAGGACCTATTGGATAGATGGGTGTTGCTAAGGAACGATTCAAGAACAAAATAGGTTATTGAACAAGGTTATGAAATTAACCTCTTATATGGCATCTTGTGGATGAAACTCCTTGTTGGATTTGAATCCCAAACATGAATTTATTGTTGAAATGAATATCATGATTTTTAATTTTTAATTACAATGGTTTTTTGCTTACTATGGTTGATTTTTAATTTTTAATTACAATTATAATTTTTTTCTTACAATTGTGAGGCTTTCAGTTTTCTTACAGTTTATAATTTACCATGAATTTTTTAAAATCAAGACTAATCTACCTTTGGATTAGTAAAATCATCCTTAATCAAGTCGACCATTTTAGAATCAACCAGTCCAAGATGATGGCTTGATCAAATTCAACAAATAAAAACTGAAGGTCTACATTTTGACTGATTTTTTTCAATCATATAAACCACCATTTTGGATAATGAATTACAATTGCAATAACATATAAATGAAATCATCTCAAGGCCACATTTTGATTTCAAGAATGGCTTTGTCATGGTCTGCGTCATTTTTGGAAAAACAATCTCATTTAATATGTGTGTCCATAATCTTTCAACCCAAAATTGCATAATGTGCCAAGTTCCAACTACCAATTATATATTTTATCAAATCTTCATTATCACTAGTGTGACATGTGTCTTTGGCCCAAGTGTGAATTGGTTACCCAACTAATTTTTCCTTCCAAAATCATTTTTTGTAATTTAATTAAATTTCCAATGACAAAACCTATTCAAAATTCAAGATCTTTTGTAAGTTATGTCTAAAAAGGTTCCAAATCACCTTTGCAACAATACTAAGAACACACCTACGTGTGATCACAATCAAATGAGCCAACAATGACAAAGGACTTAAAGATTGCAGTCCTTTTTTTGGTCACTTTCACTTTCCCATAAGAAGGTTTTTTTGTATGAAATCTTTTGCAATATGTTACTAAGAATACATATAATTTCCTCAATACATCATATTTTTTTAACTAATTTTTGATGAATAACTAAGAATTTCTTAAAAGTGTATAGATTCTACCAAATTTTGCATTTTGTTTTGGAAAAATATCCTAATTTCAAATTGTATGAACATACATTAATTATTTAATGATTTTTTTTCTTGTACCATAAAATAAAACTTTTCTTTAGTTGTCATGTTCATTACAACCCATTTACATGTGGTATAAGACTTTTGAAATATTAAAATTTTGTTCAATATATTTAAAATTTTTGAAATTTTCAAAATTTCAAATTGTGAGTGTTTTTTGAGTGTGGGTAATCAATTAACATCATCTCAATTTTTTCTCATCAAAATTCCATTATTAAAAAAGTCTTTAGCTTAGTAATTTCTAAAATTGACTATTTTTTATGCAACTGTTGTTCAAGTTCAAAGGTCTTTTATTGAAACCAAAACCCAAAATTTTTTTTTTCGATCTTTATTTTGAATTCCTCAACACTCATATTAGTCATTTAACACAACTTTGCATGATTACCATGACATTAAAATGGCACCACAAAATCATATCTAACAAAATTACAAATTTGAAAAAAATTTGGTAGTCGTCCAACATGGTTTTTGGCTCGTTTGACAATGACTGCACCCACCCAAATTCCTCTATAATTTTTAGATTTTGATTTTAGAGATTATTTACAAAAAAGATTACTCAATATTCAAGAACTTCTCAACCATAAATCAAAACATCATGAAACCAACTTGGTACACCCTACTCATCAAGGATTTTCCAATGATACCAAGAGCATGTAGGTTAGAAGCATTACAGTTTGGGAAATTTCAACATGGCATGTGAAAGCACATTAAGCCCCCCAAAAATTATAGTCACGAATATAATCTTTTTACAATTAATTTTTTAAAAATATATATGGACATCACATCTTAGATTCTTTTTACTTGTTTTAAGTATATTTGATTAGCTTTAGACTTAATCTTATCAATTATTTTGAAAATTCCAACAAACATTGAAAAATTTGAATGTATGGAATATATTTATGACCAAATGATACCCATTACAGTTTGAAAGTTGAATTTATATTTTAAAAGTCAGGTTCTTAATGGAATTCTTGGGTGAATTTTTTTATGGTGTATGATATTATACATCAATTAAATCAAAACAATCTAAAAATTTAAAACTTTTGGATGAAATTCTATTCAAAAAAAAAAAAAAATCATTTTTTTAGTAATGAAT
>Ga0209208_10008788_pt1 | contig 13394 bp, 7 predicted proteins | sample S1TSphfallax_3_FD_187694 | JGI IMG/M metagenome (GOLD analysis project Ga0209208, IMG submission 187694) | Host-associated microbial communities from peat moss isolated from Minnesota, USA - S1T2_Fd - Sphagnum fallax MG (SPAdes) (version 2) | ecosystem: Host-associated > Plants > Peat moss >...
ATTTGTTTGGGTTGCCAATCAAATCCCAAAAAGTTTATAACAAAAGCAAATATATCATGTGCACCCTTTGACATCCACAAGTCAAAGCTTGTTGTGGCAGAAATACAATATGTTAATTTTGGCAAAACATATACTTGTTTCATTTTCTCCACCAAGTTAAGTAATATTTCCTAATAAAATTGTTTTATAAAAGGGAACACAACTATAAGAAACAAATGTAATATTAAACGCTTGAACCATACACTTTCAACAAACTATAATGGTAAGTTATTTTTCACAATCAAAAGGCTAAGGTCTTGCAAAAAGTCTTTTTGTTGCACATCATCCTTTTTGAAAGGTTCTTTTACAACCAAAAAAAAACAGATATTGCATTTATTGGAACATTTGGCCTTTTCTTTGCAAGTTGTTTTTCAACAATTCTTATTGTTTCATTGTTAATTTCTTCTTCAATTTTTTTCACAATTATAAAATTATTTTCATCTAAATGTTTTTTTAAATAGTTATACCAAAAGTTATATAATAAGTTATTAATCGTTTTTTTTCTTTAATACTTGCATCAGAAATATTTACTACACTATCATAACATAAAATACATTTCATGACTTGATGGGATGCAGCTTCAACTTCTTTCCCATCATTCACACAATAAAATGCCTAGCATAAAAAATTATTATTATGTCCTCTCCAAAAATTTCTTTGAACATGTAATTTTTGCAAATTATTCTTCATTATTTGTTTCCAATTTTTTTCAACTTTGCTATTTTTTGTTTACACATTTTCATTTTCTCCTTTTCCCACAACTTCTTCAATGTCCATTTCATTTTGATTTGTCTAATTTTCTTCAATCAAAATTAATTTTTCATTTTGACTTACTCCCCCATTTTCTACCAAAATATTTTCTTCCCTGATAGAGAAATTTTATTTAAAAAATTTCCAAAACAATATTTTGCCAACTATATGAAAATCAACCTAAACATTTCCAAGTAGTTGAAAGAAAAAAAAATGCAATGTGCTGAAAAAATACACAATGCAATTGTGAAAATGAAATGTAATGTGTAAAAGTGAGATGTAATTTATACAATTAAATGTACAATGTCGAAACAATTCTTACACAAAAAAAACAAACACATTATTAACCACCATTTCCCAAAAACATGGATAATTAAAAGAACTCATCAACAAACAAAAATTCAACACAAAAATAATCACCTTCCAAGTTTGGCCTAGAGAACTCAAATTTGAAAAACTTGAATTTGGATAGCTCTTCCACACTCCACACCTACAAAAAACAAAAGGGGGGGGGGGGACTAATTTGATAAAAGAAGAGCAAAGCAACAAGGTCGAGCAAAAGGAGCAAGGAATAGTTAAATCACAAGCATAACAAAAAGGTACCTAAGCAAAGAGGTCGAACAAAAGTAGTAGAGCAATAAGTCAAATAAGAAGAGCGGAACAACAAGTCAAGCAAGAGGAGTGGTGCAGCACGTCGAACAAAAGGAATAAAACAACAGGTCAAGTAAGAGGAGTGGAATAGTTTGAGCAGAAGGAGAGGAACAACAGGTTGAGAAAGATGAACAATAAGTTTTAAAAGAGGGATAGAGCAATAGAAAGGAACAAAGTAGAAGGTCAAGCAATAGGAGCACAAAACAACATTAATAACTAATCAACCACATTAAATTAAACAAGAAATAAAATAAAGTGCAAGAAAGTAAACAAATTCACACACAATGAGTAAGCAGTTCTAAAACACTTGTTTTATAGTAAGCAACAAGTGATGTCGCTAAACCTTAAACTTAACTAAACCCTACATTAACTATTGACCAAACATTGACCAAATGACTAAACATTAAACATTAAACCCTACTAACTACTGACTTATTGTCACCTTAATTAATTCTAAACTTTGAAACACTTACCTTAATTTTTTTAATACCTTGCCAAGGTTTCAAAAAAATTTAAATACATATTTGATCAAGGTTTCAAAGGCCCAATTCTCACATTATATGAAACCCTATGGCCGAGTTTCATAAAGGGCATCACTCACTATGATACCCTGAGGGATTCAAATTGAGAATTGATTTGAAACCATGTTTGGTTCTCACCATTTTTTCTCATACCCGCCCAACATTACTAAATACCCCTTAATGAACTTTGTTCGACATAGTCTTTGGACCCCTAACCCACCACCTGCCCCACCACCAGATTCAATCCCACATGTAGAGTCAGGCCCTCACATCATCATCAACAAAACATCCCAAACATTATCAACTATTCGTCCCTCCCTTCATTGTCAACTACATGACATCCAAGATAACAATTCAAATATAAACTAAAAATAATTAAATGTAGATTGGGCTTTCAGGATCACTTATTCTAAGCAATGTAAGGAAGTTTTTTGGGTTTGGTGGTGCAAAACATTATAGAAGCATTTGAGTGCAAAGCACTCATTGTCCTTTGTTGGAGAACACATTGGAAAATGACCTTCCCTTTAAAGGTTTAGGGTTGCATTAAGTGTTGAGGTGATTATGTTAAGTAGTTTTATTTGTAATTGTTGTGCCCTGTTTCGACTCATGAGCAACTATGGAACCAACACAAAGAACAAAAATTGCACCTTCTATTGTTGCAAATGTCATTGAGGATAACAACATAGTGCATAGTGTGATTACTATAGACATTGTGGAAAGATCACCCACTCCCATTATTATTTACAATGTTGAAGGTGAGTTTGATTCTCCTGTAACTAAAGATGACAACAAATAAAATCTTGACGACACATGAAAGTTTGATGACAACACAATTCAAACTAAAGGAGGGGATGGAAAGTGAGGACATATATTGCAAAAAGCGTTGCCAATTTTTGCATAAAAATACCCTTACATGATTCGTTTGCTTGGTCAATAGAAATATATTGACATTGTGAAGACAATAGCAATAGGATGGGTAGAAGGGGTAAGTTTTTTATTGCTTTATTTATACCTATCATGAGTTTGTTGTTGAGTGTGCTACAAAAAATGGGTAGTAAGATTTGTTGACTACAAAAAAAAGGTCTCTATTTGTTAACTACATGTAAGACCTTGGGGTTTCACAATTTTTTATTTTTCTTTTGAAATTTAAGTCTATTGTGTTGAGTACATGTAGTTTGGAAAAGTAATAATGGACATCATTTCCTATCCACCTTGTTATGCATGACATAACAAATTTTTTTAAATTGATTAACAACATATTGTAGGTATTGGGAGGTCTAGATGGCAAAAGTAGGATTTACAAATTAACAATGAAAACAAAGTCAACATGATTACGTCACATTGTACTTTGAAGAGGAGTATGAAACTCTCATACTGGAAGCACATTTTGATGTCAAATGCCTTGATTTCCGCATAAAAAACTAACCTTCCTTTCAATGCAAATTTTGCAAGAATTGTTACAAAGACAATAACACCCTAAGCTACCATAGAATGATGATGCAATGCTCGAAATAGAAGGGCAAGGAATTGCTAAAGATGTAGTTGACTTGGACCAAGTCTAAGGCAAAAGAAATGACAAGGCTAAGGGAAAAACATGGGAAGACCCTACCAAACCTAAATAAGCACCCAAATGATGATGCAACATAACATCTTGGTAAGAGGGCTACATTAATAAGCTTAAAATCTTAAGATAGAACACTACCACCTCCAAGGCCCATACATAAAAAAGGACAAGGTGGTTATTGAGTTAAGCAATGATGGAGACTTTTCTTGAATTCATTGCCAAGGTATGTATGATTCCAAACTTGGCATTCCTTTTTTTAAATCCCTAGTTCAAATAAAAGTTTAACTTTTTGCATTTTTTTTTCCCAATTCTGATCCACAAACATTTTTCTTTTTAGGCTTACTTTGCAAATGAAGATTTCCAATTCCAATTTTTAATTAACTAATTATTTATTTCCCACTATTGTTTGTAGATTTTCATAATGCCCATGTAAACAATTTGTACCGCACTTTTAGATTCCCAGATTCTCATTCACTTTTAGGTGGGATACATATAGGTGTTTCCCAATCACTGCATATTACCAAGACCACTCTGCAAAGATGCTTATAATGGAAAATTCTGCAATTAGAAAACTAATATGCCATACAAAGTATAACAAATTAGGATGCACGTCTATTTTTGTGAAGAAAGATATTTAATACTTTCTATGAAAGGAATTAAAGGCCCACATTCATTTGAAAGCATTAAGAAACTCAACCTATGTATTGGCAAGTCTATCATTATTTCCAAATGGGTGAACATTACTACAAAAGGGTGCAACACATGTAAACATAATGAACATTGAAATGAAAGCAAGGAAGACAATTGAAACATTTATAATTGAAAGCGCCTATGATTTAGCACTAAGAAATTCAACCTATGTATTGGCAAGTCTATTGTTATTTCCAAATGGGTGAACATTACTACAAAAGGGTGCAACACATGTAAACATAACGAACATTGAAATGAAAGCAAGGAAGACAACTGAAACATTCATAATTGAAAGTGCCTATGATTTGGCCCCTCCTCCTATGGAAGTATAAACAAATGGGCTTTACATCTTATTGTCATAAATGAATTAAGTAATGGATTAGACAATGCTTACAAACCCTAAAGAAGCCTTAACTCTCCTTATGAGGGTGGAAATTGAAGGTACCTTAGAAAACACACTTCTTCATGCTATTTAATTAGGGTTTATGTTAAAATTTTGGCCAAAAATGTCATTTTCAAAAATAAAAATAAATCATTTACTAGTCCTTTTATTGTTTAAAGACAAACATTATAATGTTTAATAAATGTTTTTGTTATTTTTTTACTCATTGGATTAATTTCAAATTAATTCACATGTTCCCATTATATATTTAAAATACAACTATATAAACAAATATTACAATTTCAACATCAAATTAAATTATGAGTTTAAAACATGAAAAAACCAAGCAAACGTTACACTTGCTACAGTATGTGTTATTGTGACTACACCCTGCTACATCTTCACACTAGTACTCCTAGTTTTATTTTGTTTTTGCTACACAATTCCATTCAATATGTGATAGGGTATGCCATAATGTGTTCATTTGAATGTTCTCTTGTTAGGTACTCAACAAAGCTTCAGTGTTGTGGGAGGAGATATACATGGCTTAGGTTTTCCCAAGGAAGGTAGACTTTGGAGATGGTAATGCATTCCATGATAAGGGAGGTAAATGTTAATAGTTGTTAGTAGAAGTTATGGACTTTTAACTTCATGCATTGTCCTTTAAACTAAGGAAGGTAAAAGAAACAGATTAGGACAATACTAATGTCAATGTTACCATAATAAAATTGGACGATGCAATAATAGAAAAAGTTGGGGCACGCTCCCTGGCTCGCAACACTTTAGAGGGGTAAAAGGGTGTGCTGGAGCTCCGGGATGGGACTAGGAAGATGACAAGCGCTTATTCACTCACACGAACCTGCACAAAACCAAGCAACAAGTTGGTTAGTGCATTGTTGGAGCACTTTTGGTGTTAGGACGAGCCACATGCAACTCGGATTCACAAGACTCACCACGACCCGGACTTGGGGGAATCCACCACCTTCCCTTTTATAGTATACTTAGTATACTATGTGGCTGCCCACGGGGCCCACATCCAAATGGTTTTTTGTTCTAGGACTCCCAAATGGGAGTCGCAAAATTGTAAAAGTCGAGACTCCCGTGATTTTGGGGCCCCATAACTTCGCGTGCAAACCTCAGATTGAGATAAGGTCTAAAGCAAAGTTATAGCCCTTACAAGAGCTTTTTAAAGACTTTCGCACGCCACCTGCAAGCAACGAAATCAGGTCGATTCCTAATTTTTAGTGGTCGGGATTCAAATTGCCAATTTGACTCCCAGCCTTTCTTTTGGCCATAACTTGTGTTTTAGATGTCCAAATGGGCAATGTGAGCCCATTTTAAACATTTAAGTTCCAAGAGCTTTCCAATGATATGAAAAACTTTTCGATCCATTGAATTTTGACCCTTTCAATTGCCCTCTGAAAATTCGGGAGTCCACATGGACTCTATCTCCTAAAGTGGAAGTTGCCTTGGGAGTCTGAGGGTTCATTCCCTCACACTTTTCACACTCCCGGGAGCATGTGATGTGACTCATGGGCTCCCCTCTTGGCCCGCAACCTTGCAAGCCTTTTGCTTTGGTTGCGAGCCCAAAGCTAGGGTTGTGACATAGAAGGTGCAAGCAATGTATTGACATTTATGGTGGGATCAAAGGACTATGTATTTGTGTTTGCAAAAGATGGGGTTACCACACAATCTAATGCCTTACCTGAAAAAAATATGTAAGTAAAAGAATAATGTCAAGCCAAAAATGTAGATTTAAATGATTTATTTTCCTAAATTAGTTCATTTAAAGTTATTTCAAAGAACATATACCTAAGTGAATTTGTAGAACATGATTATATAATATGTCTACAAAACATTTGATTAAAGTTTTCATATTGTCCTTTTTTTAAGCTAAATTAGGTTATGTTTGTTTAACTAACATTCCTTGATTTCATTGGCAATTTGGCGTTAGTTGTGGAAAACTTCATATATTCTAGAGGTGGGACCAATGATTCTGCCATTTCATTTATGACTGTAGGTGAATACATGAAATTAAAGTTTTATGTTGACATTGGCCTACTTGACAACAAAGAAGGGTTTTCGTCTACTAATGGCATGAATTTTTTCGAATGTGGTTTACACATGTTTAGTTTTTAAAGGAGTTTATGTACATCACCCACCCCCACTTGTGGGATATTATGAAGAAGTTTTTGTTGCATCTTATGTGCAATTTTCCTTGCAACTATAGTGCAATTAATCAAAATATGAATGTGTCACTTTAAAAAATATTTTTGTGTTTTCAAAATTCAAAACTCATTGGATTAATCTCAATTGTTAATTTTTATGCCAGTAGGATGATGACACATGGCACACCATCACTACATCAAAATGCGTCTTAGTTCACTAAGGTTTCATTAGATTTTGAGTGAATTTGGACATTTTTACCATGGTGAAATTGGTCAACGCCCTAATGAATAGGGATCGGTTACTACGGACAATGAATTGGTTCATTAATATTTAGTGAAACAAGGTTACTCTCAAGTGAAATACAAATTTACCAAACCATTCACTTGTTAATTAATTAACTAGGCAACATGGAAATAAATTAAATTTAAATTATTTAATATATAATATTTTGATAATTTCATGATTTTCAGCGTAAGAATTATTGACACATGTCACTACCTAGGCTAAGTTTTTAACCTAACCTATATATGTAGACCACTTAATCAACCTAGGCTCTTATTTTAAGGGACTAGATAAGAGAATATTCAATCAATTTATCATTGTTGACCACACACAGATCACTTGTGAGGTTTGATCCCTTAACCTTTAGAATGGAGACAAATACCCCTACCATCAAGCCACCCCACTTGTTGTGATAATATGTTACATTCCATTTAATTTATTAAATCTTTGTTTTTTTAAGGGGGCTGATCCTCCCACCCTGCTGATTTGCTTCTCCCACCCTCCCCCCCCTTATCTCGTCTCCACCCTTTAATTCTCACCACCTCCGTCTCTGCCTTTCTGATTCCCCCCGATTAATGGCCTAAGTACTGGGCAATTACGAATGTATTGCGTGTTAGGCACCCGCTAGCATCAACACAATGGGTGTTGGGTACATCCAGTTTGATCAAGGATGAGAGCAAAGCCTCCATTGGCGTTCGGCCATCAAGCTGCTCGATTTTGTGCTGCCTTTTCAAGTTGTATACGTCGCGTGCGATGACGTGCTCGCCCGAAGGTTCCGAACGTATCAACGTCAGGATCTGAGCAGGCGCAACACTAGCGGCAGACAAAGTGCGAACGCGTTCTTTTACGTCGTTGGTCATCTTGCGGTGAGACGGATGCGCAGCCTCACGAGTCAGCGGCGGGTGGTTGTGCTCTCCGCATTTCACACGCAACGTCTAACTCCCAACTCGATGGAAGAAAAGGGCAGCCAGTCAGGACCGAACTCAAAGGGCGCTGGCGTGTTTCCTCTGTTACGCCATGGCGATCATCGCATGTACCAGATTTGTCGCAGTGCAGCAATAGGACGCCCATCTTGTAATTGGACCGCTTGGTGGTGACGTTATAGAGATGAGCGGCGGCATGCTGTCTGCACGCAGCCTTCAAGGCATCGACATCGTCGTAAGTGGCCTCGGGAGGGGGGTTCATGGCATGGTGGTACAAGGAATGGGGGGGAATCAGAAAGGCGGAGACGGAGGTGGTGAGAATTAAAAGGAGGAGACGAGATAAGGGGGGGTGAGGGTGGGAGAAACAAATCAGTAGGGTGGGAGGATCAGCCCCCTTTTTTAATTATTTACAACATAAATTTAAACATATAATTAATCAAACAAATAAAATTAGACTCTTAAAGATCACTGATGGACAAAGAAATATCAAACTTATTATATTATATTTGTGTGTTAAATGCATTAATGGCCCAATGCAAACTTTTGAATGTTAATTTCTTTTAAGAGCACCAACTTTCACATTCTCCATTCAACATTATCAAAATCTTGGAATATTAAAAAATCCATTATCAATGTCATCTTCCAAGTTTGGTTGGTCTTTGAGGCCCTCACCACATGTGTAAGGATGTAAAATATATATTTACATTAAAAAACCAAACAATGAATCAAACATTTGAAAAGTGGTAGGAAGTTTTTGATGTTTAATATCTTCAAAAAAGTTATCATCCTCGTTGTCATCATCGTGGACAATGAACAAATATATTTCAAATCTTGAGAAGTTTATAAAATACACATAATGAAAAAAATTACATATCAATTAAATGATAAATAAACATATTGTCAAAAATAAATAAATAGAATAAACTTGTAAAAATTTAAAAATTTACCTCTATTTATATAAACAAAACACAAACAAAACAATTGATTAGTAACTTGATTGATGAACAATAACAAAACACACTTACATATACAAAACAAAACATAGATGAAATTAATTACAAAGGAAGAATTTTGATCTTCAGTCCATGGAATGTTTTTTTTAAGAAATAAAATTTACACATAAAGAAGATGTAGATAGATATGAATCTTCAAGTGTCCATAATATATATTAACAATTTGAATTCATGTTATTGTGCATTACTAATGCTGATCAACTATTTTATTTTTTCTTATGTTTTCAATAATTTATTATTATTCATGTCAATGTCAAATTTAATTTAAATTGATATACATTTCATGGACATGAAAAGACACACGTTAATTTTATTTTTCATATCCATCTTGGTGGATAGGGAAAAAAATGGGTAAGTTATAAAATGGAGGTAATTATAGAAAAGGTGGGGGATAGTTATTAGAAAAATAAATAGGAAAAGGAAATAGTTATTAAGAAATAAATAAACTAGTTAGGTTTGAAAATGAAATTGTTTTCTCTGAAATTGTTTTTGGAATGGTCCATGGATGACCATACAAAAGATTTTAAAAAAACCCCCATATACCGGTTCCAATTACTCATCATTGGAATTATCATAGAAGTAAAAATGAAATGAATTAAAACATGTATATTTTCAATGTTTATATTTGTAGCCCAAAACAAATAAGAAGTTTTATGGACACTACTATAACCAATGTAAACAATAAACACCCAAAAAAATGATGTTCATATACACACACAAAAAAAAAGGAAAAATCAAGTGATGCAAGAAAAAATTTGACAAAACTTAAACCGAACAACTAATCTACATGTGTCATAAGATTGAAAGGACCACCACACATCACAAAATTATAAGTAACAAAACACAATGAAAAACTATAATTTAGTTCACACTTAAAAACCTTCTTGATAATCTCAAACATCACAAAGAATAAACCTATAAAAAATAAGCATGGAAAAAAAGGAGATTATGTTCCCAATGAAAAATCAATGATGCCAAAACAACAAATGATGGTTATTTAATGATGCAAGAAAAATAAGGCCAACATGGAAAAATGGAGAAAATATCAAAAGAGCAATTCCACAAGGTACTAGAATTACATTGTAGATGCACAAAATTTTAATCACAAATAACTTCATGGTAGGGTGCAAAAAAACACTAAAAACAACTAAGTTTATAAAACACATGAAAAATTTCAAGAATTAAATTGAATCAATTTGGAATGACGAACATCAATTGAATCATTGCTTTTAGAGAGTCCAAAATTGTGCCAACCTTTTGTTACATCTTCTCTTGTTGATTTGGTCCATTGGGTACAAAAAGAGGCCACATTCATCCTTTAATCCAATAGTCTTATTGATCAATGACATTGGATTTGATCACCATTTATCATTGATCAAACAATGAATTTCAATAATTCACTTTGGACGTTTTGCCAACAATGTTATCATTCATTGCATCTTGATTTGGCATCACAAGAATATTTTGACAATGAGTAGACTTCAATGGTGTCATGATGGTTGTTCCACCAAAAGTCACCATCAATCATAGTATGTCAAAACAACATTGCAAATATTATTTAATTGTGGATATCAAAAGGTACCATGTCCAAAAATCAATTTTAACATAAAATAATATTCATTGTTGATTGGATAAATCTAAGAATCCAATATTGGTGTACTTTATTGTTTCTTGGATTAAAGTATGTTCACCATTAAATTGAGGTTGATCTTCATGGTGATAAATTGTGTTCATTGATCTTACAAATATTTTCTCCCCATTTGACAAATTTTCACACCATAACCATTTGTTTTAACAATGAATGGATGATTTGAACTATTCATTGGAGTGTATACATTATTTAAATATTGCTTATAATGCATCTATTATAGTTTCTTTATTGACAATTTTTTCCACCATATTTCACCATTTTTTTCACTAATTTACTTTCAAATCTTTTCACTATCAAGTTTGTTCACCACATTTTTCAATGTCACAAATTTTCACTAGTGAGTTTTATTTACATCTTTTTCACTATTGATTTAGCATCAATTTTGGGTTCATTTCCACTTTCTTTTTTGACTATGTTATTTGACCTCAAGGCTTAACCATGGGATTTTTGATTTGAGAAAAATGTATATTGATGGTGATGGGCTATGTTCAAAGTTTGATGTGTTGGGTGATTCTAATGTAACCACTTGACAATGCAATATCCATCTCACTATTTATTTCATTCTTGTTTTATGCAATTTTATTTATTTATAATTGTGTGATTTAAAAAAAAAACACTTGCCATGTTTGAATGACATATTGCAATGTTAGAAAACTTATGTATGGACATTACATGTGATTATTAGCTAAACATTGCAATATGTGTTTTATGTCTTGTATAATTTTAATTAGTTATCATCTCTCGTCCTTTTGTTTATGTTGTTGATTTGATTGAGGCAATAATTTTTTTTTCATTATATATGCATGATACAAAAAACTTCTCTTTTTTGTATGTCATCTATTGCAATGCATTGTTCAAGATTTTGTGTTTCTAGATGTAATCGGTGATGTATTTTTGATAGTGTAATATCAATCTTTCCTTAATTTTGTAATTTTTGCTTTGAAAATCTTTGTTCATTTGTACTTGAGTTTTATATTTTCAATCTTTTATTATATGACATTTGCAATAATTGCTTGACTATTTTAAATTTTAGTGCTTCCACTTCATGTTTCAAGATTGCAATTTGCAATATTATAGTGTCAAAATCTAAATTTTTATTATTAGGCTCTCCTTTTTTTTTAAAAAGTTCGAATTTACATCGATTTAAACTTCAAATGTTCGCCCTAAAAAGCATTTCCACAAAAAAAAAACATTGTTTGACTCATAGACACTAAGATTTGGATTCAATAATCACAATGAAATTAATTTCTATGTGCTTTATACTTGCAATTTGTTGATCTCCTTGTAATTGTTTCCTTTCTTAAATCTAAAAGTTTTAAGAGAACATAAACTTAATTTGTATTCAATTGTCGATTTTTGGCACATTGTTTGCTGAATTTCTCTTATGATCTTTTAATGTAAAGATCAAGCTCCATTAAAGCAATCCACCTCTTTCAATTGTCAATTTACAATGCTAAATGTTGTAAAATAATACCATTTTACAATAAAGATGGAAATAAATGAAAGCAAATTTTTACTCAGTATATTACATCAAGTAAAGCCCTTGGATTGAACATTACCGAAATGTGGGACGTGCCCTTGGCTCGTGCCTTGGGGCAAGTCCCTTATTTCAATATTAAAATCGTCCTTGAGCTTTAGCCTACAAATCATCACCCTTTGTTGTAAGAATGTTTTAATTTAGGAAAATTAATGGACCATTCCAAAGGCAATTTCTGAAATAACTATCTCATATTCAAGACTAACTATTTCTTTTGTAGAAAAAATAACTATTTCTTATTCCTATTAACTTTCTCAATAATGATCTCCGACCTTTCCAAATAACTATCTCTATTTCATAATTATCTCACTCTTTTTTCATATCCATATCAACATGGATCTGAAAATAAAATAAAAAATGAACATGTGTATTTTCATGTCCATGAAATGTATATTAATTTAAATTAAATTTCACAGTGACATAAATAGTGATGAATTATTGAAAACCATATGAAAAAAAATTAAAAAATAAAAAATAAAATAGTTGATCGTCACTGGTAATGCGGAGGAGCAAGCATGGAGCTCATTATGTACATGGTTATGAGAAACAAACAATTTAAGTCTGGCCATTAAGGCCTATTTTCTTTTCAAGACTAATCAATTATGCCCAGAGGTGATTTAAAAAAAAAATTTTGGCCTTGCCTACCAAGGGCAAGGATATTATTGTGTTTAGATTCATTATATAGTATATAGTAGCTTAAGGGATTTTGGCCCCTAGGTAATAATAATAATAATAATAATAATAGGTCTATTTTTATTTTTCAATTTTGTGATCAGTGGCAATGATCATCCAGAAGGAAATTTAGTACAAGTTTAGACCAGCAATGAAAATTTTTTAAAAATTATTATAATCCCTTTTTTAATATCCTGGTCACATTTGCTTGAATAATGTGTAAAAACCATGGCAAATTTTTAGAATTTTAATTTACTATTTTGCTGATTTTTTTTGGGGGAAAATGAAACATTTGACAAAATATTTATTCTTTTGAAGAAAAAATCACCAAACGGTGACAAATTGTCACCAAAATTTAATTTATAAAATAATTTAAATAAAATAAATTATTAAAATTTATAAAAAAATTAAATTTAAATTTATTAAAAAAAAAAAAAAAAACCGATGGTTCCCAGTTTCCCTCAATGACAGATTCGGCAGTTATTGACGCCAAATCATGCACCGGGGCAGATTCTACATAAATGCATGATTTCTTTCCAGATTCCAATTT
>Ga0209208_10008789_pt1 | contig 13391 bp, 13 predicted proteins | sample S1TSphfallax_3_FD_187694 | JGI IMG/M metagenome (GOLD analysis project Ga0209208, IMG submission 187694) | Host-associated microbial communities from peat moss isolated from Minnesota, USA - S1T2_Fd - Sphagnum fallax MG (SPAdes) (version 2) | ecosystem: Host-associated > Plants > Peat moss >...
GCCCGCGAGAAAGAGGGGGAGAGACAGCGAGCGAAGAGAGAGAGAGAGAATGCTTTTTTCCTTTGGAGTGCAGTAACAGTTTTATAATAGCGATGCCCACGCTGTTCACAATCAGCACTGTAGTTTCCTGTAGCACTTGTCTTGTTTGAATCCTTTCCTAGAAAGAAAGACTGCCTTCTGTCTACTACGCTGTCTCTGGTCCCCTAGCTTTTGTTGTTGTAGTTGTTGTTGTTGTTACCCCTTTTGTTGTTTCCTTGGCTGTCTCTGCCAATCTTTCCATCTCTGACTGGATCCCTTTTGTTCTCTCTTTTCTTTTATCAACACGTACTAAACCCTTGTGATCATAAAGACAGCCTCTCTCTTGTTGTTGGTGTTGTTGTTGCTGTTCCTGTTTGCTTCTTGTGGGTTTTCTCAGAGTTTTGGGTGGTGGGTTTGGGTATCGTAAACTGGATTGATTAGTGGGGTCTATCAGGAAGCTCTTCCTTCATGCAGGAGTGTAGAGAAGCTCAAGTGGTGTTGAAGCATTATAGATCGCTCTGCTGCTGCTAATGCTGCTGCGAGGGAAATAGTTGAGCTGTTTTGGACTTGTTTGAACTGTGTCTGTCTGGAGCTTCTTCTGCTGTTGTTCCTATTTGGTACTGCTGGAGTCCGTGGCTGCTGCAGCACCAGGTGAGTCTAATGTATGTTGAAAAGTCTTCTTTCGTCTTTCTGAAGCTCTCTTTGAGTCTTCTGCGATGCTCATGATGATCTTCAGCGCGTTGGAAATCGCATTTTGAGGTTTTTCCACTTCTGCAGAAGTCCCATCTTGCAAATGGGTGTTTGTCAGTTTGTGTAGCAAAGCCCTGAGCACCCATCTTAGCTATCATTTCTCTTGAGAAAGCTTTGAAGACTTGACTGTGAAGATTGAAAACCGCAGGAACGTGCGCTTCTAAAGCTCAAGAAATCCCAGTCCAGTTGAGCCCTTGTTGTTCGCTGAGAGTAGAAGAAACACTGACGGGCTGCAATTTTATGGGAGTTTGCAGCTTGCACTGATTAGCTGGCTCGGAAGCGCAAATGATTGGGCTTCAGCGACTTGACAGTCATCAGCAGGAATCTTCACAAGAGCAGAACATTAACCATCGACAACAAGTCTTCAGCAGAGGCAGCCAACAGATCTTACTACTCTTGAGACTCTAGCCTGGGCGGACTCTCGAAGACACCCAGTTTCCATTTGTCCGCAATGACAGCAGTTCTTCCAACAAGTAGGCTCTCGGGCTATACCCATGACGCCTCAACTCTTCTAAGCCTTTCCGACACTGACAACGAGAGCAGCTACAGTCCCAATGCAGCTTCTCCTTTGATCCTTATCCCTGGAGCTCCCAGCCCTGGAGCTGGGTCATGTTCAAGAACTACTAGTGGGCTTTTCAGTGGCACAAGAAATGGCAGAGATAATATGTCCAGCAGCACCACTGGCCCTAATGACTACAGCAGCAGCCACAGGGGCAGGTGCAGTGGGGAGCCAGCAGGATGTGAGACTAGGCACAGTAGTACACATGAAGAGCACGAGGAGGAGCAGGAGAGAGAAAGAGCTCAGCTCTCCATTGTTGCCATGCTTCTGGATACAGTAAGAAGATCTCTAATGGCTTCTTGTCAAGCTGTGGAAGAAGATGCCCCAGAAACACTCGAAATTGGATGGCCCACTGATGTCCAACATGTTGCTCATGTTACATTCGACCGCTACAATGGGTTCCTTGGTCTGCCTGAAGAATTTGTTGTCGAGGTTCCGCCTCGTGCACCCAGTGCCAGGTACTATTAAAAAATACCCCTTTCATCCTGGATCTTTGGTGCTTGCAAGAAGACAAAAGTGCTTGGCATCTTGTGATATTGTCATGGTGGTGGCTCTTGAGAGACTCGACAAATAAAAATGGCTGATAAATTCTTCTCTGATGGCAGCCAAAATGTGTTTGGAGTGTCAGCTGAGTCGATGCAATGTGCTTTTGACTCAAAAGGGAACAGTGTTCCGATGATTCTCCTGTTAATGCAAGAGCGTCTTTATCACGAAGGTGGCTTGAAGGTCTTCATCATTTCCACATTTTTCCTGAGATCTCTCTCTCCGACATTTGTGTTCCTCCTCTCTTTTGCACACTAGTTATGGACTGCCTTCATTTCTTTTTCTTGTACAGAGTCTCTCAGGGACAGTCTCTCTCCTGCACCCAATTTTCCCTTTCAGATTTCATCAAATGTCTATGTTGCATATCTTCTGATGCCTGTCATTTCCTTTTTGTTTTGGATATGCTTCCAGATCTTCTTAATCGAATTGTTGTTTTGAGATAGCTTCCTTATAGGATTTTCTTTATCAGAGTTGCCTGCTTGCTTGTCTGTCTACTAATGCAACCTGACCCAAATCCAACCTGCAACATGAAACCATGAACTTGTTGGACAGAATGTGAGTAGCTGAATACGGATGGTTCATTTGCAGGCAGAAGGCATATTCAGGATAAATGCGGAGAACAGCCATGAGGAACATGTACGGGATCAACTGAACAAGGGTATAGTGCCTGCAGATATTGATGTCCACTGTCTTGCTGGTCTGATCAAGGTCATTACCCATTACCCATTTTCTCTTTTTTGCTTTGTATCTTGCTGAGAATATCCAAGCAAAGCTTAGAAATGCAAGGAAGCTTTTGCTGCACTACACTTTGATTCCTCTTTCTGGTGTATGGAAGAAGCATGTGAAAATACTAAGATCAGTTTGGGTATTTCTTTCTGCAGTAAGAACCAAAAGCTGTGTATGTGGAAGGAAACAGAAATTGTGGCGATGTAGATGTGTCTGGAAGTTGACACTATTTTCACTTCTTGTGTGACAGGCCTGGTTCAGGGAGTTGCCACAGGGCGTATTGGATGTTTTCACAGCTGATCAAGTCATGGATTGCAATACAGAGGAGGAAAGTGTTGCTCTTGTGAGGCTGTTGCCACCTACTCAGGCTGCCCTGCTTGACTGGGCTGTCAACCTCATGGCTGATGTTGTGCAACAAGAGTCCTCCAACAAAATGAATGCCCGCAACATTGCCATGGTCTTTGCCCCAAACATGACACAGGTATTTGTTGTTTTTCTTAGCATTGCACCACATGCCATGTTTCTTGTAGTCTCTACTTCTACAAAAAAATACTTTTTTTTTGTGGATTTGTTTTCAACAATAGATCTTTAGATCTTATATGGGCATTTTTTTCTGGGTCATTTTGGTGTTGCAGATGTTAGTATTCTTTCTAATGTGTTAGTTTCTGTGGTATCTTCAGATGGCTGACCCCTTGACGGCCCTAATGCATGCGGTACAAGTGATGAATCTTTTGAAGACACTAATCATCCGGACACTGAGGGATCGGCAGGAGCCAGTGTTGGAAGATCAGCATGGAGCTCCAGCTCCTGAGACTTCAGAAGGTGATGAGCCTGACAGTGACTCTGGGGGTGTGCTCCTCAACGGCCATGAACGTCACAGTTCTGCACCCACTGTGGATACCAAAGTGGGTTATGACCAGTATTCACATCGCATCATCATTCCGTCCAAGCGTGGCAGCTCCAAAGCAAAGCCCAAATCTGGAAGATTGGTAAATACAATCGACCAGCATAGTGAAAGGGTGGAGGCATGGTAGATATGTTTGAATCTGGTTGACAAATAAAAACTTGTAGCTTAAAAAACAGAAGTCCACATTTTTTCTAGTGAATTTTTCTAGACATGAAGACAAGCCAAAGAACCATCTAACACTATATATAAAGAACAGGTCTTGGCTATGCCCCCGGTAAGTAATCAGAGCTTTGTTGTCATTGATGGGTTTCTGAGGTCATGTACTTCTTTTGTGGGGGCTGTGTTGGAGCTGAGGCTGTGGTGCTAGAACCCAAAACAGGTACAAGTCTGGAATCTTCCTAGTTGTCTCTAATTTGTACAATTATGCTGGACTGGGGGCTTAGGGTTTTGTTGGGCTGATGTGATAATGGATGGGGTCAGTGGGGGGTGGGCCATTGTGTGTAATTGGGGATCTAATTTTGGGGAGGCTGATTTGTTAGTGAGGAGGTTGTGTGTGACATGGAAGAATGCTCGTTTTCCATTAGTTGGCATTGAGTTGCCATTTGTGTATTATAAAGTTGAATTGTGGGACTTGATATGTCCTTTTCTTCATCTCAATAAATTTTTAACCTTAAAGCTCTGACTTTGAAGTACTTCTGCTCTTATGAGAAACTTGGTTAACCCCTTCCAAGAGAGGTAAGCCTTTTTATCCCCTTGTGAAAAGCCCTCTGGGATCATTCATTCTCTCATTTGTTGCTACCGTCTGCTTCTTCAGGAAAGCACCGATCGTGACCGGGCGGAAGCTACAAGTGAGAGAGTTCCATCAGGGCCTCAATCGGAAGCTTTAACCAGTCCCATTTTTGGCCACTATTTCCCTTGTAGAAACCTGCACCTACCAAGGCATCAATTGGATGTACTATCCATGTCCACGTTTTCTGACTCAATTTATTCTTTGTCCCACCCAGTGTCCTTGTGCTTGAGCCGGGTTCTGAGGCTTTCAAGCTCCAAATCTGGGCCTACATTGCTGCTGCACAGCACAGTCATGGCCTCAGTTCTGGTTATCATTGTTCTAGGTTTCAAGGCTCTTGTTGTCGTGTTAACCCTTGGTCTAATTTTTTCATTTGCTGACTAGAAATCTTTAACCTACAGGACCACTCTAGGATGCACTGGTCTTTTGGAGGCAGATGGAAAGTAAAGCTGCCTCTGATGGAAGTTCACCCTTTTCAATCCATTCAATTGAGACCGATGTTTAGTACCAACCCGTGGAAACCTGAAGAAAAGCTTCCAGCAGTTTGATTTTAGTGTACTTTTTTAGAATGGTGGTTTTCTTTCAGGATCCATGAATTGTTGAGGGATACATCTTTTCATGGGTTCTGATCAAAACCCTCAACACTGAAATAAAACTCGAGAAAGATTTGACATTTTGTGCCCCCAGTTTCCACTTGAAGCTTTTTCTTGTGCTGATTGTGGCAAAAAGAGATGTAACACCTTGTGTCCCTGTTTTCCACTTGAAGCTTTTTCTTGTGCTGATTGTGGCAAACAATTTTGTTTTCCGCTCATACTAATCATTTTTCATTCTCCTTGAAGCATTTTCCAGGAGCTGTTCTGTTACCTGATCAATCGCCTGAAGAGAGTCTAATATTGTTACTTGATTATCTTGATGGATATGAATGAAGTCCAAATCTCCAAAGTGTTTTGACATCTATACTGGAAAAAAAGCCTTACATGAACATAGAAACACAAAAACTGACAAAACAATTTGTGAAAACAAAAGGTGGTAGTACCATAGTACTATACCACACTAGGTTAAATTGTTTTCAGGAACACATGGGATTTTCAAATGTGTTTTTGTTTATAGAAGATCAAAATTTTATGAAGGAAAATGTTGGATCTTCAGGAATACTCTGTTTTTCAAAATGAAAGTTTCAAAACAAATTAAATATTCAACAAACATGTGTCAAGGTTGCCAAGCTACCCATACAGTAGTCAAGACTAAGAAACCTCTGGTTCTGTCTTTCAGGCAGAAAAGCCTTAGAGAAGACCTAATTGTATGGTTCTCTGTCTTTCAGACATAAAAAGCTTTGGAGAAATGTAAAGAAAAACTATTTAGTGAACTTTCTGCCCCTTCGTACTCTGCTAACTGCTGAAACTGGTTAAACCAATCCATAGCATCCATTCAATGCAGTAAATGAAAATACACAAATAAGAGCACCTCGTGCATTTTAGTCCTTGACATAAATGGCTTAAAACCAGTTTCTGTTTGCAGGGAGCTGTCCTTCACTGTGTATGATGAAGGAGTTATGAACCAAAAGGGCTCCTCTCATTTTGTCCCTTCCTGCTTTCGAGATGCTAGCTGAGACCCAGGCCTAAGTGTCAAGAAAGAAGGATAGGACCAAATGGGAAGCCTTCTCCTTTACGAAGAAACATACAATGGTGAGAACTTTGGAAGTGAACTTACAGCCCTGGAATGAAAGCTTTAGGTGTTAGGACATTACTATCTTAACAGAGTTTTTGCCTGGTATCTGATTCCAGGGCAATCCAATACACATTAGACCACCTCGCTCCTTTGAAGAAACACACACTGTAGACAATGCAGTACTGCATCAATTAACACCAAGGTCCATCTTTTTGGGTTGGGGGGGGGGGGTTCTAATCATAAGACATTATGTAAACAGGGTCAGAGTGAACCAACAGCCACCAGTGCACCATCCATTTGAAGCCCATTATGACTCAGTTCTGGATGAACCACAACTCTGTTTAACATTGGGTTTCACCTTGGTGACCTACCCTTTAAAAACAGGTCGTGTAGGTAGGTAGGTAGGTAGGTAAGTAAGTGAGACAATAGGTGGCAACTAGGTGAGATGTAGATGGTTAGTACACAAGTAAGGGCTAGTGGGTTGCTAGTAGGTAGGTAGTAAACACAGCAGCTTAGCTAACCTGGTAGGTAGTAAACACAGCAACTGAGCTAACCTGGTAGGTAGTAACCGCAGCAACTCAGCTAACCACTGTGGTTAGCTAAGGAACTGGAACTCGATGGAAATGCGTGTTTCCAGTCCACCCACCATCCATCCCTCAGGCCATGCTGGTGCCTGTTGATTTACTCTGGCTGTATTATGTAATTCAAACCACCTTGTGCATCCACCTGCTGCTACCATCATCAATCCTGTCATGGATTGACTTAAGAGTACCTGGCACCATCCCAGATAACAACACATCAATGGGCAAGGAAGTAGTAATAGTCTCCCCCTATGTGTTACACAAAACTCAGAAATCTACTGGTAGCTGTATAATTGATCTTTGGTGAGGAAACTTACATGATTCAACTGTCATCTCCTGTGACATTCAGGATTCACCCCAGGCTTCTCCATCCTCAAAAGCAGATCTTGGATTTACTAATCATACCCCAGGAACCACTCTTTCTACCATGAAGACATTCAATACCTGGAGGCTGTGTACAATCTAACAGTTATACTGAAATTGAATCATTAACCAAGCTTGCTCTACTGGTACTAAAACTGCTCTCTTGGTTCAATGATCTCTACCTCCTTTAGTCACAACCTACACAGTAAAACCTGAAATAGATTTGTGGTATCTGCTTATAAGGCATATCTGCAAGATTCTGCAAGATAGTCAGAGGTCCAGACCTCATATCCCTGACAATGTTGCACTTCAAGAATTTGCTGAACTACTTTACAGAACAATGATCTAGGAGGATGTGATCCTGCAACAACCAGTCATTGATGGGATTCCTTGAATACAAAGGGAAAATAACTCTCACAAGTAGGCCCAACTGGGAAAGAGAGATACAAAAGAGAGTTGAGAGAGGAAGAGCACAAGACAAGGGCTTGTTCACAGCAGAACCTAAATTTCCTCTTGAGAGACAATTCATATCCATATATGCAACAGAAACACACTAACATGAAGCAGTAGAGGATTTTCTGAAGGTTGTACAAACAAAGGGAACCTCATGTTCCAGCTGGGTTATCTTTTCAGGTTGCAAGTGCAGGTACCCTTTCCTGAGCCACCTTCCAAACTCCCAAAAACTCTTCATCAGCATTTGAAAGAATCTGAGACACTCGCAATAGAACTTGAGAATTTGTCTGTTTTGAGAAGTGCTGAAGTATCCCCAAGTACTGATGAATTTCATGAGGACACAAACCTTGAAGCAAATAGGGTAATAGATGTCCATGAGATGTTTCCATCACAGCTAGACATTGACCCACCAAACCATCTTGCTTCTTGGTCCCAAACCCTGCAGCCTCCAGCAATGGTAGTTGCTCTCTCTCTTCTTCATGGTAATGTTCCACAGTGTTTTCCTGCGCATAAACATTAGTGTTTAGCCAGTTGTGTAGAGACCCAATGCCAGGAAAAGGCCAGACAGGCCTGCTTGTCATACACACTTTCTTCATTCATTAGAGTGATCCTCATCTTCACTTCTTTCATGGTGCTGGCTTGCATCAACATTGAGCCTGAATCCAAAGTTGTGATCAAAGCCTAAATCTACAAACTTGACTTTTGAAAATACATCTGTTGGCAGCACATAAATCCTATAAGGAAGTGCAACAATCCTATAATGACAGCCTAATAATTGAATCCATGCCCCTGACCCTAAACTTGTGTCTCTGTCTGTTACAGCTGAAGCAGGTCCTTACAAAGCTGACAGGATTTGCAAATTGTGACATGATTGGAACTGATTACATGAATCATAGTTAGGACTTTTGGCAGGAAAACCTATGACAAGCAATAGAATGTTGCAGGTTTTGCACCTGTAGTGTGTGCAAACGAGTGGCAAGTTCAGAGAGTGCTTCGACATGGTCAGAGCTTCCTTGCTTCAAGGCCACAACCCCCTTGATGTCCTCACGGATGCCATTCATCACTGGCAAGTCTCGAGCATGATCTTTTAGGGCAGAGGCACTCAAACCTACAACATCATGGGTAATCAGCTACAAGATATTCACTGTAACATAACAAGGAGGATATCCATCTCAACAGAGCATAGAAGTTGTACTCAGCAAACTGATAATCCTTAAGAGGAACACTTGCACCCACACAAGACTTCTATGCAGCATGCACTGAGACAACCTTGTACTCTGAGATAGTTGCAAATAAGCCACTCTTAGCCATACCATGATCAAGTATTGAAATGTAAAGACTTGCACAAACCAGAAGAACCAGGCAGGGAGATGACAACACAAAGAATCCATATAATACCTGGATCTGCCATCTCAAGTGCTGCAAAGATAAACCTCTCCTCCATTTGTGCATGTTCTTGCATCAACTCAAGCAGCCTGCCAAATTTCTTTGGGAGTCCCCGCAACTGAGTACCAACCAATGTTCGCTTCAAGGAATCCTTGGTTATTTCCTCAGGTCTCACAGATGCAAGCCCATCTACTAGCCGCACAAACCTTTCCAGGTGCACTAAGATACTACGGTGTTGCAGCATGGTCATAAGTACAATTGGCAGTGGTGGATTTTGCACCCAGGATTCTGCCACAGCTGTCTTCAGCAAATCTATATCTACTTGTACAGGTTTATAACTAGGAAATGCGCACACTGCTGCTTTGTATGCAACCAGATGTGGGTATGTTGAATCGATCTCTAGTCCACGAAAATATGTGATAACATCAACCATTGCCAGAAATGGAATCACGTAGACATCAACAAGAGTAAATTGAGAGCCAAGGAAAAAAGGTCCCTCCCTTTCATATAACCCAATGCCACTATCCAGTGTTGCAAAGGCATCATGCAATTTTGCTTCCAAGTCTTGCTCAATCAAAGGGTTCCCATCATACAAAAGCTGCCTGACAAGGGGTGTAAATGTGTTGCGAATGTACATAACCCACTCCTCTGCTTCCTTCACCATCTCACTGGGAACTAGAGGTGAACCTGTAAATGTTTTGTCCATATACTCTAGGATAGCATCAGTTGAGCCACTGAGCTTCTGTGTACCATCATCAAACACAGGGAACCTGCCATCTGGGCTGATGTTTGCAAATGATCCAGATGTCAAGTCATCAGGAATCACCAGAATGGCCTTCACAGGTACACCCTAGAAAGCCAACAACAACACAAATTGACAAAACATTAAAAACCCTCTTTGTAGATAGATATCTCCCTTGGTAGAGTGTAACTCAACAAAACCACTAGATGAAGTAGTAGTACTACTACCACTACTGTGCATGGACACACTACAAATTTCAAGTCAAAAGAGGAAGGCCCAATTTCACCTTATGCCGCAGAGCAAGTCTTACACCTTGTGTATACGGACACAACACATCCCCATATAAGCGCACTTTATCATCTTCATATGTTGGAGATGTCCATGATGGCACAACAGCAGAAGCCTTAGGCTCAGGAGCCTGCTTTTGCAGACATGATCCCATTTTGATGGATGTTCACCACAGGCAATAGGGCAATGTGGCCTCCTTCTGTGTGATGATGATTCTTGTTGACTAGGTAATTTCTCTGTATACCCACAACATAGAAAATAGGTCAGGACTCAGGACTCAGACCTCCTGCTGCTCTATACAGCCTCAATGTCCAGTAGTGTACTAAGTATTGGGTACTGCTATAACTGCGGTGCAATCACCGATTTACACAAACTAATAGTATCTAGAGGGATTTGTGAATGGTATGCTGCGAAGTTGGTCATGGGTAGCACATCAAATCACTGTTCAGTCCTTTAGCAATCTACTAAGGTTTTGCATCTGCGGATCATATGTCTTTCGAGTTTGCATGCTATTGAAAGATGGACGAACAAGCCTCAGACTGCTGCACAAGAATCGGAAAATCGAGCAAAAAATCTTTCCAAACGACAGCCACAGCATTCAGAACAATGTGCAAGCAACCAGAACAAAGAAAGCTTGCGGAGAACTTCCTCAGAAACATGGAAGACACAGTGGAGGGACTACTTCAATCCTTGGATGTCTGAGCCCTCCGCATGACGACTCGGACAAGGATCTTCACTGTATATCATTGGTGTTGAGTTCATGCCAAAGAACGAAACTGGTTCATTCTTGACAGATTTTACACAAGAAAATGAAGAAAGCTCGGTGAAATCTCTTCCAACCATAACCTTTTGCAACAGCAATCATCATCAGGAGTCCGAATCTGAAGCTCAACAATTGCCAGGAACACGAAAGACTGCGGTTGAAAGATAAAGAATCCATCAGCCCCAGACTGCTCTGCCCAAGAATCGCAAATCGAGCAAAAACTCTTTTCAAACGATGATCACGCCGCAAAGCTTTTTACGAGCGACTTTTGTCGACGGAGGAATCTCTGGCGAGTAAAGACCGCAGTCCCGGCGATCACGAGCATATCCTCTGAGCGGAAATCGCAAACAATCGATAAGCTGCAGACTGCTGCACAAGAATCGAGAATCGAGCAGCAAACGTTTCCAAACGACGACCACGCAGCAATGCTTTGCAAGCTCAACGGAGGAATCTCTGGTGAGTAAAGACTGGAGCCCCCGCCGATCATGAGCATCTCTGGGCGGAAATTGCAAACAATCGATGAACCGCAGACTGCTACACAAGAATCGAAAATCGAGCAACAAATCTTTCTTGTAAACAATCGATGAGTCTCAGACGACTGGACAAGTATCGAGAATCGAGCAACAAATCTTTGCAAACGATGACCGCGCCGCAAAGCTTCACAAGCGACTTTTGTCTACGGAGGAATCTCTGGTTTGTAAAGACCGGAGCGGCCTCGATCATGAGCATCTCTGAGAGGAAATTGCAAACAATCCATAAGCCACAGACGACTGCACAAGAATCGAGAATCGAGCAACAAATCTTTCTTGCAAATGATCGATAAGCCTCAGACTGCTGCACAAGAGTAGAAAATCGAGCAACAAATGTTTCCAAACGATGATCACACCGCAAAGCTTTTACAAGCGACTTGTGTCTACGGAGGAATCTGTGGCGAGAAAAGACCGGAGCCCCCGCTGATGATGAGCATCCATCTCTGAGCGGAAATTGCAAATTAAGAGGCTATTATCGGAGAGCAAATATGGAGGGAATAGCGGCAAATATTATGTTCGTCGCATCCAGAGTAATAAAGCAATGCAACTGACACTCTCAAGTCAGGATGAGCCGGCGATCATGAGCGTCTGTATGTCTGTGAGCGGAAATTTGCAAATGAAGCCGATCTTAATGGACAAACAAACATGGAGAAAATATAAAGAATGGAGGTAATAGCAGCGCTCCAGGAGATAAATCGTTTTCCTTATCGCATCTACAACAAAAGCGATGAAACTCTCAATAGACTCTCAAGTCAAGAGCTCTCCCGTTTACCTGGAAAAACTCAGCCAGCGTATCTTTCTTTCTCCAGCTGCAACAACAACAACTGATAGATAGATAGATAGATAGATAGATAGACAGATATTCTTCTTCTTCCTCCTGAAGCCAAAAGCCAGAACTACAAACAACGTTGAACAACGCCAATTTCTCGCACGAATAACAACCACCACCACCGGAAACAAGAACTCGAAAAGAAAAACTTGCAAGCATGATCCGTTGAACCGCTCATCATCAGCATCATCGTCCTCCTCCTCTCCCTCACTTGTCAAAGCTCAAGCATGCTTTTGCTTGATAAGTACCAACGATTCCCCAGGGCTTGCCCCGTCGCAAAACAAGTTTGTTGTTAGTTCCATCACTCCTAGTCTCCACTCCTAGTGCATCTTTTCTCGGTATCTTTCCTCCTTCTCCTCCTCCTCATTACAAAATTTCGTCACAAGATTCCTCGCTTCCGCAACATCATCACAACGCCTTCTTCCTCAACTCATTCCGGCAACAATTGGATCAGTCCGATGGGATCTAACGCTTCTTTTTCAGCCCCTGGCAGCAACGAGAAGAACATGAGTAGCGAAGAAACAGGGCAGCGAGTGCTGGAGAAACAAACCCACCCAGAAAAAAACAAATCTCCTCAGTTCAAGAAAAGCCCAATTAAATCAGACTTATTTTTTTTCTGGCGGAATCATAAATAGGTAACAAAAAATTGAAGTAATTTTGGAGGGTTTCAATAGCCTGAAGTGAGGGGGGAGGGGGGAAAAAAAAAAGTTTACAATCGCCAAATTTTTGGATATGGTTTTCAGAGTGTAGCCATAAAGGTTGAATAAAGATTTGTAGTTCATATGTGGTTTATAGCCAAATTTGGCTAAATCTTCCTAAGGATCACCATTCTTTTTCACATCTTCCTATGGATGATTGGCATTTTAGGCTACATTGAAAATCTCCCAAAAGAAACACTGAAATAAATTAGACTAAAATTTGGCTTTTTTTGGTGGAAAAAGTTTCCATAATTTTTAATCCAATTAAAAAAAGAAAAAGAAAAACCCTGGGACTCCCAACTTCCAAGTACAAATATGACAAGGATTGCTGTTTTTATATTTATTTCTAAAAATTGGGAAAAGGAAAAAGGGGTACCTAAATTGGAGGGTTTATATGCTTAATCTGGAATACCATAGTACCTTGGAAATTTCACACATGTTTGTTAAATGATTAATTAATTAGTTTCGAAATTTCATTTTGACAAATAGAATAATTCCTGAAGAATTCAATATTTTCCTTCACTTGATTTATTTTTGTCTTTGAGAAGAAAAAAATTTAATCAAATTTCAAAATTTCTGAAAATAATGCCAATTAGTAGTGTTGAAGCTACCAAGGTGCTAAGGTAATATTATTATTACACAATGGCCCTTTTAGTTGCGGAATTTTTTTTCCTTTTTTAGTTTGAAGTCTAATTTGCTTATTTCCCTATGGGCAATTGAGTTGTAATGCCTTGACCATCAAATGACCAATGGTAACAAGCTTCCGATCAAGGATCGCTCTTTCTTAGGTGACAAAATTG
>Ga0209208_10008790_pt1 | contig 13390 bp, 4 predicted proteins | sample S1TSphfallax_3_FD_187694 | JGI IMG/M metagenome (GOLD analysis project Ga0209208, IMG submission 187694) | Host-associated microbial communities from peat moss isolated from Minnesota, USA - S1T2_Fd - Sphagnum fallax MG (SPAdes) (version 2) | ecosystem: Host-associated > Plants > Peat moss >...
TCAATACAATCTAAATTGTTTCAATGCCTATTTTACACGAACAAAGCACTAAACCTTGGACATCTTGTAAAAGTATTGTGAAAGCACTTAAATAGCACTAATACAAAGGGGTCCCCACTTTGTGATGATCCTATTTGTGATTACATGTGACTATGTGTTGTTTGTGACTACTTTTGCAAGTACTTACCAACTTCACCAAATTTGGAGAAGATTTGCAATTATATTGCGACCAATGTGCAACTATTATCTTCTTCATCCTCCTATGTGAATGTTTCTAGGATTATATTCATCCATGAATAAGCCCCATGGCCCATTAGTTGCACGTGTAACAAAAATTTAATTACAAATTCATGTATAATATGTATTATGGGCATGATAAGTATACATATTTGGGGTTGTACAATTAAAAAATCTACTTATATTTTATAATAAATATTTATTATGAATATTATCAACATATTTGTTGGGTGTCATGCAATGTTTTTTGTGAAAAGTACATTGTGGGTATCTTAAAGGTGTAAAAATCTGATTTAAGTTTTTTTTTTCTTATCAATAATTATGATGCAATTAATTAATATTGAATAATTAATTCATAAATAATAACTAGTTATTAATAGTTGACAATAAAGTAATTAATACTTAATATTTAAAAAATTCAGAATTAAATATTAGTAAAACCAAAAATATTAATATAATTATTCAAATTATTTAATAACTAATTGAAAATTATTATTCATTCCATCATTAAAATTAAATACGAGATAATAAATTAGATCTAATTATTATTTGATTGATACTTAATATGTAATCATCAATAAATTCTACTTATTTATTCCATATTTATTCAGTAATTAAATGCTTATTAATTAATCAAAAATTTAGAATTAAATATTGATTAAAATTTAATTAAAAACTATGATTATTAATTAATTATTTAGTCATTAAGATTAATGCTACTTAATAAACTAAAACTAATTATTAATTGATTAATGCTACATATTAAGTTTAATTGATTAATTAATTAGTTGTTAAGATTAAATTCTAACTTAATAAACTAAAATTAATTATTAATAAATTCACATTACATATCAAATAAATTATAAGTATCGATTATTATTTAGTCATTAGACTAAATACTAATTAATAAATTAAAACTTGTTATTAACCAATTGATATTACATATTAAATATTTTATTTTTAAATATTTTTTATTAATTAGATATTAATGAACTAACTAGTTAATTAATTAATTCAGAATTAAATATTACTAAATTTCTAACTTATTAACATTTACTAATTATAAATTTGATATAAATTAACTAATTACTAGTTGAAATCTAATATTAAAATAATTATAATTAATAAACTAAAGCTAGTTATTAATAAACTGATATTAAATATTAAATAATAGATAAATAATTATTTAATTTGTTCGTTCACTAAATATTAATTAATTGATTATAAAATTTTAAATTTTAAATTATTTATTTAATAATAAATTTTAAATACGAACTAATTATTTATTTCATTTTCATATTCTATTATTAATTACATAGCTATTAATTAATATTTGATCATACATATTAATTAACTTATTAACATTAATTATTGTTGGATGTTTACTATTGATTAATTAATTAGTTAATAGTAACTTTTCATTAATATTTAGTGTCATTATGACCTATAATTAATATTAGATAAATAGGTAATAAGTAGATAAGTAGGTAGGTAATAGTTGAACATGTACTTTAAGTAAATAGGTTGTAGGTAGATAGGAAATTAATGAATTAGTTAATTACTTAGTGAATTATTTACTTATGGAGTTGACACAATTGAAACGGAAACCAAATTGTATGGGATAAAAAATCTAACTACAACCTAGTTGCAAACTATTTGTGACTAAGTTGCTACTAGATGTTTAAAACCATATTGTTCGACCTCCTTTTCAAATGTGTCCAGTATATAAGTAGATACATGGTAAACATTAAAATACACAAGATTTGCCAAATGGGATGAACTAATTCAAAAAGATTAACCCTAGTTTGGTTAAATTCAAAATAGGATTTACCTATCTACTTGTTTACCTACCTATCATAAACTTCTTTACCTACCCACCTAATTTTATTTTAAATGTTTCAAAAATCATAAATGTCATTACGTGGCACAACATTATTTATTCATGTGTATGAATTAAAGGCCTTAAAAAATAAATGGTTGAGATAAAAAATCTGGTAATAAAATTTATTTTTGTAATATTCTTTGAATATGCCACGTGGCAACATGACATTGATCATTATAAACTCGTCACTAGTTGCATGATAGTCGCATGATAGTTGCATGTGTTATATGGTCAACAAATGAGAAATATAGTTAGCTCAAATACAAATTTCATCCATTGTCTATGTCATGACCTCATCATGACATCATTTGCAATTGATGTTTTATGCACTTGTCCAATCCAACTACAAGTCATTTTAGTTGCAAATGTCGTTTACAATTAAAAAGTTGTTGTAAACTGTAGTTGAAAATATGCAATTTTTTTCTAGTGATGGGTTTACAATGTTGAAATTTTTGATAGTTATGGATATGACCTTGGTGTAGCAATGGAATTTTTTATTGGTTGGATTGTGCAAGATAGTTAGTAGTTAAAACAAATATTAAAAGTTCAAGGTGCAAACGATCCCCATTTGGAATCTATTATGTTGAAACTCAGGCTCTATTATTTAGCTTATTTTGATAATTGGTCACATCTTTTTTGTAGGTTTGCACCTTTTTGTTTACTTATATTAAACTCTTAGGATTCCATAGTTGCAAATCACTATGGAATCCTAGGAGTGTAATAATACTTTCCATGGCATGAAGCAAATCCATGAAGTAAATCCATTCAAGTGCACAATGGTTGAAATTAAGGTCTACAATATGACATGAATGTGGCCAACAATTGTATGGTTGGTGGGGTTGGATGAAGTTGAATATCCATACATTAACATAAGTTGTAGTCAAGGAGTTGCATCACTTGTCAAATGTGCATGGACTTCTCATCTTGGCTTCCAAATGTTTCACATTTTCTCCCCAATCATTATATGATGCTAATAAGTAAATATGAAAAAATCTCTCAGACATTGCCTTGTAAATACAATGACTTTGTTGTGATAGATTGCCTTGTGCATTAACTTCATACTTGAATTATCATTAATTTAAGTATACAAAATAGACCCAAGTTTAGGGTTTAGGGTTACATAATTAGCATGACAAAATGCTAGTGTTAGAATTTGTTTATACTCCATCCCAAGATGTTAATGTAGAAATTTCAAGTTGACTAAACAACATTTGTACATGATATGTTTACATTGTGCAACGAAAATTCACAAATTTCATAAAGTGCAAGCAAGGTGGGACATGGGTACATAAAGGAGCATCTATAATTACTCTTGCAACCAGGAAGGATTTGAAAAGACATGACATATGACAACATGAATACATGCCAATAGATTGGTAAGAGTGTGTTATTCATCACTTACTTATGCAAAGGACCTTTTTAGGTTTGTCACCTTATGTTTATCACATTTATAATAAACTTTCATATTACATGTTGCATCTTTATGTGATTAAACCCAAATTAAAGCCTCTCTAAGTAGTTTTTCTTGCACTTAATATATTTCTTTTAGGTTGTGGAAGCTTATTTTAGAATTTTTTTTAATAAATACTTTCAAAATTTAACCATGTAAAAATTCTAAAAGTTTTTTTATGGCCTTAATGAATAGGAGAAACAAATATTGGCTTTATTATTGATTGGCAAATGGTTGCCCTACTTGGAGTTGACAAATCCATAATAAAGAATATGAATTCTTCAACAAAATATTTTACAAGGCAATGTTTGGAGGCCTAGAAACAACGACATGTGGTAGAATATAAAATAATTGTTCTTACAAACATGCAAGTTTGTTTGCTAGTGTGCATGGTGTTTAATATATGTGAAACATATTGCCTTAAAATTGGTGATATGATTTTAAGGGAGCAAATTTGTCAACTTTAATATAGATTTATACTAGATTGGGATGTGTAGTAGCAAGAAGCGATTTCTCCTTGATAATGTGTTAGGAACATTTGGTGCATATAGTTTAGACATGGTTTCACTTGGGGTAGACTTTAGCTTTTGAATGGTTGTTTCTTCCTGATTTGGGCCTTCCATCTTCTTCACCTTTGGAGTGGCCTAGAGACTTGAAAATTGTCATTTGTAGGTTGTTTTATTCTCTAACCATATTGTTGAGCTTTCTTGAACATTCCTTTTGATAATTCTCAATTATTGAAAGTGGCTAGGTTTTGCCAAATCCAAACTCCTTTGACATCTATGTATAAACCTTCTCCAAATTTAATTTTAGATTCATGTTATTTATAACGATTTTTTTTAACTTAGTAATTTGTGAAACTAACTATTTTTTATGCAACTATTGTTCAAGTTCAAAGGTCCTTTATTAAACTGAAACCCAAAATAACTTTTTTTGAATTTTTATTTTTTATTTATCAACATTCATATTAGTCATTTAGCAAAAGGATTCCATGATTAGCATGACATTAAAGGGGCACCACAAAAATATATTTAACAAAGTTATAGTTTTGAAAAAGTTTTGGCGGTTATTTGACATGGTTTTTGGTTCATTTGATTGTGACTACATCCAAGTGGAAATGAATTAAACATTAAAATGGGGCTTTTTGTCATGGATGTTAATGCCATGGAGTCCATTCATTTGAATGTTCATCCATGTACTAAACTTTTAATTTAGTTTTAGTTCGTTCTTAATTACAAAACATAGTTGCGAGGAACAAGTATAGTTGTAAAGTATTTTTTGCTCCTAGGAATGGTTTTTTCAACTACAAACCAAAAAAAATTAAACTACATGTCAAAAATGACATTCTAGTTGAAAGTGTCAACCACTTGTCAACATCACAATAATAACAACTACTTACCATTTCAATTCCAAACTAGATACCACTATAGTTGAAAATTGTTGTTAACTATTTTTTAATGGTGGATGAATTTCATCCACTTATTGGGCATGACATTAACCAAAAATATAATTAGAATTTTAACTAGGTTGCAACTCTATAAGTTGAACATTTTGATTAAATTACAACTATTTAAGTTGAACATTTAAACTACATTGCAACTATGTAAATTGAACATTTTGATTATGTTGCAATTATGTAAATTGAGCATTTGGCCAACGGTTTAGTGACACTTGACACACCTTCAATGTCAACATGTGGCACATTTATAAAATTTTGGGTCAATGAATAATTAAATGACACATGGCATATTCACAAACTTTGGGGTCAACAAATAATTAAATGGCACATGGCACATGGCACATGGCACATCCACATTAATAGGCTAGGCCACATGGTGCATAAGCATATGTTAGGTCTAAACCTAAGCACCTAGGTTAAACCTAAACATAGGTAGTTAAACATAGGTTTAAGTTAGGGCTAGACTTAAGCACCTATGTTAGGCTTACACCTAGGTCACACGGTAATTAATAAAACATAGTGAAAGCCAAATAATATGGGATAAAGATTTTAGTTGTAACCTAGTTGTAACCCAATTACAACCTAATTGCAACTCAAATAGTTGTAATATAGTTATACAAGATAATCTAAGTTTAGTTAGGCTTAAACCTAAACTAATAATCTAGCTAGCCTAGGTCTAGCTCCAAGTACCTTAATTACTTATAATTCATCAACTATTTTTAATTGTATAGTTGAACAATTAAACATATTATCATCATTTACTAAATAATATGGTGACTATTTACTTTTTAAAAAATTAGCAGTTAAATGTAATTATCTATTACATTAGTAATTATTACTGAATATTTTTAAAATTCCAAATTCATTATAACTTCCTATTAACATTTCATAAATCAAGTAATTAAAATAAATAAATATTCAGCAATAAATATAAATGATATTTTAATTGCGATTATTATTATGATGTAGTGATAATTATAGCAACAACATTATTATTACATTGTAGTTAATAGTTAGGATAGACTAATTATTCATATTTTTCTCTAACTTGTTGGAACTATTATGAGCTAATATAATGAATATTAAATAAGATTTTTAAAAAAATACAGTAATGTTAACTGAAATTAATTTCTGAAGTTATGCAATTAAATAATTAAATATATTTACTAACTATTTTAATGATTATTATAGTTTAATCATAAATAAGTATATAATAGAATATTTCTAATAAAATAAAAAATGAAAATTTTAATATAACTAATAGCCAATAGTAGAATATATATATATATATATACTTGATATGTTGTAAACTAAAATTGGACATATATAAAAATATTAAATCATGCATGTATTAAACATACACATTATTTAGTTGACTTATATTTCAGAATTTCCTTAAATTTTATTTTCAAATGAATGTGTGTAATATTTATATGCACAAAAAAAATCATTATACATAACTAGTCATGTATATAAAAAACATTTACATGTACCTTAATAATTAATGATTTTTCTTATCATAACTTAAAAATATTAGGACATCATGTGTATAAAAATGAATAAACATTAAAGTTCCACAAAATTATTAAATATGTTTCATTATTTGATATGTTGTAAACTAACATTTGATTTACAAAGAAATAATAAATTACATATATTGAGCATACATTATTACAATGTCATGTTTCAGAATTTCCTTAAACTTTATTTTGAAATTAAATTAGATTATTTATATAAAATAATATTAATTTGCATCATACATAACCATTCAATTACACTAATAAAATGTCCACGTAGTTTAATGTTTAATGAAATTTTATTGCAATTTAAAGCAAATATTCAGATACCATGTGTATAAAAGTGAATAAACATTAAAGTTCCACAAAAAATATTAATTATGTATCATTATTGATATGTTGGAAACTAAAATTCAATATTCATATAAATAATAATTAAGTGTATTGAACATGCACATTATTAGAAACTTACATTTTAGAATTTCCTTAAAAAAAAATTTTAAATCAGAATTTACTATTTATATGCACAAAAAGGTATTTGCATCATACATAACTATTCATTTTTTACAAAAAAATTTACATGTAGCTTAATATATTTATGAAGGTAGATAGTTTGTTTTGTTTTGTTTTATCACGTTGAAAATTTCCAAAACCAAATTGCTTCATGCAATGCTATTAGTATCTTTGAAAACCTAACAATGAGTAGGGGAGCACTGACTTGGGTTGAGAAGTTGAGAAATTTTGCAAAGGTTATTACTTATTGAATAATTTTCTCAATAAACATTCATAAAATCATAAATAAAAATTGTGTTCGAATCCAAAGATGTACTCAATGTTGTTGGAATGTAATAATTGAGTCAAATTTAATGAAGTTTATTTCATAATTTTCATATTTAAAATGTGGAAGAAATTAAAATTTGAATGAATTTTGTTATTGAAAATTCAAACAAATTGCAAAAAATTGGGTTTAAAGGGAAAGTGAGTTGAATGTGTTCACACTTGGGGCTAATACATCCTAAACCACAATGTTTTTAGGTTATGCTATAGAATTTATTGTTAGAATTTTTTTAATGAGTAGGGGTGCATTGACATGGTTTTAAATGTTTGGAGCTATAATGTGGAATCTATTGATTATTGAACCATTTTTTCATTTAATTTTTTTTTAGAACCAATATTGAAAACTATATTCAAATTTGGGTGCGTTCTTGGTATTGTTGGAAAGCCTTCACCATGTTTGATTTAATAAAAGTGATTTCATAATTTTGAAACTTCAAATGTGAACAATTATTGAATTTTTAGTGGGTATTGTTGTTGGAAATTCAAACAAATTGTAAAAAGGGTTTGGAAGGAAAATTAAATTGAATTCATTCAAATTTGGGGCAATGACATAGGGTACACTAGTGTTTAATGAGTTTTTATCATAATTTTAAACAAATATTAAGATATCATGTGTATATAAATGAATAAACATCATAGTTGCACAATATTATTAATAATGTATCATTATTTGATATGTTGTAATGATCTACATAAAAATAATTAATTACATGTGTATTGAACATAAACATTATTACTTACATATATTTTACATTTTCCTTAAACCTTATTTATAAATTAAATTTTAATAATTATATGCACAAAAAAATACATTTGTTTATATAAATAAAATTTACATGTAATTTAATGTTATCATTATTTTAAATAAATATTAAAATATTATATGTATAAAATAAAGTTGCTTGCTAGTTGTTTAGCCTAGTTGAAAAAGATAGTTGCAACAAAGTTGTAAACACGACTACATTTCATCCACCTTTGGTACATTTTATCATTCATATATGTGTGTTGATGGTGTCATCAAAATAGTTGAACATTAGTTAATGCCTTGACTATGTGTTAACTAAAGAACCTTAGATGTCAAGACTATTTCAAAAATGGCCCTTTAGTTAAAACATTTCCCTCCAAGATCATAATCAAATTCTAATTAAGGACTTTTGAATGGTTATAATTGAGCCATATTTTCATAAGTCCCTAGGGTTATTTTTCCTTGATTTTCAAAAAGTATATTCATAAATGAATATTTTTTTGTCTTTATTTGGACTTATTGCTCCTATTGATATGGACTTTATTATTTTTTATACATTAATTATTTAACCATTTGACCAATGTTACTAGATTATATTACAATTTAACATTGTAGAATGGACTTTGTGTGAATTTTTTCTTTCCAAAATGAACCATTCATTAATGCATACACCCTAATGGGAGCATTTTGGGAGCACCAAAATCCAAAAATACCAAAACCATTTAGAAATGAACTTTTGAAACTACTTTCTAGACCTTGAACCAAAGGGTCTTCCATTTTACAAAAAACTCTAGACTTGGACTTGACAATTCTTGTAAAAACCAAGAATTGGCCAACATTGGTTGTTATTCTATTTCACAATATTTATTTAAACATGAAAAATACTTGTCATGGGCTTTAAAAAATTCTACAAAGTATTTTATATTCATTGAATTATTTTCAAAATTATATCCGAAGGTTATATAAATATATTAAAAATTTTGTACAAATACAATACATTTTCAATATGAATGTAATTACTAAACTTGCAAATATGTCTAATAAGCCCAATTACAATAATATTGTTCCTTTCAACACAATTGGATTCATATGCACTATTGTGAATCAAAATTTTTTGTTCAATGTTGAAGATAATGTGTGGCCCCGAAAGATTTCAAGTTGTTTTTCTTGAACATGAATTCACATGTTTGGTGAACAATATTTATCATGTAAGGGTCATGTTAGGTGCAATTTGTTGGGCAATTGTTGTTTTGGAAATCAATACGTGCACAAATGAAGAGGTTCCTTGAGTGATGATAGAAAAACGACAAGAGAAGATTACATCCAAATACTTTGGTAACACAAAAGTGAATGAAAGGAATGAATGATGTTAATGAATGCAACCCCACGATATATACAAATCAAATGTGCCTTCACAACTTGAACTTCCAAAAATGAAAGGAATGCAACATGACATGGATGAATGTTTAAACCCACCCACCATACATATGAATCAATGTGACTTCACAACTAGAACCTTCCATGAATGGACGGAACAAATCATGTGGATGAATATACAACCCTACCATCCATTTGCATCAATATGACTTCACAACTTGAATTTCCATGAATGGATGGAACACAAATCATGTGGATGAATATGGAATCCTAGCATACATTTTGAATCAATGTGACTTCACAACTTGAACTTGCACAAATGAACAGAATGAACAATATGGATGAATGTAACACCACCATACATATATGAACTGAAAGCTACCGGATGAATTGAATTTGAGTGTATTAGAACAATGATCAAGAACGGTGAAGACTTACTGACTAAATCTTTTCCAACAACCAAAGCTCCAAATTGGGTGCTCCCTGATATGTTCAAAACCAACTGACAAAGACAAGATCCAAAGAATCGGAGATATTACACTTGAAATTAAACAAACCTAATTCAACATACCACAGAATCCTTCAGTAGTGTGTTGCTCTGTCAACGAACAACTTGGAAGCTTTCAAGTGATCAATCAAAATGTTCTACTACAAAATACATGGCTAACGAAGTAGGTTTTTTTTTTTCTTTTGCAAATCTCATGCAAATCTATAGATCCTGATTCCCTGATCAAGCTTGAAGCTGAGCTATAATCTGAAGAGCTCCAATCTGACAACTCCTGCATGTCTATGAGTAGCTGCTGATGGGTATAATCTCAGAGAGCTTACTTGGCAGAGAAGGTGGCTGTGTAACTCTATATTTTATTGCCATAAATCCTTGGTGCTCTTGAAGCAAGAATTGGGTCAAATTGTTTTTTTACTGTTCTCGAATGATTCACTGATGGCAGCTGTTTATTGTGCCTTCCATGAATCAGGGTTCTTCTTGCCAGCAAAAATTCGAGAAATCTGAAGCCCTCTGCTGAATGCTTCATTAAACAGAACCCGGGTCTGCATGGCCTGAAAACCTGGCAACCATGAGAGGATTGCAACAGGTGCCATCACAATGAGGCCAATAAACATCTCATACAAGCGTGCCACGGCAACCACAACTCCCCATGCCCATGTATACCTCTCCAAAAGAGGCCTCAGCACAAGACAGATCTGAAGGATGCCCCAGCCGGTGGGCACAAACGCCAATAAGCTGGTCAGCAAGTCCAGAAGCTTGAATGGAGTCTCAATCAGCAGTACTGTAATAACAGTGACAACAACAATCAGAACGATTGCTTGAATAGCACGATACAACCGATGGCGTCTGGCAGCATAATGCTCATGTGCATAGGAAAGGATGGAGTTAATCACACCCGCCACCACTACGTAGCTCCACGAGGCGAGGTAGACGGCAATACTGTGGTGATTGCTTGCAATGTGCAGGTGATAGACAATGCCATACTGGAAAAAAAAGAAGCGCAGGTCAAGCACAATATCGAGAACTTTTCCCCAGAAGCCAGTTGTCCGCAAATGTCCCTGTTCCTCTAACCACCAAGCCTCCCAGCTTTGCTCCGGGTCTGTTATTATGCCCCCTTTGTACCACAGCCAGCTCATGAAGTCGTCATAATCCTCGACTGTTTTCAGCCAATCAAAGCCTGATGGGTTGAAGATGAACGGAGCCAATATCCACGTCAATGCCAAGAACCAGCTAGTTACTGTAATAAGGACATAAGTTACTGACGAGTGAAATGAACCGTATGTTTCATACACTATGAGCAGTAAGATGAGTTCAATTCCCTTGGTAAAGTGACTCCTGGCATAGAATCTATAATTCACAGCAAAGCTTTCGTGCTTCACAACAAATCCTCGACCTGTTGGCCGGTACTGCAATACCTCACACAAAGACAATGTTAACAGACAGCACTGAAAAATCCAAAAAACTCTGAAGAGCAAGAAGTTATGAACCGTTTCCATTACAAGCTGGAATTGGAATGAAAACAAAGACGTTGGTTGGAGCACTGCACACCTTGGCACCACCATGGAGGAGGGTTCGGCCAAAATAATGGGCCCGAGTGCCCATAGAGAAGGTGAAGAACACAGATGCTAGCTGCAACTGCATGGTGAAAAATTCCCATAATGCCCTCAGGAATCCATGCTCCAGAGCATTCTCCACAATCATGGGCAGTGCGGTGAGAAGCCCGAGCTGCACAAGGAACTGCTGATTCAGGGCTGCTGTTAGTGCAGTGTTGTGTAATGCGTCTGATGTGTTTGACAACGATGCTTCCACGCCACTCAGTGTCAAGTACACACGGCCCCAGAGAAAAGCATAAACAACAAGAACAATGATCATATTGTTGATAAAAAAACCAACTGTTGTATAGTAAAATGAGAGCATTCGAAAGAAATCTAGGTGGTGACCCAAGCGGTACACATCTCGACTTAGAACTTGCTCCCCATTTCCACTCGAGACTTTGGCTTCAAACATCGAAATCTGGTTCAACCCAACATCCCTCCCCTTGCCAGCCTGCCACCACACACCGTCCAATCACATCAGTTGAGAGTGATGAACTGAACACACAGTCAATGCAAAGGTCACATGTCCATGCCACGAAAGCAACTACATTGCTCGCATTCACCAGACTAACTCCGTGTGCCAAACTGCAGGCAGTTTGTCCCACACAGGATTTCCTTGGCAACAGTTACAACTTCAGTTGGTGTTTCTGTGCAAACTCTTTTTCTTGCCAACAGGCAAATTAGATCCATACACACCTAATGCAAATATCAGGATTAGAACAAGACAAAGTTGAACCTGAATATACTCGTGGTGGGTTACCGTCCCGCCTCGCTCAGTACAATTGAATCCAGCAAATATATCTTCACTGATATTGATAGTCTTGGATGCTTTGCTAATACCACCACGGCTGAGAAACCACAACCGATCAAAAACATCTGGATGCCCGTAATGCATCCGCACTTTCAAAGGGTTGGCAAGAACCCGTTGCCCAAGAGTAACAAAGCTTGTCTCCTGAGCTGACATGAACCAAGCTAAAGATGACACAGCTCCTGTGAAGACATGCTCCCGGACTCCCAAGATTGCTGGTTTCCGAATCCCGTAATACTTGTTAAACTCCTGAAGGAGGTTTCGCATCTTCAATGCCTCCTCAAAGTACATTTCCTGGCCCCCCCAAAAGAGTTACAAAATAAGTTCCAGCACACCCAAACATAGGGTTGGTTCAGAAGTATATACATCTGCAGGGACTGCAAATCAAAGTTTAGGGAAACACCCTCATACCTGGTTCATGTCTATAGTCTGAAGAGCATCTCCCCTGGTGAAGATGATTGCATGGTTCTGGTTTTCAGGTTTCCCTTCCCCAATGAAAGGTCCTGGTAGACGGACTCTGTATATTTCAACCTCTTCCTGAATGATTGGGTCATACTTCACCAGAACTGAGAAGCAATGACTTTCACTCCCAACCTCGACTTTATCAACATAAGCAATCCGCAAACCTTTGTATGTTCTCATTAGCCATGAAATCCCCCATGCTCGATCATCTTTGTCTACCTTCTGCCTTCCATACTCTTGGGCAGCCACCACATATGTGAACTTCATGGCAGCTGTTGCAAGTAGAGCGTTTTGTGCAGCCTGTGTGTCTAGAGGCTGACTGTCTGAGGTAGATGCCTTGTGCCGTGACAGAGATCCCTCTCTGCTAAGACTGGATGACCGCACCACCAATTCTTTGAATCCCAACACTTCAGACTCTGATGCTGTATCCAGAAAAGCCAGAAATTCAAGCGCCCTGCCAGGGAAACAATACACAATGTGAGAGAAAAAAAACCATATCAGAAAGGAAAACACTGG
>Ga0209208_10008792_pt1 | contig 13388 bp, 9 predicted proteins | sample S1TSphfallax_3_FD_187694 | JGI IMG/M metagenome (GOLD analysis project Ga0209208, IMG submission 187694) | Host-associated microbial communities from peat moss isolated from Minnesota, USA - S1T2_Fd - Sphagnum fallax MG (SPAdes) (version 2) | ecosystem: Host-associated > Plants > Peat moss >...
GTCGCTGTCCCTGTGGGGGCAGCGCCCAATAAAGCTGTAGGTGCAAAACTCCATCCAGCTGCATGCACACCTGGTTTCATGCTTGATGGCAAATAGAACTTGATCAGACTAGAGCGAACACAACAATTACTTGATCAGGACTAATTCCTGATCAATTAGTCTTAGAGTAGTAAACACACTTACAGTGCTCTAGACGTGGCAACACTGTACAACGAAAGCAAATTACACATTAACTAATTCATGATCAGAACCTCCTGATCAATTAGTCTAGTAGTACTGGGCACTAAGCACACACTTGCGCGAGCTTTACTTTGACAATAAATACCAGTATCAAAAGAAAGAATAGATTGAGATTTCTACACTCTAGCTGGTGCTAGGTGCATGTTGTGGAAGCCCAACCAATTTGGCGGTTCACACGGTCGAAAACCATCTCGTGATCCGCTTGCGCTGTGTTACCAATGATCATTGTACTGCCAGCAGGAACTGACATGATGCTAAGACATAATGCGCCGGTTTCCAAGAACGGGAGAAGTACGTTCTCCGGATATAGCACGAAGTCGACAGGTTCTGCACCAGACACAGATTGCAAGTGCAATACTATTGTCGGATATATGGTACTCGCAGTGGAGCTACTTACATCGAAGCATACGGTGGGTGAATTACTTACTATAGGGAAATTGAACTGATTCTCAAATTCCTGCAACCACCCACACATAAAAGTCCACCCGTGCACAATACACGTGCGTTAGACTTAGGACATCTTTCTATTAGGCTGCTGTGATCACAGCGCACTGTCTAACTTTTATGGACACAACAACCTAATGGAAAGAGACCGTTACTGTCCTGTTGCGGGTCTGATAATTGCTACACAAATTAGTCATATGGTACTTTCTTTTTTGGGGGATTGTCAATTGTTTTTTGGAGTCAGTTTGTAGATTGAGAGTGTGATGGCCTACTGATGGCAACAAGGGAATTAATTATGTCTGTTGTGGACACTATGAAGCTGATGATCATGACATGACTCACCTGGAGGACGGCGTCGTAGGCAACGCCTGACAACAGCGTCAAAGTGGTGCCGGAGTCGAAGATGATCCCACCGCTGCCATCAGTGCTTATGTAAAAAAAGTCCGCTGGAATGTCCAACAATACATCTCCTACGCTGATTCCAGTCACGTTCACGTAATAATATGTAGCAGATGGAACGACTGCGTTGCCATATATGGGTGTGTAGGTCGAGATGTTGGTTTCCGGAACTCCGGAGTAGAAAGTGCTATAATTTGCCGTGGTGGAGGCAAACGGGATCAAGCAGTAGGAGAAAATGTCGGTAAAGCCTGAGACCAAGGACAACTGGCTAGGCAGAGAGAAACTGCCTTGACCTAGACCCACAAGTCCGTCAATTCCTGGGAATCCATTGAGGGTTTCATTTTGACCGCATCCAAACGTGATATGTTCGATAGGAAAGGAGGATCCGTCTAAGGCCGTGAAGGTGAACGTCTCATATGCTACAATACCGCTGGTTTGAGTTCCCTCTCCGTATCCGTAGGTGTAATCACAGGGACCCGTGCCGACACATGTAGGTGGATTTGGAAATTCCTGATACAAACAAACAACAGCACAGCAAAGAATTTAAAGCTGTGGGATATGTGGAATGAAGTCGTAAGTCAGCCACTAATTCCTTCAGAACTCTCCACGAGTTTTGAGAATGATTCAAATTAAAAAATTGACCTCAGAAAGGGATTTTGCATAGTACCGTGCACGCGGCGTCGGTGCACGAGGCTTCCTGGTAGGAGGTGGACTGGGTGGGATCAAACGGCTTATCAGCAGGCTGGACGATACATTGGATGCAAGGCTTACAATTCAGCCACACTAGGTCACTTCCAGTATCAGCGTATACAATGAATTGTCGCGGAGGTGTGCCTACGGACACTGCCATCGCGTAGTCAAGCTCTACTGCTTCCACCGGACTGTCGAAATTTCCGCTAGAGCTGGCGTCCAGTACTCTACGTGAGAAATACTCCGCACGTGTCAAACTCCTTCTCGCCGCCGCCGCAATCCTTTCTGATTGCGAGCTAGTGTTGTATGTACTTGCAGCTGACGCGGGCGAGTCCGGATGATCTCTATGTATCCAGTACGATTTCAAGACCTGTAAAATTAAGCAGCTACCAAAGATGTGGTCAGGAGCTTGATCTAGATCACGTCATGAGCTCATTCCGTAGGAGCTGGGTTCACGTTCTAGATTAATACTAATCACATCAATCCCTGAATAAATCATATACCATCTAGAGATTCTTCAAGTCATTGCAAAATTGGTCCACAAGTTCGCAGAGTCCCAGGGCCGGGGGACAGCAGTACCGACAAAAGAGAGTTCAATGTAGTTTGCACCTTGTCATAATTTACTTCTTGGGTGGTCGACGTCTCATCATCACTTGGTCTCCCGCTTCCTGTTGAAAGGATGTGCCTCCCTAGACAAATCTGGGGACTAGCCTGAAGCATGATGGCAACCACCAATACCAAAACCCCTGGAGCTCGTCTGATCATTAAAGACTCCATGGGATATAATAATATATCTGAAGCTTATAAGCCTGCTGTCTCCTTAACTAGCTGATTGCAGTAGAAGTTATTGCCTATGCACTGCAATTCATGAACTTCAGAGCAAAATTGACAAAATTTATAAGAATCTATATGTAATGAGTGAGTTTGAACCGCTTGCATCTGACATGCTGCTGCACCCCTTTCAGGACTAACTAGCTACTTGTCAAGTAGACTTTCTAGTAGACAGCTCTCTGGGGAGCTCTAGAACTGTACTAGCTGGTGAGTAATTTGCAACTCTTCACTCGTGCTTTTTATACATGATCTAGACATGTAATCGAGTTGGAAAACCCAAAGCGCTGCGGTTGCAATTGACACTTTCCAAATTTATGCACTTCTTTGAATTTGTTGCACGCGGCAAGAGCACGCACGCGGTCTCCTACCGTAATAATTCGTATCTAGATCAATTTTCCCGCGTACCATATCTAGTCATTTACATCACTAATAGGTAACTTGCCACTAACAATCTGTCGATTTTTTCGAAGTACTTAAAATTTTGTTTTTTGTTTCACTGAAAAAGGAAAAAAAAAACAAAAAAAACACGGGAGTTCGACAGTCTCAAATTTTGAATATTTCAGAACATAAACCCCCCCATGAAGTAACAGATAGCATAACATGCACACCGGCAGAAACATCATCAATATCAATGTCCAAAAACAGTTTGTGTGATCTCCTTGAAAGTGTCTTGCTTAGCCTGTCGCAGAGCCAATTCTGCTGTTTAATGAACACACATAATATTCTGAATGGCATCGTCTCACTATATACTAATTACACAGCACAATGTACAGTTACAAGACTGCAGCAAAAGATCTCAATAGAAAATACATGACTTAGAAATACCCCGGTTTGATGGCAGCTTGTGTTCCATAGAAAAAGTCTTGCAAATGTTGCAGAATCTATAGAAAAAAGTTGCTTCATTCTCGAGCATTTCAAATACATTCCATATCAAAATCAGATACCCAAGCAGTCAGATACAACCACAATCCTCCTGCATCTACATAATTGACTATCAGCATGTGCAGTGCAAAATGTGCACTCTTGTGCCCTTTCTTTCCATAGTGGTGTCCACTTTGCTGTACCCAGGCTTTGTCTGATCCTGCAAATCTGGCTGGAAATGCCACTAGTGCAAAGCCAAGTCCAACACTGTGAAAGCACCCACTGCTGATTGCAAGGCATCCAAACTGAGAAGAATAGTTCACATTATCTCGAAGTATTTAGTGAGACAATTCTAAACCTATGGTTGTTAAAAGGTTCAAACTGGGCCAGTTCATGTGTTGCCGTTGCTTAGGCAAATACAAAAGATGATGGCAATGGGATTGTCTGCTGGTCAAGAAGTGGGTGTCAGCATCGAAGACACTGCAGCATCAATGGTCATGGAATGGATGGTAGGGGATTTAGGAAACTTCATGGACTTATCACTCATGCCCTCCAAGTGGGATAGTGCCTTGAACAATTTGTACAATATGTATGTTATGCTGTAAATTGCAAGAGGGACGAAGAAATTGCACACAAGTGGATTATTGCATCAAGATCTCAAGGCATTGAATATCCTTCTTGGGAGAGTGAGTGTGAAGATAACCCACAAAGACATAGTTTGGCTCCCAATGTTATCTTGACATCTCCTCAACGTTAGCCTCAAGATAGGGGATTATGAGAGATGTGAGGGTGTGATTGGCATAAGGCTTTGGAGGGCACCAGAAGTGCTGCAAGCTTTGAAAGATGGAATGAAACCAATGTTTACTTGCAAGACAGACATTTACAGCTTCACAATGGTATGCTCTGAGATACTCACAGGATCACTCCCTTCCAAGGTCATCACTTGTCAGACTATGATTTGGTTCTTTCAGGGAAAAGGCCAAGCTTCCTCCACATCTGAACAAACAATGGAGGAAGTTATTGGCAAGCTGTTGGCATGCAGATCATCAAACGCCTGAATTTTCTGATCATCTAAAGAGGGCATTTTGGACTTAAGTTCCCTCAACTGTAGATATATGCAACAAAAGCTGCTGGAGAATTCAGTGAAAGATGAGGGTTCTCTCCAAGGGCAAACATACATAGATCTATCTGAGATTGGAATAGGAGAACAGATTGCAGAAGGCGGCCAAGCACATGTACATTTGGCTCTGTGGAAAACTGGTTCTAGGCCTTTGCATTTGGTTATGTGGAAGACCCATCATTCTAGGCCTGTGGTTGTGAAAAGGTTCAAACTAGGCTGAGTTGATGATGTGTTGGCAGTTGCAGAGGCAACTACAGAAAGTAATGGCAGTGGGTTTGTCTGCTGATCCAGAAGTAGGATATATCTCCAAAGTGTTGGGTGTCTACATTCAAGGTGCCACAGTGTCAATAGTTCTAGAGCACATGAGAGAGGGGATTTAAGAAACTTCACTGACTTAACAATGTTGAGTGAGGTCCCCCTTGTATGATATATAAGAAATTGTACATTCTGTTGTCAATTGCAAGAGGGATGAAGAAACTGCATGCAAGTGGATTGTTGCACAAAGATCTCAAGGCATTGAATATCCTTTGTTGGGAAAGGCAGTGAGATGGTAAACCAAGAAGATAAAAGTTATATGGCAGAAATGATATCTACATATCTCTTCCTTAGCATCAAGATAGGGGGGTTATGAGAACTATGTGAGTGTGGTGGGCGCAGGACAAATTCAGGAGGGCACCAAAAGTGTTGCAAGACTTGAGAGATGGAAGAAAGCCCACGACATTCACATAAAAGACAAAACCTCACAATACTCTGTTATGAGATGATATTCACAAGACACACTCCCTTTCAAGGTCATCATCCCTTGTGAGAAGAGTATGGGTCTGGTTCTTTCAGGGAAAAGGCGAGCTCTAGCCTTTCCCTAGCCATATTTAGCAAACATTTGATGAGTGTGTTGGAAAGCTATTAGCATGCAGAAGATCCTCATCAAAGGCCAGAAATTTCACATATTGTTCAGACTAAAACTTCTCAAATTTTCAATGTTTCATTGGCAAATTCTACCATCTTGATTCAAGGGTACAAAGGTATGGATTTCATGTCAATATCAGGCTTGCTGATAATCTTTTATGTTTGTCCCTCTAACATTGGGAATGTTATATTTTACACACGATCTTATGTGTAAAATACTCGACCTTATGCCCAACCTTAAAGCACCAAGGTTTTTTTCTCTTTGTTAATTTGTGTGCCTCACCCACCATGTACACCCAACAACAACTCAACAACACTAACTAACAAGGTCTAACAAACTCAAAATCCATATGTCTCAAAAACAAATGCATGCCCATTCCCAAAACCCATGTACACCCAACAACAACTCAACAACACATACTAGCAAGGTCTAATAGACTTAAAATCCATATGTCCCAAGAACAAATCAACAACACATACTAACAAGGTCTAATAGACTTAAAATCCATATGTCCCAAGAACAAATGCACTACATAACTCCCCACATTCAAACATTCAGACTCAAAACTAGAAATAAAAGTGCTCCCATAACTGCCTCACAACTAGAAACAAAACTGAATACTACCAAATCCATTCATTTTAACTCAAAACAAACAATAGACTCAAAACCAAAAACATCAATGACTCAAAAACCACAATTTGAATGCAACTATACTCATTCAATTTGACTCAAAACAAGAAACCATTTTCAAAAACAGAAACAACAATGATCAAATACCACAAACAATTAGAACCACATTGAAAAACCAATAATTCAAAATCTTAAAAATAGTTGAAAACAAAATGTTCCTACTCATCCCAACATGGAACCACAGTCAAATGATAATTCAAAAACCAAAAACACCAAAACAACATAATGTTGCCCACAAAAAATTTCATACAAGAGCAAAAAAATAAAATGAAAACATCCAATGAACAATAATTTCAACAATCCAAACAAAAACAATTAAAGACCAAATGTTCCCACATTTTTTGGTAGGCAACCTCATGAACTCCACATCCTTATTTCATCATCCTATCCACATCCTCCCCCATAAGTTTTATTACGCATGTAATGCAAAAAGCAAATGCTACTCAAGATTAAAGAATTGTTCAAAGAAGGCTTTTAAATTATGCAATGAAGTTATTAAAACTCACTCAAGTTCTAACAACTACACTTGGCAATCCAAGAAGTAACTATGGGTCAACAACATATGTGATAGATATAAGATAGTTGTGAAGATTGTTGAAAACATGGCCAAAAGATGTGTTTACATTCATAGTCTAAAGCAATGAATGAGCAAAGATAACATCCAACCTCTCTCTATGTTTTGAAAGCTTTTTGTCAAACATGATGTTCCAAAAATTATCATCAAAATTCATGGCAAATCCACTAAAATATGGTAATGGAAAATGCATATTCTCTTGGTCATAAGAAGAGATAGAAGGCACCATTTTTTTCATGCTCTTCTCTTGAGATATAAAAGTTGAAGCATGAGACACATCCATAATATTAAGGCTAGGACAAACATTGCCAAAAACCCCATAGTAGCAACAAGAACAATTACTCCATAATCATCAACTCCATTGACATCATCCTACAACAAAAACCAAAATAAATAAAATAAGTAAGCAGAAAATCACCAAACCTTAAAGTTAAAACAATGATGAAAACCAATTACATGGAATCAAGAAATGAAAAAATATAATTGGGACTTGTAAAATTACAAGCACCTACATTAAAAAAAAATTGCAACAAGAAAAAATAAGTAAAAGAGCACTTGCACACATGGAACCATAAATAAATTAAAGAAAAATAAATAAAATAAAATAAAATAAACAACAAAAAAATAAAAATAAAATGTAGGGAAAGGAAATGTATGAACATTGAAGCTCCCAAGACACCAAACTATGGCATAGAACACATCACGCCCCAAGAATAATGATTAACACTATTGAAACACCAAAAGTATGCACCCCAACAATGATAATCAACATTGTTGAAAACAACAAAAACCAAAAGCACATTGAAAAGCACGTTGGTGTTATAAACATCAAAGACCATAGAAGGAGAGAATGAGTAGATGAAAACAAAGAATAGAAAAATGACAAGTTGCTTGTTAAAGAAGAAGACAAAATCACTATTCTACAAGGATGTCATCTCATGATGTTCGTTAAAGTCAGAAAGAAACCAAAAAGAAAAAAGACACCTTTAGGGTGTCTTTATAGCGAAAGGAGGAAGAAAATCATGAAAATAACTTTAGTGCTTCATGTAGGTGAAACCATGAACATAGAAGAACACTTGCACACATAGAATCGTAAACAAATTAAAAAATAGAAAAAGAAAAATGACATAGAAAAAAACAATAGACAGTAGGGGAAGGAAATGCATGAATAATGAAGCTCCCAAAATGCCAACAATGGTGCAAAAGACACCACACCAAACACTAATGATCAACATTGTTGAAGGAAAAAAAAAACCAAAAACACACACCCTAGCAATGATAATCGACATTGTTGAATAAAGCCAAAAATAGAAGCACAATAATGTTGTAAAAAGTAATCTAAGCACATAGAAGGAGAGAATGACTAGACAAAGTAATCTAAGCACATAGAAGGAGAGAATGACTAGACAAAAACCAAGATAAGACAAAGGGCAAGTCGTTTGTTGAAAAAGAGGGCAAAATGACGACTATAAGGAGTGCCATCTTGTGATGTCCACTAAAGCAAAAAAAAAAACCAAAAAGAAAAGGAAAAGAAACCTCTACGGCATCTTTATCACGGAAAGAGGATGAAAAAAACTTGAATGCTTTACGTAGGTGAAAGGTTGAAAATAGACCCTTTTGGATTTTTGACCCACCTTTGGCCTACCAACCTTGGGCAAGTTTCAAATCTATAAAGGTTTATTTTCAAACCTTTTTTCTATATTTAAAATCATCACATTAACGTAGTTTCAAGGTTGATTTTTGCAAGGAAAACCTTATCCCAAATAAAAAGACTTTGTATTTTCCCTGAATTTATCAAAATTGTCAATTCACGATTATCAAATTCAAGCTTTAGAAAGAGGGGAGTTGAAAGTGGAGTTAAAATTTGAGAAGTGCAACCAAATGAAATGTGACAACTCGAAAAAATTCATCTTAAAGGATTCAAAGACATCTTGGGATGAAAAATGAAAACATATGGGTTTAAGGTTTTTGATTTTCATCATAGCAATACCCAGAGCATTAAAAGCTCTTCAGGTCTTGACTATTTAATCTTTACAAAATATAAACCATATAGGCAAAGTTACAAAATATAAACCATATAGGCAAAGTCTATGTCTAATTTTTAAACAATTTTGGACTTGGTAGGCTGGTTATAAGTAACCTACCCCTACATTGTTGTTGATAATCAATCATTTTCTCAATCATTAAATGACATCTTATGTCAAATTTCACCAAACAATGTAAAATTTATAAGTTATATTAGTTATAGGCTAAATAAAAAAATGGGTAGGTATGATGAATAACCATAATTTAATGGGCCTTATGCATGAGGATTTTTTTTTTAATTAGGGATTTATTTTGAACTCATATATGATTTAATTAATTATTATTTTGAATTTAAAATTTTAAAAAATCAATTAATTTGACCTCACTTAGGACAAAACACTAAATTATACAAGGAAAGGGATGCAAAATGATATAAAAGTTCATCCATGGAACATATGAATGTTCTAAAAGACTTATAAGTGGCAAAATATTATTGGTCTAAAGTCAATGAATGATCATGTTTTTCAAATTTAGATAAAGGTGTGGATGATTCATCCACTCTCCCTTTATGTATCCAAGAGTTGTGGGAAAAGACTTAGGTTCATTTTCCATTCCATCATGTTATTTTATTATTATGCCTTGTAATAAGACTTTGTGTGTAATAAACCTATGATTGAAAATAATAATAATAATAATTCATTTGTTGTTTTGATTGTAAAACATTGAAAAAAGAAACCTATGTATAATTGGTGAATGATCTTTATAAAGCAAGGTTTTTTGGTTGTGTGATGAGCTACCCATTGGGTGTAGCTCACATAAGGACTTAACTTTAGGTGTGTAAAGTGAACTTATCTCTAAGATAATCTTCATAAGTCTACACCATTCTTGGGCTATAAAACCCATGTTTCAAGGTGGGTCTAGCCAAACAAAAAACCTTGTGATCTTTTTTGTATTCCTTACTAACCATAATGTTTGTAAAATTTAATTATGTACCCTAGAATGGGCTATGTTTAACTAATTCCAATACATAATCCAAGTGGCATGGAATATTTTAAAATGTTTGATTCCAATGTTGAGTTTTGAACCATGATTCACACAAGTAGATTCTAGAATGGAACAATAGAAAATTATAACTTGCCAACTAAAACCACTAAAAAGGCCCATTACAAAATATTATTAAGCTAATTGAAACCATTTTTGTTCTTAGACTGTCTCCAACAATTGGATTGTAAACACCAACAATGGTAATATGACAACATGCTAGAGTTTTCGAAAGTTATTTAGATTCCCCAATGACATTGCATTAATGGCATTTAAATGGTCAACCCACCATATCAAGCCTTAATTATTTTGGAGCATGAAGTAGTAGAGCTTTGGAATGTCCCATAATTCCCAATTAGTGCACATTAACTATGGCTGGGAATTAGTGCACATTAACTATGGCTTCATTTGACCTAAATGAAGTTGCAACAAGCAAAGGAAAAGGAGAAATTTCATAGTAAACGAATAACAACAATTGCATTAAGAATTATTTCCATGTTTCACAAGATGCCACTATTAGTGGTAGGAAATGTAACCAAACATTTTGAAGGTGTGCCAATCAACATTACAATAACCAAAGACCATTGAAAGGAGAAAAATAACTAGTAAGAAGTTTAGAAAGGAATTAAGGGCAGGTCATACACAGCTTCTACAATTTTGTGGGAAATTACAACACAATGGTGGCATTGAATGAGAGTGGGGTGAGTTTAATAGAGATCCAAAACAAAATGTTGGAGAAGTTGTATAAGTTGAAACACCCAAAACATGGTCATTTTTGTTTGATCCATTGTTCATTGATATTGTGTGATGTGCCCAAGAAAGTTGACCCTAAATTTGTATCCAAGAAGTAATCGATGCCCATGTGAAACAAATCACCAACCCACAACAAGAAATAAAAGAAATTGAAGTATCACTTAAATTTTATGTGGTCATATATAATGGTGGTAAGGCTCTGACCAAATCCCCAAAAGGCTAATGAGAAATAAAATAATTTAACAATAACATTGAATGTAATGGAGGCCATAACAATGGTTCAAGCAAAGGCCATTATTGATGTGGCAATGGTGACCTTAAGGAAGGCAAAAATCTTTCTAACCAATATACATTATATTTATTTACCATGTTGTTTGAAGGTAGATGTGAAAGATTATTAGCAAATGTGATGGATTATTTGGCACTTTGACTTGCATATGAATTGAATATATTTTGCTAAAAGATATAACTTGAAATTGCAATTTCGAAAATTTGATGGGACATATGTCATGCTACAAAGTTGAGAACAATACCCCAACCTCATGTTAAAGTGATTATAACATGGTGCACATTTTAACCCACTAGCTCCCCAACCATGATGAAGCCTACACACACAAATGATAGTAGACTTTGATGGATGAGTAATGAATTCAAATTGAATTTAGACTTCTCACTTATATGACAATTAAATCCAAGTTTGATCTCAACCATCAATTCATAATTCAAATGTTTCATAAAATCAAAGCAAACCTTGAATTTAATTTCAAACTTTGTAATATCAAAGTAAAAAACACCAAATTGCAATTTTAGAATAAATACAATGTAAAAAAAAAACCTCAAGTTTCAATTTCAAATCATCAGAACAAACATCAAATTGTAATTTTAGACTTCATAACATTTTTAAAAAAACCTCAAATTTCATGGGGTCAAAGTAAATCCCACATTTCAATTTTAAACTTCATAACGTTAGAAAAAACATATTCAAAATGAAATTTCAGATGTCACAACATTAAAACAAACTTCAAATTGCATCATTAGATGTCATAACATGAAAACAAACCTCAAGTTTTAATTTTAGATTTCATAATGTCAAAATAAACATCCATGAATTACAATTTCAAACTTCATAATAGTACTGCAAAACTCAAATTTCAATTTCAAACTTCATAATAGTACTGCAAAACTCAAATTTCAATTTCAAACTCCATAACATCAAAGGATACATCAAATTTTGGATTTAGACATGTCATAACTTTATTTTCAACTTGAAATGTCAATGATAAATGCTTCCTTTCATGAACCAAAGGTGTTTTACCAAATTTGTCCTTAAATTGAAATAACTTTGAATAGATTCAAGCTATTTAATAACATCTCTCAATTCTTGAAAGGTCAAACCCTTCTCATTTGAATTACTTGGCCAACCTCCAATAAAATGTTTCATTTAGATCATGCTTCATCTTCAATTATCATGTTGTGTAATATGACACAAACATACATAAATTGTTTACACATGTCACATTGCCTAAGTGGACAATTGCAAATTTGATTGCAATGCACCAAAACATTGTTCCACATCTTTTTGCAAAATGTTGTAATTTGTCATTTGCAAGTTTGTGTATCATTTAAAATAAACAACTCCAACCTAAATACTCACCACTTACAAATAAATAGTACTTTGGGTATGTGGAACCATACATTAGGAAAATGGAAAATATTCATCTCCTAGGACCAACAAAGTAAAAATTATTCATGAAAACAAGTCTAGTAATGTTTCTATTGGGATTTAAGAGTAGCAATATTCCAACAAGTAACATAGTACTATTATGGCAAGGTTGTACTTTACAAGTTTTATATTATGATTACAATAATGGTTGCAAAAAATACACAAACAACTATTGAAAATTAAGAAGACAAAAATAAACATAAATTATGACAAGTAGGTCCATCTACTATAGTTACAATATTATAATATCAAAACAACAAGTTTATAAAAAAAGGTTGAAAACCACAATATTAGATACTCAAATTTACCATACTCCAAACCCATAGTTTCAATTATGATAGTCCCACCAAATACATATAGTTCAAGCAAAATGGCACTCTCAAACTAATGACAAATAACTAGAATTGACACATGGGGGAGTTTTGGAACCCTTTATATGATTGTCCATGGACCATTCCAAAGGCAATTTTAGAAATAACTACTTGATTTTCAAAGCTAATTACTTCATTTCTTTCTTGATAATTACTTCTCTTTTGTATTAACTTTTAAAATAACTATCTCCCACCTTTCTTTATAACTACCTCACTATTTTTCCCTATCCACCAACATGGATATGAAAAAACAAATGTGTCTTTTCATGTCCATGAAATGTATATTAATTTAAATTAAATTTGACATTGACATTAAATAATAATAATATGTCGCAACCCTAGTTTGGGTGAAGTGGGAGGATGAAACTCCCACTCCCAAAGTTGGAGATTTGGAGTCCTCCAGGACTCCCGAACGTTTAGAGTTCGACAGCAGAGGCCAGAACACCTCGCATTGGGGTTTTCTTGGTGTCATTGGAAAGGTCTTGAAGTGTAAATGTCCAAAATGCCCTCGCATTGGTCATTTGGACATCTGCAGCCCAAGTTATGGGCAAAAGAAGGGCCGGGAGTCAAATTGACAATTTGACTCCCGACCATTAAAAGTCGGGAATCGACCTCTTCCCGACATCCGAATCAGAAGTGCTACATGGCGTTGGAAAGCTCTCGAAAAGAGCTATAACTTTGGTTTAGACCTCGTATTGATCAGACTTGGTAGTTAGGAG
>Ga0209208_10008793_pt1 | contig 13387 bp, 10 predicted proteins | sample S1TSphfallax_3_FD_187694 | JGI IMG/M metagenome (GOLD analysis project Ga0209208, IMG submission 187694) | Host-associated microbial communities from peat moss isolated from Minnesota, USA - S1T2_Fd - Sphagnum fallax MG (SPAdes) (version 2) | ecosystem: Host-associated > Plants > Peat moss >...
GCTTGTTTATAACATGAAATGTTAAAACTGTAGCATACCTAAAGTCTAAAATGCAATATACCCTTTAGTACCCATAACATGGCATGTGGTCATGGGTACAAAAGATGTCTACACGTCACCCAAATTTAGTTCCGAAATTATTAAATGGGCAAAACGCAGACACAGTAATAAAGAACATGACAGTACTTTGTGCATTAAAGATCCTTGGCCTATTTTACATTTTCCTGTAAAAAACACTAATATGCCTCTTTGTGTCTATCACACACCCAAAGAGTGTACAATAGGGCAGAAAATTTGTGTCTGGGCAGTATAAAGATGTGTCTGGTGATAGTGCTAAAGCAATCACGTGAGAAATACGGAAACACTGATCATAGAGATGTAAGTAAAGCAAGGAAAAGAAAGTACCTGAACCCTGAGTTTGGTCATAAACGGGGTGAGGTTGAAGAAAAAGGTACAAAAAACGTACATTAGCATTCAAGGGGGGTGTCAAACTCAGAAAACGATCTGTTTTGTTGGTAATTGAGTTTCATCCTATCTTTCTTTCTTTTTTGCTGAGCGCCTCCATTGCAGCTACATATATTATCACTGATACAACAGCTGTTATAATTTCTCTCGAACGGTGTGCATCAAATGCTGAGTTTCAGGATTTCATTACCCAGATTTAATAAAATTTTCTTACTTTGCGGCAGGGTATCTTTTTCCAATTTTGTGATGTTAGCCCAAGGTGGCTATCATCTCGAAAATGATTTAGGCAAATTTTGTCACATGTACTACTATGGAAGTAGGAAAGAATCAAAATCTTTCTATATGTTTGGCTACCTACTGGAACTAATAATAAAACTCTGACGATTGGTAAAAAAGAATTTCGAAATCTGGCGAATTTGAGCCATTTTTTTCATTGAAAAATCCTTCCTATATGAAAGAAATCATATTTTTCAGGCAGAGATTTGACGAAAATTCGCCAGTGAAAGAAACGCTGCTTTGCGGATACCACTGAAAAAGGGTGTGGGGGTGAAAGGGTTCCCAAACACTTACTTTAGAGACTTCCTCAATGACACTTAGTCCTGATTTAATGTCCTCCACACTCCTAGATCTAGGGATTCTTTTTACTCCTTTTCTCCAAATGTGTTGTTGTTGACAAAATGAACTAGGCAAAAGGTGCATAACTCATAGGCCTTGAGCACCCTCAGGAGTCAGGACATTGTCCTATGGCTATTGATTTCGGCCGGAGTGAACCATCCATTTTTTCTAAAATTTTGTGGATGGGCATAGTTTGATGATTATGAGGGTATGGTGCTGAAATCAATTGGAATATATGTTTTGAACTTAGTTATCCATGTAATGGGTTTTTTAGCATCTGAACATGCTTTTGACCACTAAGATTTGTTAATTTGAAAAAACTCCTCAAAGACGAAATCTTTTGTGTTGTGTATGAAAAGGCAAGGTTGCATTTTCATGGAGATTTGATATGTTATGTAATAATATATATATATATATATATGGTGAATATGGTCTCTTGCATTTATGATAAAATAGAAAATTATGTTTATAATAAATTTAATGTTTGTACATGTGATGAAAAGGATTTTCATTTTTTGTTTTAAAAATGTCAACAAATATGGTGACCAAGTGAATCAATATGATTAAATTTTTAATTCATTCCAAAAACTAGCATATAAACATGATCTATTAATAATTTGGATAATATAGCTATGTGGATGAAAACCATTGAATCATCCAAATTTATATTAAGTACAAACCTTTTAAATAAATGTAGACTTGTATATTTAGAATGAAATTTAACATATAAAAATTATTAATTTCAACAAAATTTTATGTTGTATAATGTATTGATGAAATCAATTCATCCAAAAGCCCAAATATGCAAAATCCTCCATCCATAGTTCATTGTTTCACCTTCAAGTGACCTACCAACCATTATGCAAAGTTTCTTTATGGTGAGCATCGATTTTGTGTGGGATCATAATTTGAAAAAGCTTGCACAATGGAAGGGTTGGAACTTGAAACGAAATCACAACTTTGAAGGTGAATGTCGTGCAATGACCGTTAAATTACTACACAATCTTGTTTCAACCCATTGCACCTAGTGGCCACCACTTTCAATTGCCATGGATCTTTATCCTCCATTGCTATCAAGTTTTTTGCCTCAAAGAGTTGAAGCAAGCACTAAGGAACAATTATAACATCTCATTACCCAATGCAACCTTCAAGAAACCTTTGTTGTGAAAACTTAAGGTTATATTGGTGATGAATTAATTGTTTGGAATCCAAGATCTCATGAACTTCAAAGGTTGAAGACTTAATTAATCAATCTAAAGCATGTTGCAGCAATTTCATGTTTTAGCAAAAAAATGGACTCGCATGATAATGGTAAAACATGTATTTTTGTTTACAAAGCAAAACATTTTATTTTAGGGTTGTGGAACTTAGGATTGTGGAGTTGTTGTTTTGTTCTTGGTTTTCTATGCTTGAGCAATGATGAAATTGAAATTGAAACATTAATTTGTTTCGAATTATGAGTGCAAGTTAGCTAAAACATGAAGACATTTTAGTTATATTGTTTATTACACAAATTTAGGTATGTAATTTCACCCTGGTTTAAATCACTTCATCAAATGTTGCGAAAGAACATGGGTAACCTCAACAACAAACAAAAGTATGCTCCAAATCGTCAAATTCTAATTGTGCATGTAAAAGGATTAGGGTTGTTAGGAGGTGAGGGTGCAAGCTTGAATGTTGATGGGTCTAACATTGAAGATGATGAAGATGGGAAGTTAACTCGTAAAAGAGAATATGCTGAAGTTTGACAACGTGACATAGGCTTTGACAATCCCAAGCACATCCCGAAGGTGGAAACGAGATACAACAAGCCAACATGACTACTTTATAAAAGTATTGTACATCATTTTTCTCAAAAAAAAAAATTTCATATGAATGAATTTTGGAACAATTTTTTTTACAACTTATTATATAAATGCTTATAATTGTCCAAGTACATGAAATGTTTTTTTTTTCATCATTTTTTAATAAATATGAATTTTTGAAAATGTCTTGATTCCTTATAAATTTGGTGTTTCATTTTTAAAATTGACAATAATTTCAAATCATAACCAGTTTTTTTTTACATTTTTATGTTTTATTTTATAATAAACTTCAAATTTTCTTAACACATCATATACATTTTACTTAATATATGTGTGGCAAAGGACTTAAATTGAAGTTCTAAAATTCTAGATCAATTTTGGAAAGTTTTTTGAATTTTTAAAATTTTTAAATTTCACATATTTTAGGGTATGAGTGTTTTTTCAATGTGGTTAATAAGTGTCTATCCTCTTAATGTTTTTCCCATCAAATGTATTTTATTATGAGTCCTTTTGATAGTCCTTTGCAAAATTGACTCACGCTTGACACCATAGATGTTCACTTTTAGAGGTTTTGAATCAAAACTTAAACTTACAATTCATCAAATGGATTTTTGGTTTGAATTCCTTGACATCCCCGCCCCCACCTCATAACTGCCATTTGTTAGATATCTAAAAACCGGACCCACCTAGTTCTTTAAATAAATTGAAAATCAAAGAACCGAACCTATTCGGTTCTTCATAAAACAAAAATTCTAAAATCCAAACCCAACTGTTATGAAAAAAATCAAATACCTGCCCCACACTAGTATGTACCAAATTCCAACTAGATATATTCTTCTTACTAGAGGAATATTTTAAAAGATATTCTTACACATGCAATAATAAGGCCAGCTACTTTTATATCCACCTTCCTTCAGATTAAGTTTGATCAAATTTTAATCTGGTGGAAATGTTCAAAATTCAGCATTTTCTTTGAATTCAGGTGACTGAAAAGGTAGCCCACACTTTCAACTACATTTGGACCATTACCACAAGTGGATGTAAGGCAAAACCTGTAGGTCAGTTCTTTCTTTTTCAATTGATTTCACAAAAGTGGCAAATTCTTTGCTAAAAAAAATTTACACTGAAAAACCATATTTATGCAAGCGTTTCTTTTTTGAAAATCGCAGAATTTGAACATTCATCACAAAGAAAAATCACTGCTTTAGCTTCTCTACCTTGTTAGTTGCAAAGAGAGTCCCAGACATGTTTTGATGCTGCTTTTAGTCTTGAGATGTGTTACAATCTTTCCTCTTGTAACCCTCAAATTTGATGACTTGTGATCCTGTGAGATAGAGAGATTTCTGATCTTCTAAACTCTTAGCGCAGGTCCACTGGCAGAAGTACAATGGCATGTAAACAGTACTTCAGATCCAGACAACCTTCAAATAGCATGAAAATGAGTTTGGAGTTTGGACCTGTAAATTTGTGCTCTTACAGTGGCATGCACAAGGCCCAGTACAAGAAAATTACAGCTTCTGTTTGGCCAAGAAGATATCATTAAATTACCAGTCTATGTTGGCCATGATAAACACCTGAATAATAATATCACTCATAAGTATCAAGAAATCTCCATGTTCATAATTAAGACACCTTACCAAGACCTGGTGAAAAACTTTTCCTTTTAAGTTGGAAAAAAACTCCCCCAGACAAGGAGTCAGGAATGAAGAACCAAGAAGAAGAAATACATAGAAGGGCAGAACTAGTACAAAATGAGCATATAAACTACCAGTGGAATAATACTGAGGTAGGTACTTGCTGACAGTCAAAACCCTGTCAAACATAAGTTATGGTAATCCACCAAATTAGTGAAAGCTTGTGCATACATGCTTTGGACAGGACTTTTCAAGTGTCAAATGCTTCAGCAACTTGTTACAATATGATTTGACGTCATGGCAACATAGCAGAGAATACGACAGACAATTAAGACTAAGACACACAAAAGTGTGAGGAGTAGAAGTTTTCAATCTTTTAAAGACCTCTATTCCACAACATTCTCCAACAGGAGAGATGATGTTTGATTTCAATGACAAACTAAAAAGTCTCATGAAACATAAATCCCCATCTTCCTAATCCTTACAATTCCATTTGAAACCCTGGAACATGACCTGGCTATTTTGTGTATGAAGCTTGCCAGGAGAAGTTCTAAGACAAAGGGTGTCATACTTGTCGGTGGCCATGACTGTCGGCACAATGGCATATCAAAATTTATACCCAATGATCAGATGCAGCTCCTCCTTTCTTAATTCAGATCAATTTAACCCTTCATGCCTGCAATGCACATCTTAACAAAAGGATTTCTATGTCCAAATGTCACAATGTCTCCTAAAGAGCTTACTTCAATAACAAAAAAATTTGAAGGGAACCACATCACAGTGAAGGGTAGAGAAACAAGGGAAAACCAAGATCTGCAGTTACCCCATCAATGAGTGATATCAAGTCGTCATATCATCTCTCCACAGTGTATTTTGCACAACTCATGTTCCCAGCCAATTCTCCCTGTATGCCAGCAGCTCTGCTCAGGATTAAATGTTACCAAGTCTGGTGCAAATCTTCATAACTCCTGTCAAACACAGAATCATTCCCATTCAAATCTCATTCCACCATTGGCTCTATTGACTCCTTAGGTTCAGCTGCAGCTTTTTCAGGCACAGCTTGCTTTTCCTCTACTATCCCCTCAGTGTTTCCTGTTTCCTTAACTTGTGTTTTTAATTCTGGCTCTGCAACCACATTGGGTCTTGTATTTTCTTCAGCTTCAGCTTCTAATGTTGGTGTCGGCTCTGGTCCTGGTTTTGGTCTTGTTCCAGCTTCCACTACCATGTCTGCCACTTCCTCAGTGACCACTGTTTCCACTTCTGGTGCTGCTCCTGCATTTGATGCTTCTGCTTCCACTTTTGGTGCTGCCTCTGCCTCCACCTCTGCTTCAATCTCTGGCTTTTCTTCCTGCTCTGGTTCTGGATTTTCCTCTGGTTCTTTTTGTTTTGGTTTGGCCTGTAGTTCTGTAACTGCTTCTGCTTCTGCTTCTGTTTCAATCTCTGATTCTGGTTCTGGGTCACCTTCATCCATTTCAGCATCTGCTCCTGGATCTGGTTCTCCTTCAGCTTCTCCTTGGGACCCTGCTCCTGTTTCTGGTTCATCATCCCCATCATCTGCAAGCTTGTTGATTTCTTCCTTGATCAGCTTCTTCACATGCGACTTGTGCTCGGTCAAACTTACACCAAATTTCCCCTCTGTAATCCACAACAGAGGCTATCAGATGCTGGATCCACAGAGTATTTGATAAAACTGGAAGCATCTGTGCTGTTTGTTTGCAGACATCAACAGATCAATATTTAAACCAATAATGCAGCCCGGATATCACCAAGTGGTGGTAGATGTAGCACTCATTTACCAAACATTACTTGGAATCACTTCTCGCAAAGGAGGTCAAGTAGATGTGAAGGTAAAAAATAATCCATCCTATCAAATTAAACCTCAGACTACTAGGGTCTGCTACAAGGCATGAATTGCAACAATAGATTCCAAGCAAACAGTGCTTACCAAGCTGGGTTATGACATCTGTGAAAGTGACCTGCACAATACTCACAGAAGAAAGACAAAAAACAAGCAGATTATCACAAAATCAGTGCTTACAAAACCTAGAAGAGACTATTCAACATAGCAGCTGATGGTTGCTGCATGTACTGTCTCCCACACATAAAATCAGAAGCCATCAACACATGATTGCACAAGCTATTTGATTATGCACTCAAGCTCAACACCTGTTTTGAGAGCACCCACTCACCTTACTGAAGTCTGCATCTTTGAGAAGCTCTCTAATCTCAGACTGCAACTCATCATCAGATGGGACCTTTTTGCTTTTTCTTGGTTTGCTATCCTTCACTGTATCTGATTTCTTCCCCTGTGCTAGATCTGCCATAGATGCAAAACAGTAAAGAGATCCAAAGTAGTGTAATTTAGACCTTGGCATTTGGCTGATCAAATTATTATCTGGAACAGAAATTGTACTTCAATGGTGAGAAACAGTGAAGAACTGAAATATCTATGAGATTCCAGGGAAAACTCCACAATAACTGTTGCACTTTTCCCAGTTGTGAGCATCTTGACAAAGAGAAATAAATAGCTGGTAGGAGAAAATGCATGGAATAAACTTAACTAAGAACTTGTGATATGCAGAAACATATCACTAAACTTTGTCCGATACTTACCCTTGTCCTTAGCTGCTGATTTTGGGGACTTGGTCTTCATCCCAACTGACTCTCCAGGAGTCACATCTGACTTTCTGGGTCTTCCTGGCCCGCGTCTTGGTGTTGATTTCTCTCTCCCTTTTTCTTTCTCCTTCGTTTCCTTTTCATTTTCCCTTTGCTTTCTCTCTTTCGCCTTCTTCTCCTTCTCCTTCTCCTTATTTTTTTTTCTTGCATTTTTAATATACACCTTTTCAACTGGCTTTGAGGACACATTAGGAGGACTGTCGGGGGCAGATATCTTGGCTGGAGTTTTCTTCCTGGACTTCTTTGGTGGTGCCTCCTCTGATTCACTTTTCTCTTCTTCCTCTTGCTCAGACTCCACCTCCTTAATTTCTGGCTGTTGCGTGTGGAAAAAGAAATAGATTACACACTAACATTCAGAGATGTAAACACAGACATCAAAATGACATACTGTTATGTAAGCTTCATAAAATAACACAAGCATCATCCTACTCTGAAGCCCCTTCTCCCTCCTTTACACTAGCTTGGTGCACTTCATAGCTACCAGAATTGTGGATAAATGCAATAAATGTATAGGCAGATCCAAAATGTAGAGGGCAATTTAAAAATTCTCGATGCCCAAACAACCCAAACAAGCAAAAATCTATTGACATTTGATGTCTCTACATGTGGCACATAGTTTAAGACATATCAACATTGACAACCTTTGTGCAAAATCAAGGTAACACAGAAGAGACTTGCACCAACCTTGCTGCTCTTTTTAGAAGATGTGTTTGATGACTTCTTTGCAGATTTTTTCTTTTCCTTTTCCTCCTCATCAGAATCTTCATCCTCCTCCTTGAATGTGAAACGTTTTTTCTCAACCTCCTCTTCCTCCTCCTCTTCTAGGGAATCATTGTCCTCACTCTTTGCTGATTCACCATCATCACTTTCCTCACCAGCCTTCCTCCTCCCTCTTTTTGTTGAGGATCCACCATCAATTTTACTCTTCTGAAAAAAAAAGAAACTATGAGTAACAACTCAGGAATCCATAACAGCTATGCAGGCCCTCCCTAAGTACACAAAATCCAGCTGTATTACATATCATAAGCTATATCAATGCAAACAAATTGGATGCCTTCAGTTTGCAACAGACCCCTTATTTGAGTGAAATACTGAATGTTCACCCCAAAGTTGTAACACACATCCCTGCCAAAAATGACCTACAATCCACTAGGCAAGACTCATTATAAAATCATGCCAACACATCACATTATGTATGCTTGTCACGCCTATCTGCCTGGCTTTCCCACAACCACATATGTATCTCAATCCATGGGCATTTGCCACAAAAACTCTTTGGTTCCTTCCCATTCAAGCCTATTGTGTTGTGTTTTGATGGTTGGCATCCTTGAGGTGTGCACCAACAACTTTGGCAACCAAACACATGCGTCACTTGCTGCACAAAGGTCTGACCCTGTTTCCCATAGGACACAAAAGCCAAACTAACCTTTGGTGACCTTCCTGGTGTTTTCTTTCCACCTGACCTCTTCCTTGCACTTTTCAGTTGCTTCTCCTGCAAATCCAGATTTTGACATTGGACATAATCAGTCAATCAGCAGACCTCTGTGATTCTAAGATAAGTTTGATCATTAAATCCTCATTATTAGATTGCAGAGAACAATGCAAATAGCTGATCCTTGAGCTGCTAACCAGGAATCTCATCCTGTGGGAAGTTCAATGTGGGAGGGTGATGGATGATCCAACTAGAGTAATGATTCACATCACTTCTGCTCCTCAGAAGCTCCTAGATGACCTCCATCCACATTGGGTAACCCCATACCTGTTCTTTCTCTTCCAATAAGATATCTGTTGTCTTGTGTGGTTTTTCAAGAAATTCCAACACTTTGCCCACTAGCTCTTCCTGCAGGAAGATGCAGCCATCCTCGAAAAACTCAGAACAAAATCAAATGCACTTTCAATCACCAAAACATTTTGAAGAACTGCTCAAAGATCTGGAGTAATAACAAGAAAATCAATCTCAATGGCAAACCTCTGTAAGGCACTCAGACAAGATAAAGGCCAATTCTCATTCTGTAACGAAGGAAGATGGATTCTAAGACGTTTTCAGCTCTGCATCTCACTTCCATGAAGGCCACTTGCAATAATATAAATTACCAGCAGATTACACAATCCTAGAAACATTGATCTCATATGAATGTGAACTGGAAAAATCACAGTGTATAGTAAGAGAAGCCTGAGATTCCAGCCTGACACAATTGTGTCCAAGGAGAAATTTCACCTTTTTCCCAGTCCTTGGCAGATGAAGGTCCAGAACATCAATGAGCAGAACCAATCCCTCCTTGGTATACCGTTCCAGCTTCTCTTTGACTCTTGCTCTTTCCTTCTCCTGCTCATGACAGAAAAGACACAGCATACAAGTCTTCAGTGCACACACAAAAATACTACAAAGAGCTATTGCTACTTTAACACAAGCAAGGAATAATATGGTTTCCACTGTCCACCAGTTGCAACGCAGGCAAATCATCAGGCTGATGATGAAGTACCACACCAAAACAAACCCAGCCCAAGTCAAATAACCTCATTCTTCACAAAGATCCTTGCCTCCGCTAAAACCACAACACAGAATGAGAAAATGGTGAACACAACAACATACCTGGTTCTCAGTCCAAACATATCCTGAGAATTGCAAGATACGTTGCTTCAAAACTGCAGCCTGCACATGAGTGAAGTGTCACATGATTGACCAGTCTACTGACAAAACAACTGCAGTAATCTTCCAACATCATACCAACCCTAACAGAAAATTCTTTTGCAAAGAACAAATTGCACATACATCTCAGAACATGAGCCCATTGAGATACAATCCAACATGAGTAGATTTCTGTTCTTAGTTTTGAAATGTTGTGGATTAATCCACAATAATGGTTCTTTGTCATCTGTAGCAAAATTTTACACAACCACTGAGACAACCATTATAATTAAAGAGTGGCATCTGAGGATGTTTCTGAGATTTTCTTGCACTCATCTATAACTCCTTCCTTCAACCCATTCCCTAGTGCTTTTGTACAATACTGTAAAATTCCATGATGACCCACTGACCAAGGATGTCACATATCAGGCACAGACCCAATGGTGAGAATCTCAAGTACACTAGAGACAAGTTCATGTTTCAGCTGTTCTAGCCTCACTATAATTAATAGTTTTGAAGCAATGAAGAAAATGCGAACAGTCTTTGCAAGTGTATCACATCTTCATGAGAGTGTGTGTACACATCCATCCCAAATGGCAATACAGAGAGAGGGTCCAGCATCTCAGTTCCCAGCAGATATACAACAGGATGTCCAGAGGGGGTGCATGGGGAAAAAATAACTGGGACAAAGAAAAGATATATAAGGGACGAAGTGTGTGTGAACCTTTCCCCGCTTGTTGAAGAGGAGGGAGTGAAGCATGCTCAAAATCTCATCATTCTTGCTTATCTTGCTCAGCTTGTATGCAACTGCAAAAGAGCCACAGTCAGTCAGTGAAAAAAAAACTTGAGAAGTCCAGTATCCCAGTTAGCACTTCATTATCATTGAGACTGAATGTGGAGCTAACAATGATAAGATCCCAATACATAATCCAGCAAAAAGATGCAGAGGGGTAGAACTCTCCTTATGAAAAAGTATGTGAGAACTGCACAACTTACCCTAGATTCGCACCTTTGCACATTCTAACAAGAGTGCACTACTATCTTTACACATCAAATGCCTTCAGAGTAGTACTCACAACTCAAAGGTACCCCTACATGTTTGCATGAGAAGAAAGAATGTGTAAAAATAGTTTAGCTGCTCACCATTTGGAATATCCTTGAAGGGAGTTCCTTCACCCTGTGTACAAAGACATCAAACAGCTGTTAATTTTTTCTTTTCTTTTCCGGCAGAGAAAAAAGGATCGAGGATTTTATATTTTAGTATGAAAAGAAACAGAACCATGGCGTTGGTTGGCAAGTTTCTTCCATTAAGCCATTAAGCTAATAAGAGAATCAATGCAGAGCTCAGGTGGTGGAGAAAGAAAAACTGTACGTGGAGATAAAAGAAAACAACACATTTTCAGAAAAAAGCTTGTTCCAACAAAATGAAACGAGGGAGGGGGGAAAAAAAAGGCATGCAAAAGAAGAAGCTCTGAGTGGAAGAAATATGTGTTTGTTCAGCTGCTTGTTGATAACTCTTCTGAGACAAGCCCTTTGGTGAGCATTTCTTTCAGCGCGTTATGTTATATACCTTCTTAATCTGAACTTCCTTATTGGTGTCCTTCTCCACAAAAGCAATGAAGCGCTCTATCGACTTGCGCTCGCGCGTGGGCCTATCTGTGAAAAACGGGAATATCTCTTTTCTCTGTCTCTGCCGTTTCCCGCTGCTCCCTCGCGGCGTGCTTATCTCTTCGGATTTTTTTCTCCCTTTTTTCACCCTTCCGGGTCGCTTCTTTGTCGACACCGGCGTCCCATTCTCCTCCTCCGCCCTCTCCTCTTCCTCTTCTTCCTCTTTCTCCTCCTCCTCCCTCTCCTCTTCCTCTTCTTCCTCTTTCTCCACCTCTTCTTCCTCTTTCTCTGTCTTCTCCTCCTCTTTTCCCTCCTCCAGCTGAACCAACTCCTCTTTCGCTCCCTCTAACTCCTTGTCCTCCGCCTTCTCATTCTCCTTCGTTCCTATTCCTGCCTCCAATTTTCCCTTTTCTTCAATATCCATCGCATCACCTTTCACGTCCTCGACAACAGCCACCTCCTGCTCCTTCCCTGTTTGGTGATTCTCCACGGCTTTTCCCTCCGTTTGCTCTGCATTCTCCACCATTTCCGTCGCCGTTTGATCCTCCCGTTCCTCGGCCATAACCTGCTCCTTGTTGTTGCTCTTCCTCGGCACCCACAACTTGCTCGCGGGGCAGGGGGGAGCGTCAGTAGTGCCCACTACTGTCGAGCTGCGCCACGGCGTAGGTGCAACGACGGGCTAGTTTCGGGGGGAAGACAACAACATTCTTCGGAGAGCTGGAGCCCGCCATCACCGCGGTACACAGCGCGGTCTGCAGCCCAAGACACAGCGCGGTACAGTGAGGAGGCAGATGGCATCCAATGTTCGATTTTTCATTCAATTAGGAATCGACCTGTTTGTGGACGAAACTCAATAAGTGGCCTACAACTGACCTCTAACTGACCCGGTGTCTCCCGGGGCCACCCGGATGCAGGTTAGTTTAAAGTACAATGATACAAGATTCTGCACGCACATCGAGGGGGTTAGAGTCCATATTACGTCGGGTAATTTGGAACCAAGTACCTAGGTACCCTTTTTCTTTTATCTCACCAGCAAGCAAAGTTTTCTTTTGTAACAGCTTTCTGGTTTGGACATCATTTGGATCTAATTCAGTGTTTTTTTGTTTTGGCGAAATTCCGCCAAATTTCGACTTGAAAATTATGACTTCGACCTATACAAAGGATTTTCCATGGAAAAAAAATGGCCCAAATTCGTCAGATTTCCAAATAAAATAGCTTCCTAATCGCCAGATTTTTATGATAAGTTCCAGTAGGTAGCCAAGAATATAGAAGGATTCTGATTTTTTTTCTATTTTCATATCTAGTCTGTAGCCAAATCTGGCTAAATCATGTTATGGATGATCACCATTTCAGCTACATCACAAAATTGAAAAATAAAATAAAAAATCCCCTTAATCTAACCATGAGATCTCAGCCAAAAAAGCAGTTTATCTCAGGTAAAATGAACCACAAAAGGTTGATTTCTAATATGGGTTCTTTAGAAGGGTTGACATTTTGCCAATTTTGTTCAGTGTGAATCAAAAGCTAGTCAGTGTGAATAGGGTTTGAGTTCTTTGGAGTTCATGGATTATTTTTCAAAGTTTGTGATGGGGAGGGCCATTGATTTGAAGTAATAGAAAAATGGTTATGGTGGAACATGACTCACTTTGTGTGAAAGAGTCTGTAGGTAGAGTGTTTCACACAATTGAAAAACATTATAGTGTGAGACCACCACAACAATAAGAAGAAAATCTACATCATTTCAGACATTTCAGTTAACTAACCAAAGGAGTGATGTTTGATGGGCATCATCTATCTTCTACAACCCATGACAATACCCCAAAAGGGTTAAAACTGAAATGTAGAAATTGGAATTCAACTTGCAATGTGAAATGAAACAACCAAGCTCTAAATATAAAAGCACTTGGAGAAATGAAGTGTATTTGGAGGGCAACTTATATCCATGAACATCCCTC
>Ga0209208_10008794_pt1 | contig 13387 bp, 9 predicted proteins | sample S1TSphfallax_3_FD_187694 | JGI IMG/M metagenome (GOLD analysis project Ga0209208, IMG submission 187694) | Host-associated microbial communities from peat moss isolated from Minnesota, USA - S1T2_Fd - Sphagnum fallax MG (SPAdes) (version 2) | ecosystem: Host-associated > Plants > Peat moss >...
CCACCCCCCAAAACACTCCACAGGGAACGGGAGCCAATGGGATTACGCCAGAAAGGTAATGAAAGTGAAATGACGTCAGAGAAAAAGAAATAAGTAAAAAATAAGTAAAAGACGGACAGACACACACACCATTGAGAATTCCGTCTGCCAGGCCGAACGATCTATCTATCTCTTCGCCTTGAGAATTTCGTCTGCCAAGCCGAACGATCTATCCGGCTCGATTCCGTCGATCCATTAAAATGCAGAACTGTCCGACTGTTCGGGCCGATTCCGCCGTGTCAATTAAAACACAGAATCGTCGTCGGACGGACAGACAAACACACTGTTGTAATTATATAAGAGATGTATAGGAGTACGTGATTTGAGATCTCTGTCCGAGGCCGGTAGGTAGGCCGAGGGAAGAGGTTGAAACTCACGACGGGCCTGTACTCGGGTCCTTTTCTTCCGAAATGCGAAGCTGGGATTTTTTCACTTTTTAGAAATAGTGACCGGCTGGCTGGTACCTTCCACTGGGTCAGAAGATCCCAGTATAGCCTGGTGGGTACATTCCACCATGGAAGATCCCCTTTGCTAAAAACAGGTTTATTCAGGTATGTATGGGAGCTGAAAATACAAAGGAAAAATCCATACAGTGCTTAACGGCTTCCAGTTCGCCAAACAGCTCGCCCTACTAGCCTCACGTCTCGGCTCACTAGGAGCCATAACTGGCACCCAGTGCTGGCTCACAAGTACATAGTGGGCTAGAAGTCTCATATGGGAAATTGACAGTTTCTGTGTTTTTTTACATGTCTGTTACATCTGGAGAATTAGTAGATCTATCGTATAAAATAGTTATAATTCCAAACATTTGTACCGATTAGTTGGAAGTGACGAGTTCATAGACAATTAATCCACAACTGTTACATGGCATGTAGTAAGCAATTGACATGCTAGAAAGGAAACGTAACACATTGTCTCATGAACGAGTGAACTGCATCTTTGTACACCCAGTGCAGGCATTTAAGGACCGGCTGGAATAGGTTTTATCAAAGCCCATCCTACATATTGAAAGTAATAGTGTAAATTCAGAATACCATTCACAATGTAAATGATAATAAAATCGTATACAACTAGAATCTAGATGACCCCTCATACTAATCACTCCAGATGAATGTTCAGATGTTGAATTTGGAATATTTTGTAATCAGTTCACATTTGGACCAACATAAGATATGGGAGATTTTGAATTTTAACTAATTTTTGTAATTGAAAATTCAGAAAAATTCAAAATTTTGAAGAAAGTGAATTTTAGACTATTTTCAGAGTTTGGGCATGTATTCATACATGCTACATTATATATCTTCCAAAACCATGTTCATATGTTGAGTTACTCTATTTTGCAATGGGTTCAACCCTAAACCTGGGCCAATGGCACAAGCCATGTAGCCGGTAAATAAAAATTACATACATCCATTAAATAATAAATACTAGTAAATATGTTGGGCAACTGAAATCTTGCATGAGGTAAAATCTAGAAGGATGGTGACTCATCAACTTGAAGTAAAGCATTATTGCACTAGTTTTAAAAAATCTAGGATGGAGTTAATTATGGTGCATGGCTCATGCTGGATGAGACATTGAATTGCCATAATCCTATTAAGTATGGGCTTTAGGAATTTTCTAGGTTTATTTCCTCTTTCAATAGTATTTAAGGTGTGGTTTAGGACTTGGTTGCAGGGTCAAAAAAAAAGAAGACAACAAGGAAGTTTGGATGTAAAGAAATTTGGTTCCATGATAATAAACTATAATGTTATTCCCATGATTGAAGGAGGAGATTATTGTGTTTTCAAGAATGGTAGAACTTTTGACCTGTGAGTTTCTATTTTTTTCTTTGCATGAACTTTGGACAAGGGATTTGTGTGAAGATACATGAATGTGGAGCCTTAGACTTTGTAGAAAGAACATAGACATAATAAATTACATTTCTTCTATCCCATAAACCCATTTGATTGTATAGCCACATTAGTACTTATTAAAAGCACCCATAGATTAAAAAGGAGAGAGGCCCAATGAGATTGTTTTGAAGTTGGTGTTCCCCATATGTGTAGGGAGGTGTTCTTAATATCCCCATGCTTAAACTCATATCCTTTACCCAAACTTGTACTCTTCAAACTTGTATGTAAGGGTAAATTGTAAATATTATTCAAATGTTTTCTTGGGAGTCCAAACCTTTGGACATACTATAGTTTGAAAAATTATTTTAGTGATGAACAAATTAAAAAAGGGTCATTGCAAAAAGGACAAATTGATTTTTGGTGAAGTTTTGGTGTATTGTTTTCATGACAATTTTGGTGAACTTTTTGTAATATTTGGTGATTGTTTTGATTTTTTCTTTTTTCAATATATTTCCTACTTGAAATACCACTCCTTTTGCATTGTGATAATGATAAGCATAGCATTGACTAAAAATCATTTTCATCATGATAGATCTAAACATACTAATCAAAAGTATCATTATTTTCATGAAAAAGTGGAACATGGAGATATTATGGTTGTATATTGTTCTACTAAAGACAAGGTTGTAATTGTGTTGACTAAAACCCCACCTAGGCCAAAACACATGAAATGTTTGACACTTACGAAAATCATTGAATTTTCTAATTAATTTAGATATAACTTAAGGGGATGGGGGTATTGGTAGATGATATAATTATTTAGATTCACATTTAATCTATTACTTGGTCATGACCTTTCACCATGGAATGGTGTAGTTTTTCCTACCTTGAAACTTTCAAGTGTATTCTTGATTCATTCATCATTTTACACAAAACATTGTATCTCTTGCACCTTTGTTCTATATTTCTTAATAAAAAGGGTTTGTTCCAAGCCAAAACTAGTTTGGCATATGCATATTGACCTTAGATTGAAAATATTCTTTGGCATAAGGCCTTAGGGTTGAACTTTGTTTTTGGCCTATCAATTTTGTTTTGGAATCTTGTGTCATAAGATTAAAATGGTAAGCACTAAATAAGTGCAACAAATTGAATGTGACACGATCTTTGACACGTTCTAACGCACTCCCAACTCCTTAGCTCACAGCACTTTGGAGGGGTAGAGGGGCATGTTGGAGCTCCGGAATGGGACTAATTGCTCGCCATCTGCACATGTGGAAATCGGGTCGATTTTCGACTTTTAATGGTCGGGAGTCAAACTGCCAATTTGACTCTCGGCCTTTCTTTTGGCCATAACTTGTGTTTCAAATGTCCAAATGGGCAATGTGAGCCCATTTTAGATATCTACGTTCCAAGAGCTTTCCATTAATATAAAAAACTCTTCAAACCCTTGAATTTTGACCCCTGCAATCGCCCTCTGAACATTTGAGAGTCCACTGGGATTCCAACTCCCAAAGTGGAACTTCATTGGGGTTTGAAGGTTCATTCCCTCACACCTTCTCACACTCCCGGGAGTATGTTGTATGACTCATGGTTTCCCTCTTGGCCTGCAACCTTGCAAACTTTTACTTTGGTCGCAAGCCCAAAGCTAGGGTTACAACACGTTCTAATCATCGAGCTTCATTATTTTGATGCCTTGACCTAGAACCCCTATCCTTAGTTGATCACCTCGACTTCGTTAACTAAACTCATTCATTTAGTTGGCCCGACAACCCCACAACCCAACCCCTAGGCCAGAAGTCTTAACCCCTTTCTTTTCTTTCAACCCTACCCCGCACCTCCCATTGGGAACTCCCACCTCCTTAAGACTGCCACGTCCAGCCCACGGAAACACATTATTCCACAAGACCCGTCGCCCTCCCTTCACAAGAAGGGCAACCCCTATACTGCCCAAAAAACCCCATTCCCCTTTCCTCGTGATGCTACATCCAATCCTTGGGAACATCATTATCCCCAACCACATTGTCTCCCTAAGGGAGATTACCATTTTCAAGAAAACCACCATCAACTCCCTAGGGGAGACCACCCTTCCCAAGGAACCAACCTTCCCCTCGCCAAAAGGCTTTTTCCACTCCCCAAGGGAAACAAACCTTTCTATGAAACCCCACCTTCTCTCCACCGAAAGGTTCCTTCCACTTTTCGGGGAGAACCATCTTCAGGGAGAACCATCTAGGGGGAACATGCCTTCTCTTCGCCAAGAAGTTCACCCAACTCCCAGAGGGCAACACTCCCCACCCAAATGCCCAAGAACCTACCCAAATTTTTAAATGTTTCCCCAAGGCCACCTCCTTTAAGGCAAAACATTAACATATTTTGAAACAAGAGTTATTTCAATAGGCATTGTTTCCAAGGATGAAGTGCAACTATGACGCGCTCCCAAGCCCTTTGCTAAATTCAAAGATGAGTCTAAGGTAGAAAACAACGGAAAGGTTAGGAGCTCAGGGCACGCTCCCTGGCTCTCAGCACTTTAAAAGGGGTAGAGGGGCATGTCGGAATTCCGGGATGGGACTAAGAAGAATGATAAGCAATTTATTCATTCATTTGGTTCTACATCCAACCAACTACAAGTTGGTTAGTTCTGTGTTGCAACACCTTTGGTGCTAAGACAAGTCACAGGTGACTTTGAACTCACAAAACTCACCATGGCCCGAACTCAAGGGAAACCACCACCTTCCCCCATATAGTATTCTTTGCACCTCTTCATGAGGCCCACATCCAAATGGCCTTTTTGTCCCGAAACTCCCAAAGGGGAGTCTCGAAACTACTAAAATTAGACTCCCACAACTTTGCGAGGCCATAACTTATTTCTCAAACCTCCAATCGGGATGAAATTTGAAGCAAAGTTATAGCTCTTATTGAGATGTGGAAAGAATGTATCGCACTCCATCTGCATGCATGAAACTTGGGTCAATTCCCAACTTTTTGTGGTCGGGAATCAAATTGCCAATTTGACTCCCGACCTTTCTTTTTGCCATAACTTGTGTTACAGATGTCTAAACAAGTCATGCGAACCCATTTTAGACATCTAAACTTCAATAACTTTCCAATGATAGAAAGAACTCTTCAATGTAAGGTGTTTTGACATCTGCAATCGCTCGCTGAAAGTTTAGGAGTCCGCCGAGACTCCAACTCCCAAAAGGAGAATTCACTTGGGAGTGTGAGTCTTCCTTCTCACACTCTTCTTGGCCCGCACCCTTGAGACCCTTTTGCCTTGGTCGCAAGCCCAAGGCTAGGGTTGCGACAAACTATTTGGATGATCCAAATCAGTCAAAATCTTTTTCATCCCAAATGTCTGCATTTTGTTTAATCTCTACCATGGATGCATTTTTTGCAAAACTTCCCCTAAGATGAATCCATCCATGGGTTTCATAAGAATTAAAATTGTACTTGCAGTGCAATATTAACATTGTTATAAGTGTTTTGAATTTCAATGGCACCATCAAATCACCTTCTCCATGATTGTGCCCAATTGGGAAGGCTCAATTAATCACAATTTGATCGCATTGCATTTTTCACTTAAAACAAATATTCCAAATTTGTTCTCTTCGTATTTTGCATTATTGTGTTCTGTGCATAGTCCTACCCTTTGTGCATTATGCATTCTATGTGTGGCTCAAACAATGGCAAATTGTAAAATTTCACCAACATGTTTCCTTAGGACATCTGCTAGTTTAATTAATGTACAAAAAGGTAATTTTTCTTGTTTGTATTTTGAATTGTAGCAACTTTTGGAAGGTAATTTTAAATTGTCACAATCTTTTGATGGGTTAACAAAGAAACAAATGATCATGGTTTCTGCAAGCTTTTTGTGTTTACAATCATTCCGTGGTCCAAAGTACATGATTTTTTTAATGTCGAATGCTAATGACCTACTGAAGAAGCACACTTTGTGCAAAAGAAATGTACGTCAGTTTTATCTAACTCATTCAATGCACCTCGAATCAATAGTTATCTTACCATGTCAACATATCAGTATGTGTTTGGACTTGAAGATGAGAGGTTGGAGGATCTCATTATGGACAAGGTGCCACTAGTAGAAAATGGTCATTTTGCAACTGGTCCCTATGATTAATTTATAATTACAAGCAACATTTGTAACTAAAATTTTAATAATCGCATTGGACAAATAGCATTGATACTAGTTGCAAAAAACAACAAATTTTGGACCAAAAAAAACAACAAAATACACCTTCATCTTTTGACTTATCATATATGTATTATTGCTTGCAATTAAGATGCAACATTTTTGATGAAAAATGGGAACAAATTATGTGTTACTATGTGTCCCAATTCTTAATAATAAAAAATATTTTATTATTACTGTGAAATAATCTAAGATGTTTAATTTTTATGTTTGGATGGTTTAGATTGTGACACATGGTGCAATAAATTTGTCATGTGGCATATTAATTGAATTTGTCCAAATTCAATTTAAATCAATATTTAAGTATATAGGTTGAACTAGGTACCTACCTACCTATATACCTATCTACCCATCTAGGTTAAACACCTATCTAGATAAGACCTGATTACCTACCTAGGCCAAATACCTACTTGGGGAAGTAGGTAGGTAAGTTAAAGAAGTAAATAGTTAGATGTAAGTACATGAATATATTTTTATTTTTATTTTGGGTTAAGTCATTTTCATTGGCTCATCCTATATGTCCATGTTTTTAAATATGAAAAGATAAAAACAAAACACCTTGTTTATGTAATTTTCAAGATGAAAATGAAAGCCAAAACATATGGGATAAACTTTTTAGTTGCAAGTCGTTTGTGACTAAATAAGTAAATGACAATTAACTAACTAACTAACTAATTAGCTAACTAATTCATTTTATCCAACTAACTAATTATTTATAGTAATAATCATCAATATATTATGATTACTGAATCAATTATATTATTAGTTATTATTAAATATTACTTAATTTATTAGCTAAATACACAGTAATAATATTTAATTTTAATTATGTATTAACTATAATGATATATCAAGCAATTTAATTAACTAGTAATTAACTAATATTGAAATAATTAGCTAATCATTACTAACTAATTAATTATTACTTCATAACCAAATAAATTAATATAATAACTGAAATATTCAGTAATTAATAATTATAAAAACTGAGTACCAGTTTTTTTAATCTAATAATATAATTAAAACCTAGCCTAGGTTAACTATTTTATTTCTATTATTCATATTATTACTTCACTCATTATAACTACTTATGAAAAGTTACAATAAATATTCTATATTTTTAATAAGTATGTTTTTCCTTCAAAATAAATTTTACATTTGTATATTAATTTATTAGATTTCCATTCTATATACTTCATTAATTATTATAGAATAAAAAAACTGAACATTAAAATTATATATTAGTCATTTATTATAATATAATTGAATAATTAATATTAATTCTAAATTTCAAATATTGCCAGTTGCAATTCTGAGAAATTTTCAAAATTTTCAAGTGATGGTCTAAGGCCCCCCCTGATTAGACCAGAAATCAAAACCAGAACTGGCCAACACTGATTAATATTAACAACTAGTGAACTGTAACTGATGTCTTAGTTGCTAAACAAATGCCAATATTCAAAACCATAAACCAATTACAAACATCAAGTAGGAGAACCCAAGACCGAGGATGAAACCACATAAAACCCTAACTTGTCCTGAATAAAGCCCCAAGTAAGATCCCCTTTGATCCCATGGTAGGGGAGATGTATATTGCCCAAACAGGATATAGGGAAAATAGGGAGGATTTTTACCAAAAAACACTCTATGTAAGAATAAAAATTGAAAAGATATCAAAAAAGAAAAAGAATGTAAACATAGATTTAACATCCTTTTGAATTGGAGATTATAATGTTGAAAGGGGATTCCCATCCTTTCAAGGTACAAGCCAATGTTTGAAGTTTGAACAAACTGAACTTCCATAAAAATATGCAAATAAATCAGAAAGTGTGCAATATATATGCAAATGTAAATTAACTATCTGTCTTATCAAGTTCCAATATCAAAAACTCATTTACTTCCTTGCATAACATTACAAATTTATTAGGCTTCATAAATTCATACAAATTTTGTGCAAATTTTAATTTGTATAGACTTGAACAAAAATTGCACAAATTTTATGTATTGTTAATGTGAATAATATTTTTATATATTTAATATATTTAATATTCAACAAATGAGACATTATTTTTTAATAATATATATGAATGTTCATAAATTAATACACAGAAATCATATAATTTTATGTAGAATGTATATTATATGTACATCACATCAAAACATTATAAATAAAAAAGACACATCATTTATATTATATACATACATATCATATCATTTTTATTCACGAATTTTACACAAACTTATTGTTTCACAATTTTCTTATGAATTCTATTAAATTTTTGTGATATTGCAAGTTTGTGATGAAAGATTCATTGATGGTACAATCACATTTGTATGCCAACATGTTTTTTTGTTATTGATATGTGATGGAAGAAAATACATTGTTTTAATAAATAATACAAGTGAAGAATCGAGGTCTTAGGTTTTAGAACTCATGAAGACAAATTGGTTTTTAAATGCCTTACACATTTCTTGTATACTGTAGTTCCTTTTCAGGTTTGGGGCACTTGGGTGTCAAATTTTTATTTTATTTTAAAAATTCACTTCAACAATAAAAAATACTAATTTATGAAAATTGGCAATAAATATAGGTAGCTTCTTTGGTAGGTTTTCTAGACTTTGAACTTATAATAGAATGAGATATTTCATAGCATTTTCTCATGCTTCTTTTTTAAAATGGAGAGATCCACCATATCCTAGGATGGACAAATAAATGCTGTCAATTATTGGATACTTGCTCTGGCAATGGTGGACTGGCCTGAAGCAAGAAGCTCCTAGATTTCCACCAATTTTTGTATTTTTGATGTTTGCGTTGTAAGTTTCTTTATTTTAAACAGATAAGTTTTAGAAAATTTGACATTTTGAAAAATAATTTAGTTACTACTCAACCTGAAAAGGTACTATGGTAGTGTAATTTTGGACATATAGTATATTTAAAAACTGTGAAAGAACTAACAGTTTTCTTGATAATAATATCTTGTCTTGACCAATATTCATCTTCTTGGTAATAATACTATTGACTGATTTTTTTGGTGGTTTTTAATGTATTAAAATTCATAAAATAATGTGTAAAAATTTTAATACATTGAAAAAAACCAATTGCTAGTAATTATCAAAATTTATAAACAGTAATATTGTGGTGACCAACAAATGTCAACACATAGAAGCTCTAATGGATGGAGCATGAAGCAATGAACATACAAAAATCTTTTATTCCTACATAAGGATGGATCTTTTACATATCGAGTCTGAATGGGAAATGCCCATGGCCATTGGCAAAGGATCATATGTTTATTAGTTATGAATTTGCATTCATCTTTTTACTAATTTAATCTTTGTTTATCCAAAACTAAAATCAACTTCCACTCTCACTAAAACAAGGTCAATATTGCAAAATCAATCATAATAATATGCCATCAACAACTACCAGTTAATTAGTTTCTTTTTTCTCCCACACATAAACCATGTTTAATGTGAGCCACATCATGTATGCCATTATTTTCAGGCATACCAATCAATATCCCACAAAAACCCATTGCTCTAAGCCTGTAGTGGTCAGTCTTTCATAGCAACATCATAGAAACACATAATTTTGGGTTGTAAACAGGGATGGTCATTGGAGCTTCTCCTAAAACCCTCTTATGTCCACCAATAAAGAATTGAAAACCATAAGAGGGTTTTAGAGCTTGGGCCAGAATTTAATCCTCCTCAAAAGAAGAACCTAGTTAACCATATGCAAGAAAAAGGGTTTCAAGATTTCAGTTCAATCATCAATTACCACTTTGGGATCATTTCCGAAAGTCCGGGCTTCAGAGTTTCTGAAACATAGGATTACCTTTGAGCTCCACTTCAACCTCTTCACCTTACAGATGAAAATAGAATTGCTGTCTTTCAAACTTAGTGAGTGAAATTCAATCCAATGTTTGCCATTTATATCATAATTTTGAGCTGTGAATGCTTGTCCAATATATACTTTGTTAGACAATGTGAAATCAAGTAGGGTTAGCTATGAATACTCCAATTTGATCAAGAACCATGCCTGATCTTCCCCAGAAACCTACAATCTTTCCAATGCCACTTTTGAAATATATCTCTCCTCCAGTGCCATATGGGCCATAACTTTGGATGTTAGACTTGAATGTGAGGGAAGTAATACCTGTCACCGGATTATTCCCTACGACTACTCCAGGTATTATACCAAAAAATCCCTCAATTTGTTGAAGATATTCATCAGGGTAATTGAATCGTACCTGCACAGAAGGCAATGGGAATACAAAGTTAAAAACCTACATACAAATCATAATTGATTCATTGATAAAATAATTATTACTTTGTACAATTAAACTATAAAGAAATTCAATATGAATTATTTTTTCAATTGAGTATATAGATGTAGACAACAATGCACATGACATTACTTCCTTGTATCAGAAACCATATCCATATCCAATCTGAGTCATGTTTTGACATAATTTTTAAAATCCATTCATTCTGTGATTTGGATCTCCACCATCCAATATGACTACAAGTGTTAACAATTGTCCCAATTCAAAACTCTCAAAATGTCATTACATGTGACCACTGGTGCTCAAACACTATCAAAGGTATGGCTGAAATGACAAAACTACTTAGTGTTAACCTATTGAGATTGACCACTGAACTCTTGTATTAGTATTTCAATCAAGAGTAGTGGACACTAACAGGACAAAATGTCATGCCATTGAAATGAACCATGCGAAGCTCACCTTATCTTTCTTTCCAGGAATACTTGAATCACCATGGGGAGAGGATTGAAAGGATTGGCCGCATATATCATATTCAACACAAAGTGACCAAACAACCTCTGGTGCACTGATGATCGTCAACCCTTTAATGCCTGTTGCTAGGCCATCACAGAAAGAACCTCCACCACGTGCTCCCCAAGGGCCTTGGACCTATTGGTAACCATGTGTATAATGTCACCTTGTCAAAAATATGTAAGGCTAATGTACTTGTTACCATGTTGTACACTTGATTTGAAACAATTCATTTGTGGAAATAAACATCAACAACGATCAACAACCAACTCATGCTTGGCGATGCATAAATGCAACCAACAAAAAAAACTTCATTGGTGGAATTGTTACCTCAATTGGCTTTGTTATAAAAGGATGAATGTCCACTTTTTGTACCTGAGTTTCATCACCTGTGAGGTCAAAGACATATAACCAGATCAGATCGTCCCCCAGTAAAGGAGATAATTATCAGCAAAGCTGTAGTGTGTGACCAAAGATTTGGAAATCATTCATCAATCTGACTAGAAGAAGGGTTGAGTTACTTTGGGGGGGGAGAGAGGAGGGGGGAGAGGAGGGTGTAAAATCGATGCATTGGAAATTTATGGTGTGTTTCAGCTAGTTGTTCAAGGCTTTCAAGTTACGAGATTGGAAATCCCCTCTATTTGGACACTGTGCTCTTAAAGAATGCATAGTTTCCCAAAAAGCAAGGAACCTTACACATAAGGTCTTTCCTCTCCTATACTTACCTGTAAGGTTCCTCTTCACCTATGCTAACTCTATTTTGTCTTTCCAAAGAATTTTGAAACACATAGGTATATTGCACAGAGTATAATCTTGTGACACTCAAATTGATTTACAGCCATCCAGCATAATAAAAGAACCATGTATCCCTAGATATTATCTCTAGGAGTGGAGTGACTCTTTGAACATGGAAACCCCTACTAGGTTAGCATGCTTTGTATGACCTGGTTGACAAGTTGGCAGCATGATAGGTTCTCAAGAAAGGGAGTGTTCAACCTGTGAGGAGAAGACCTTTCATGTATCTGAGTTCTCTGCAGATTTCTGGCAAGTTCGGCCTTTCGCGAGGATCGTGCTCCCAACACCTTTGTATCAAGGAAGCCAGCCGACTTGGGCATTCGTCAGGAAGCTCTGGCCGCAAACGATCGACGGTTATGCGTTTGAACAGCTCGCCCATCTTCTCACCTTCAAATGGCTGTTCCCCGGTCAGCAGCTCATAGCACACAAGAGCGAAACTGTACACGTCTGCTTTGAAGGGGTGCGCAATTAGAGGTAGTTGCACAGCTCCACTGTCGATCTCATTCTTGGCGACCTCGAACACCTCAGGAGCCATCCATTTGCGAGTACCAATATTTAATGTCTGGTGGGAGAATCTGGTGCTCGAGTTTTTCGTCTTGGACAACCCGAAATCGGCGAGCTTCGCATTTAGGTAGCCGTCGTCGTACTTAAGTTCAGGGGCTCCTGTAAGAGGTTTCACCAAGACGTTCAAGGATTTGAGGTCGCGATGTGCTACGCGTCTACTGTGCAAGTATTTCAATCCCCGTGCCACTTGAAGCATAATATCCACTGCTGCAAAGATTGACAGCGGAGCATAATCATCGGATCCACTGTCGGCCAGACGGGTGTTCAAATATCGAAAAAGGTCCTCTTGCATGAGCTCCATGACGAGAGAACAATTCTCACGTCTCCTACCTTCAGACCAACAAACTAGCCTCACCACATGCGGATGAAAGAGGGTTGCCAGATTCGCAGACTCTGCTTCGAAACTCTTATTCTCAACACCAGGGAATACCTTCTTGGCATATTTTTCTCCTAGCCATTCGGTTTCAAGAACGTCGGCAGAGGCCCCTCTCCCTATTAACTTCAAATCAGGGAGATCTCGATAATCGACCTTCCACAATAGGTAAGGCAACATTTCTGCAGTAGTCGTAGGCTGATCAGCTGCCGCTAATGCAGTCGGCCTATTATCTAACCTCGCCAATAACTGCGCAGCAAGGCATGGGTCAGTTTGGGACCTCACACACTTAACATCACAAACATGGCCTTGCCTTAGGAGCTCCAACTTTGACCTCAAATCCTCTCCATCTTGACTCACGGCCGTCTCCAGTTTGAAGCGATCAAAAGCACCCAACCTACCGTCACATGCTTCTAGCTCTAGAATAGCAGCCTGCCTAGTTACAGCACTGTGTAAAGAAACACACAGTATGGAAGTGCACCATTGCACTTCATAACAAATCTCAGCAAAGTCCTCGAAACTCTTGTCACCATGTTGTCTAATCGCTGTTCTCAGCCATTGTTCGTCACAACATTCCTTGATAAGCAACACAGCATCCGTCACAACTCTATACAGTTCTTTCAGCGCTGCCTCACATCGGTCAAAAACATCAGTTCTAGAACCGGCGGCAGACTCCACAGATTGCAAAATTTCTTGAGTCTCTGATAGCTTGCGCGCAACACATTTACATTGAAGTTTGTTGAGCTTCAGGAGTTGCTCCTTTTCGCCAGACGTAAGATCCAAA
>Ga0209208_10008795_pt1 | contig 13387 bp, 11 predicted proteins | sample S1TSphfallax_3_FD_187694 | JGI IMG/M metagenome (GOLD analysis project Ga0209208, IMG submission 187694) | Host-associated microbial communities from peat moss isolated from Minnesota, USA - S1T2_Fd - Sphagnum fallax MG (SPAdes) (version 2) | ecosystem: Host-associated > Plants > Peat moss >...
ACCATTTTACAAAAAATTGCCACAAAAGAAATCATTGTAGTTCCAAACCCATTCAAAATTAAGTATTTTATTTTCCAAATTCCAACAATTCAGTGATTTTTAAGCACCTAGTCCTGCTAAAGACCTGGGTTCGAATTCTCACTGCTGTTGCTACTGAGAGAGAGAGAAAGAGAGAGAAAAGAAAATAGAGAAGAATAAATTTTTGCAGCAACATTTTTGGGATCAATCACCCGCTGATATTTGTGAACTTCTTGGTGCTTTGTGGCCACCATAGACTAGATCCACCTCCTTCCACTTGAATCATTAAATAGATGGATTCAGGAGAACCATACAGGATTTTGAAGTAACACAAGAAGAATCTGCATTATTAATCCATAAGCATCCCACCAAAAACACAACAATGTAGGGAGAGATTTTTTGATTATACCAACTGGTAGATGTCAACAAAAAAATTGGAATATCTAGGTATCTTTCATTAGCAAACACACAATCACGTTACCCATCAGCACCATCATTATTGTGGTGATGGTGCATAATCAATCACCTTGAAACTCAAAATTGATTAAGAGCTTCATTATTGTGCAATCATCTTATAGTTTATTGTTGTTGTTTCAATCACATAGTTGTCAAGAGTGTTAGTTTACTTATCTGGTTAAGTCTTAATTAAGTTAGTGTATTTAATTGTGTTTTAGTTTGGAATTAGTTCAAATGTGAACACGGTTCAAATTATTTTGTGTTTGGGTTGTAATTCCAAGTTGTGCATTCTTGAATGATTTTTTGATGACTTAAGGTTTCATAACACAAAATGTTTGTATTGTTAATTTTTTGATTTTTAAGCAAGTTTTGTTTATGCACTTTGTTGTGTGTATTTCATAGTTCTACCTCTTGCATTGCTAGTACTCAACTACTTATGACAACATCTTGTTCCTTCGTCAACACTTGCCCAAATCCAATTTTCCTATTCTCATCAAGAACATGTAAAACTTTATCAAGAAACACACTGTAGATTAAGGAAATGTACAAAGGAATAAAATAAAGGAAAAGGGAAAAGTGATAGGACATCAAGTTGGCTCAAAGTAGCTATGAAAATCTTTCCATGTCCATAACCAACCGCTTGTGGATGGTTGGCCATATTTATATGTCAAAGATTAACGGCTTGTAATAGATCAACCATGGTGATGGGAGGTGTGTCTTGAAGGGGTGGAAGTCGGGAAGTAGTTAAGTTTATGGCTACCACCCAACTTAAGATGGAAGATGCTTGCATCTTTTGTAATGTGATTGAAACTTTTTGACGAAGAAAAATGACCAAGGTAGAAAGATGAGGGCCTTTTGTCCCCTTCAAGCTCCAAATGGCATTAGCACAATCATGTAAAAACACATTGGCATGTTTGTGTAAACAACCAAATATTACAATTGTTAAAGGGAGGAATTCATCAATGGGGTGTTAGTAATAATAACTCCTTTCTTTTGCTTGAATTGCATCAGAGGCAACAGATCCTTGAGTTGAACAAGATTAAGGAAGTAAATCTGCTCATGTTGGGTTGGCAATCACAATGTCAGCTTAAGTGCGAATGTCATTTTTAGTAAGCACAAGGTTGACTCGTTGACGAAAGGAATTGAATGTGGCTGAAGGAATTGCATGTAATAGTTTTTGTCCCACATGGAAACCAACATCTCTTGCAATGCCAACAAAGGTGTCATGAATTGCATCATGGGTTCCAGTGTGTTCGTTGCCATGAACACAATGTAAAAAGTGGATACCCATTCGGTCGCACACACATCAAGGGATGCCTACAATTGAAGGATGGGGTAGTCTAAGTTGCATATGAAATGTTGTGCAAAAAATAAGGAAGATAATCAAAAGGTTGGAAGATTGGTTGAATTGTAAGCCAAGCGTTTGCCCCTAGACCAGAACATGATAAAATTTGAGCATGATGGGTCTTCAATGTCCCATTGGAAAGCATATTAGAAAGGGTATGATGGTGTAAACGCTCCAAGATGGAATCTTGAAATTGAACCATTTTTTACCTAATAAATTATTCAAATCGGGGAAGACATGCATAAGCTAAGGGTGGTAGAAGATCACATGCCGCCTTGAGGTGTTGCTAAAAAGGAAATGTGTTGTTGTTGACTCGTGTTAAAACTTCAAGAAGTAAGAAATGTTGAACAACGATAAACCTAGTAGGTATGACTGAAACAACAAAAGCCCAATTCCCTAAATAAGCTATTGGGGTGATAGTGAATGTCAATATGGGCCCAGTGCCACCAAAAGTTATTGGGAAGGAGCCTTGTTTATGAGTTAAAAGTCCTTCTAGGCTATCAAAGGGTCCTAGACCCAAAAGGCGTCCAAACATTTTATGGAAGGAGGAGTCAAAAAAAATAATGGATTCTATGAAGGTGGAAGATGGAGGTGTGCATCATAAAAGGTATGACGGGCGTTGCACGAAACAATGAGTTAAAATTCCAAAGGCCCCCTGAACATCACCCATGCTAAGGAAAAGGTCCACATGTCGAACATCCTTTTGTAGGGCATTTTTTTTATGAAGGATGATGTGAAAGTTAAAGTGCCCAATGGAACCCCTAAGATTCGAATTCCTTCGGATGGGGTGGTAAATTGGGATGGGTTGTTGAAGTCTAGTGGCCGGCCAAAGGGTGACCATGCAACACATTTATGAGGTTGGATAGAAAAACTTATTGCATGAAGTTTGATTTGGAAATGTTCATAGGCAAATGATACAATTGAAGGGGGATTTATGATGTGAATGTGGTCTACAATGGATGGAAATAAATAAAAGGGGGATTTATGATGTGAATGTGATCTACAATGGATGGAAATAAATAAGAGGGGAAATAACTAGTTATAAAATGTAAGGTTCTAAATTGGGTTAAAGCGAATAATGCCCCCCCCCCCCCCCCCCCTCGGGGTCACCTTAACGAATCCCCATGGCAAATGGGATGATTGTGACATAACCTTCGTGATTATAATGACTATAAAACAAAGGAAATCCAAATGCAAAGTATGATGTCCCCACCTATTGCACAAAGTTCTTGAAATATGACCCCTTTTAACATTGAATTGAAGGCATTTACCACGTCCAGTTGAAAAACAACCCGGTTGGGGTGGAGGTCCAAGGTGCACCTAATGTTGTGGATTACTGCTTCACAACCACTCTTAGTTGCAATTCTGAATTGGTGTAGGGAAAAGTGTGTTACAAAACCTTCACAAAATTGAAGACATGAAACGTGATTTTGTGAATCGATACAATGTTTCCCCTATTATAATGGGACAAACTCCACCTAAAAGCTTGGTCATGGCTAAGAGGTGGGTTGCTCCAAAGATGTGTGCAATTTGGGGTGGGTTGTGACTTTGTGCAATGTGAAAACAAAGTTGGAATAATTAAGGGAATCCATTCATTGAATCTTCAAGGTGAAAGCAATCCTAAAGGTGTTCAAAAACCATCCCAAAAGGACCACTTGTCAATAAATGTGACACGCGTTGGAACACCAACTTGAAGGAATCAAATGAAAGTTTGAAGTCTTGGGGTGGCTTGTAGTTTTCGAAGAAAAGTGGGAACAACCATCTAATTTGGGGTGTAATGCAATGATAAATAAGGTGGTGTCGAAGGACATGGGTGTGAGTGAAAATGATGCCAAAGTGTGAACTATTCGAGAGTATTCCCCTTCATGGCCAAGGGTTAAATTGCAGAATAAGCGTTTGTGAGTTGGAGGATCATGTTGGGGAAAAAGGATTAAGTTTGAATTAACCGACAAAACTTGGGCTTGCAAAAAACTCCTTTTGTAAATTTTCCATGTTGCCTATTATAAAACACTTGAATCAAATCCACATTTCCTTATGCCCTATCACCTATCACAAAGGGGCAAAACGAAACACCATTGGGGTGGTAACAAGAGGAACAAATGCCAATCTACCACATTATACGGATCTTGTACTAACTTATCCATTGGAAAACAAAATGTCACTTGTACATCATGTCGTAAAGCGGTGACGATGCGATTATAAAAACAAGGATGACAAAGGCTCAAATGAAAGGACCAAGAACATCCAATGTTGAAACCCAAGTCCAAACTTGTGCAAGTGGAGTGTGAGTAAGGGAAGGTATTGGGCTAGGATGATCACAAAAGTTTGGATTGGATGAATTAGGTCTTTAATTGGAATGCTAATGACAAACTAACCTTTGATTAGTAAATTGGTCCCCACAAGTGGGGCACAAGACTTTAAGGGGAGGTTAAAAGCGTGTTGAAGAAATGGGAGTAGGTTGGGGGGTATAATCATGGCCAACTATAAGGACTAATAGACTGGGCAAGGGAAAATGTCCTAACAACATATGATTGAAAGGGTTCAAGAAAATGTAAGGTTGGGACCCCACATTCACATGAAGGGTTAGGGGTTGGTAGGGGGCACTAGTAGGTGGTGTATGATTTGTTAGAATTGGAAGGGTAATTAGTGGGTGGTTTGTGGTTTGCATGGGGGATGAGGTGGAGGATAGGCCAATGGTGGCACATGATGAAGTGAATGGGTGATGGGAACTACAAGGTTCAATGAGACATGATGATTTGGGGGACATGGGATGTTTGGTGCCCATGAGGTAAGAGGTCTATTATGAACACAATCCCCACTTTTTAAAAACTACCTATTATTGCAAGGTAGTCCTAAATATACAAAGCTAATCACACAATACTAAACAAAAAAAAAAGAAAAACAAACAAAAAATAAATAAAAAAATGTAAGAAACTTTCCAAGGAGTCCTTTGCAAGAGCATTGTGCCAAGGCCAAACCTTAACTTTGTTATAGGCTTATGTGTCACAATCATTAAGCTATTGGATTCAACAAGACTTCAACATTTTAATAACCAAATATTATATTATGACCTATTTGGGCAGTTGGGGATAGGTCCCACGTTGTAAAAACTTCATATTTCAACATGGTAATTTTAAACCTATAAAGCCAACCACATAAGACTGGCCATATCAAATAGAAAAAAATAATGAATTGTTATAAACAAGCAAGTCATATTTCAAAAGATAGTTGAACTTTAGTTTTACCATAACTTTTGACATCATTATCCTTATTTTATTGGGTTTGACACAACCTATATACTTTTTAAAAAATTATTGCGCAAGAATTAAAGGCTTAGAAACTCCTAATATTTCATTCTTTGGACTACCCAACGAATGTAACACTCAACTTCAATAACAGAAAAACACCCTAAATTTAATCTTTTGTTTAATTTTATAATAAAAAAAATTTCCAAAAACATATTATTTGTGAATGTTGGTGTTGTTCTTGTTACTATCCTCCTCCTTTGCTCCAAAAAGTGGTTGCTATCATATCTCTTGTCGTGCTAAAAAAATTAGAAAACTTAAGGGACTTAAACCTTCATTGTCATTAGTTCTTATTCTCCTTTATGATTCTTCTTTCTAGGGAAGGGGGTGGATGTGGGTTTCAATGTGATTGAATTTGTTGGGTGCTTTGCTAACAAACCCATATGAATTAAGAAAAAACCCCAGATGAAAACCCTAACTCCTTGCAACACAATTCAAGCGGACCTAATCACTGAAATAACATTGCCATCAATTCAAGATCCAAATTGAAAATGCCTTTTACTTATTGGTGTGTGAAGATCAAAGGAAATCAAATAGTGTCGCCAAGGTCGTTAGATGGGCTATGTCCCATGGCGTCAACAGAAGCAACATGAGTAATCCGAGTAGGACCTCGTTGATTGTTGCGATGGTGTTGCTAGTAGTGGTGATGGTGACAAGGAGGGACAACATATTGTGGCAGCTATTACTTGTGAACATTCCCAACACCATGCTGATTCCCATGCCCAGCTCCTCCCTTGTTGTTCCTTGTTTGGCCATTTAGATTATTTGCAAGGGAAGATAATAGTATAATCCATAGCCTAGATGTTGCTTTCATTGTGGTCATTTCATTTTTTAAAAATTCCATTGCTTCTTCCAAAGATTAATATGTCCACTTATCTTTTCTAGTTGTCGTAGGATCTCTATTAACCTAGGTTGCCTTGTGTGTGGTTGTTGTTATAAACAAGATATTTTCTCTGTTTGTTGTTGGTTGTGATGATGTGTCATTTCTTCGCTTGCAAGGTATAACCAATTTCATGGTTGGACCCCTACTTCTTAGCCCAAGACTTTAGCAAGTAGTTTTAGGTGTGTTTTCTAGCCCTACAAGGGGTACAACCTTGCACCTCTTGTGATCATGCCAAGATTACAAAAAATATGTTAGATCCAGGTAATAGGAAATAACATGCACCTTTAATAGAATAGTGGATTTGATTAGATTGTAATTTTTTTCAAAATCTTGCCTTATTAAGTTAAGACCATTTGTTATTTGCAAGCTATTGGAATATATTTCAAAGTCCCGAAGGCTACAACCCTTGAAAACCTCCCTTTCCTTGAACTTCATACCCCATAACTTGGAAATGTTGACTTTTGTATCCAATGGTAGAACAAGAACTTTCTATATTTGAGATTGTAAAGTCAATCTATGGTTGCAATTCCTGAATCTTCACCAACTTCCTCCTAATCTTTTGGTTTGCAAAATGTTTATGAATTTGGTGACAATAGATCCTCTACACCTTCTACCTTGACATTGAAATCTAGCTTTCGTTCCTCTCTAGCTTCTACCTTGACATCAAAATTTAGTTCTATTTCCTCTCTAGCTTCTATCTTGACCTTTATTGATGCTTCTTGATTCTTTGTACTTGCTCTCAAGATTATTGGAGGTGGAATTAAGATCTATTAAAAAGCTTGGAGCTCATTTGTCAAGTTTTTTTGGTATACGAAACATGTTGTAAAACTTAAAATTGTGAATTGGAGATGGAGATGTAAATTGTATTGCACTTTGCACTTATGAATCCTTTTGGTTTGTTTTGGAGTGAATTTAGTGTGTCCAAATCTTGGAGGAATTTATACTTTGTGCCCTTTAGACTATTCATAAATATTTCAATCCCTAAGATTCTCTAGTTTGTTGTTGTGTCTAATAGTTAAAACTTGACATAGTTCTAGATTTTTCCTTTGTATATTCAAATCCCCTTCATTAACTAAACATTTCAAGCCCCCTCACCAAACAAAAGCCCTCCATTGGTGCTCACCTCAATAGACTTTTGACCCCCTCATTGTCTTCAGCCTCCTCCAAAAAGAAAAAAACCCCATCTTGCCTGTTTTGGCCCCGAACCTTCCTTCCCCACTTTAACAACCCTTAAATGGTAAGATGTAACTATACCACCAAACAACAAATGAACACAAATATGTTCATAAATTTTCTTAACCACACACACCTTTACACATAAATGAAAAAAGCATTTTGAACACCTTGTGTGAAATTTGGACCATTTAAAAAAAAAATCCGCATGTTTGATTTTGAGCATTTGGGTACATAGTGTCTAAAAACTGGGGGTTTGGTGGTTGGCCACTCCTTTGTTCTAATGGGATGTTCGGTTGTAGGCATGTGAACAGTGTTAAGTGTATGTATGCTAGTTGTACTGTTGTAAGTAGTACTAAGTAGTCTTATTAGACCATTGTTGTCAGGGTCTTTTTTTTCATATTTGTGATGTACCTGAATTGGTGATCATCCATAATACAATTTAGCCAAATTTGAATATAAAAAAACTATGAAAAGAAAAAAGCTTAAGATTCTTTCACATTTTTGGCTACATGCTACAACCCAATAGAGAAATCTGGTGATATTCAAAACTGTAGAAATGTGGTGATAAGAAAACCCCAAAAAACACGTATTTAGTCACTTTGAAGTTTCTTTTAGCCAAATTGCTAAATTTGGCCAGAAAAAAGGCTCATTGTTGTGGAAAAAGTGCAGAAAAAATTGCTTCGTTGTTGCCCCTTCAGAGTTTAATTTCTGTTCTTAGGAAAAGAAAAACTCTGCAACTCTCAAGCCTGTTGTTGTTTTGATGTTTTTCTGTTGTCTTGATTTGTTTCCTGGTTGATCCAGTTTTGGGTTTTCAGTGGTGGGTGATTTCCAGTTTCTTCTTGGAAAGTGCAGTCTGAAATCTTGTGGTTGCAGATTTTGTAGCTCTATAGCAGATGGCATCTTCCACAAGTGTAGTCTGAAATATTTTGGTTACAGATTTTGTAGCTCTACAGCAGATGGCATCTTCCACTTCCTCTCCGATTCTCTGGATTTCAAAGCTGTTTGCTTTGTTTGTCTGTTGTCAAATTGTGAGTTAGAAGGTTTGTCATGATCAGCAGTTTTTTTTGTTTGGAGCAGCTCACAAATCCGTTTTGTAGTTTTGTGTCAAAGTGAATATTCTTTAGCTTGGTGGTGGAGCAGGCCTTGTGGAGGAGGATCTAAGTTGCAGTAACAATGAAGTGTAGCCACAGTTGCAGAGAGCTCTTTTAGATGGTAGCTGTGCAATGCAACATGTGGATTCAGAACCACAATAAAAGTGAAGCTGAAGAAACTCTCTTGGCTCTTTTTCCAAGTTCTAGCTTTCAAAAGAGCCCCAGGGCTTTGTCTTTACCACCCCAATTTGCATCATGCTGATGATCCAGAGGTTGGATCTAATTCCTGCATCAATGGAATCTCCTTGATGTATGTATGCATCTTCTGCCAGGTCTTTTTGGTTCTGGATCTCAGCATCCAAAAGTGACATTTAAGGTTTTGGGGATTTGGCGGTGAGAGTCTCGGTGGAAAGGAGACTCTTGTTCTAATGGTGAGAAAGACAGTCTTCCAAAGAATTTATCTGCAGCAGCTCCTCCCATCTGCTGCATTGAGCTCTGCAAGTAAGCCAAGAACTCTAGCAGAAGCTTCATGCAGTTGCAGAGGTCAAGGCTCTTGGGATCAGAAATTACAAACAAGCCCATCTTAGCAACTCCCTGCAGCTACACACATCAAGCATGGGTACCAAAAGCTTGAAAATGGTGTGTCCTCCTTGTCTTACTCCAGCAATTCTCAGGTACAACTACTGCTCCCCACCTTGAAGAAAATGGCTTCAAGAAAAGGTGCACAAGGAAGAGGAGGAGGAGGAGGAGGAGGAGGCACACTGTCAGGCATAAGATTACAGTCCTCCAATACTTAAAGCAAAGTGTACTCGCTGAATCCAATTGCCACAGATGAAGGGGAAGAAGTCCAGGCTACTCTGTCCAATAGACAAGCTTCAGGAATCATATGGCAAACTGAGAGAAGCAGCATGCCAATCCAATCTCCGGTTTGCTGATTTATTCACAGGCTGTCAGAAGCTGATGCATGTAACTCCAGCAGATCTTCTTGTTCTTCTACTGTGTTCAAAGAAAAGATGACTCCCTGACTCACTCATCACATCACCAGAGTATTTTCCAAATCTGTTGAGAAAGTGGAAAAATTCCACTCCTGCTGAGGATGAACCTTCATAATTTTCTTGAAGGCGATGATTCTCAGTTGCATTTTGGTAGCACAATCAAAATGTGAAAGGTGGTGGTAGTGGCAGTGCTGTTGCTGCTTGATTCTTCATTCTCCAGACAAACAACCTTCTTACACTTTGTGAGTCTTGTGTTACTGAAATATGAAAACTTTGTGTAGAAAATTGATACGGATCGAGTTGCATCATCCTACTTGATCTCAAATCCATCTTCTTCTGAAGCTCAATCTTCAAAACCTCCTCCTCCCGGGTACAGAATCTTACAGTATTCTAAAACTCAATCTTTGAAATCCCATCCTTGGTACAGAATCTTACAGCATTCCATCTTCTTCTGAAGCTCAATCTTCAAAACCTCCTCCTCCTGGGTACAAAATCTTACAGTATTCTGAAGCTCAATCTTTGAAATCTCATCCTTGGTACAGAGTCTTACAGCATTCCATCTTCTTCTGAAGCTCTCCATCTTCAACACCTCCTCCTCCTTGGTACAAAATCTTACGGCATTCATCTTCTTCTGAAGCTCAATCTTCAAAACCCTGTATTTGGTACAGAAACTTACAGCATTCCATCTTCTTCTGGAGCCCAACCTTTGAACCCTCCTCCTCAGCAAAGAATCTTACAGAATTCTATCTTCTTCTGAAGCTCAATCTTCAAAACCTCCTCCTCTTGGGTACAGAATCTTACACCATTCAATCTTTGAAAACTCTCCCTGAGTACAGAATCTGGCAGCAATCAAAAGAGTAATGTCAGGAATGGGTTTTGGAATTTGAGTTTCAAAGCTTTTTGATTACTCATTATCCTCGCAGAAAGAAAGTTGTAGATAGAAAAAACAAAAAAAAAACCCTTGCAGCAAAACCATTAGAAAAAAGTTGCTTGCATTATTCTTCTTCAGCTCTAGCATCTCTCTCACCTCTTCAGCTGTTGAACCATCTTTAACAGCTCAACTGACCAAATCTCTCCTGTTCAAGAATCAAGTAAAAAGATTACAAGAACAAAGATCAAGAACATAATCTAGTAGCTGAATCCAAAATCCTGTCAAAGATCAAGAGAAAGATGAGCAAGAATCAAATGTATTGCTGAATCCAAAACCCCTTCAAAGATTAAGAGAAAGACGAGCAAGAATCAAATGACCTCTAATGTAGATTCATTCATGTATTCTATCATCCTTCATAGTAGAAAGCCATCAATCAAAGTTCCAAAATGAGTTCTTGCTCAGCTGTCAACTTTCATATACAGTATCCACATCCCTCTTGCCAGCACCAGTATAACCCATGGCATCTGCAGGCTTTGGTTTCAGAACTTGTTTTGCTGCAGGGCAATCTTCCATCCCTAAATCATCATCATGATTCCTGCAAGAGCTAACCAATGATATACACAAAGAAGCGTTTGGTTGACAGGAGATCAAAGCCATCAAATCCTCTGCTTCATGCACGTGGCCAGCACGGCTGAGAAGATCAACCATGCAAGCGTAGTGATCCACTGTTGCACAAATACCGTAAACTAAACCCATGGATTCAAAGCAGTGCATGCCTTCATGCAGCAGGTCTGCATGGTTACAAGCTGAAAGAAGACAAACAAACGTGACAGTATCTATTGCTACCCCTTCTTCACACATCCACTCAAAATGTCTAAGAGCTTCCTTACCATGCCCATGCATACCATAACCTTGAAGCATGGCAGTCCAGGAAACAACATCAAGTATGGTCATGCTGCTGAACACCCTCCAAGCATCGTCTATACTCCCACATTTGATAACCTTGAAGCATGGCAGTCCAGGAAACAACATCAAGTATGGTCATGCTGCTGAACACCCTCCAAGCATCGTCTATACTCCCACATTTGGCATACATGTCAACCAGACTATTGCCGACAAAGACATCAGACTCACAACCATGGTGGATGATCTGTTTTTCAATGTTCCTACCCTCTGCAAGTGCAGCTATGCTAGCACATGCATTCAGGGCCCCCACAAAACTGATAGGATCTGGCTCCAGCCCTTCTTCCTGTTGCATTTGTTGAAACAATTCCAATGCCATCTCTCCTTTCCCACATCTCACAAGGCCAAGAATCATGGCGTTCCAAGCCACTACAGTGCGAGATGGCATCTTGTTGAAAACTCTCCAAGCGTTGTCAATGCTCCCACATTTGGCATACATGTCAATAAGGCTAGTACTCAGAAAGACATCTGATTGATAACCACTATGAATGATCTGTTCCTCAATGTGCCTGCCCTCTTCAAGTGCACCTATGCTGGCACATGCATTCAAAATCCACACAAAAGTGACAGGGTTTGGCTCCACCCCTTCCTGTTGCATTTTGTCAGACAGAACTAGTGCCTCCTGCTCTAGACCACATTTCACATATCCCACAATCATGGCATTCCAAGCAACCACATCACGTATGGGCATCCTATCAAACACTTTCCTGGCATCCTCTATACTTCCACATTTCGCATACATGTTAAGGAGGCTACTACCCACAAAAACATCAGATTCACAGCCACTTTGAATGGTCTGCAAATGTATACGTCTGCCCTGCTCAAGTGCCCCTATGCTGGCACATGCATTGAAGGCACCCACAAAGGTGACAGAGTCTGCCTGCAGCATCCCTTCGCTCTGCAGTTGTTGATATAGTTGCAATGCCTTTTCCCCTTGCCCACAATTTACACATCCCACAATCATGGTATTCCAAGAGATCACGTCACGAGTGGGCATCCTGTTGAACACTCTCCAAGCATCCTCTATACTCCCACATTTGGCATACATGTCAATAAGGCTGTTACCCACAAACACATTAGACTGGAATCCATTTTGAACAATCTGTGTATGCAAATGTTGGCCCACTTTGAGCACCCCTAGACTAGCGCATGCATTGAGTGCAGCCACAAAGGTGACAGGCACTGGCTGCAGGCCTTTGCATTGCATTTGTTGAAACACTTCCAATGCCTTCTCTGCTTGTCCATATCTCCCAAATCCTAGAATCACAGAATTCCAACAAACCAAATCAGGTCTGGGAATCCTCTTGAACACTCTCCAAGCATCTTCTATGCTCCCACATTTAACATACATGTTAATCAGGCTACTGCCCACAAAAACATTAGATTCACAACCAGATCGAAGAATCTGTTCATGAACACGCCTGCCATCTTCAAGTGCTGCCACACTGGCACATGCATTCAGAACACCCACGAAGGTAACAGAGTTAGGCTCCACATCTTCTTCTTGCATTTGCTGAAACAAAGCTAACGCCTTCCGGCCTTGCCAACATTTTGCACATCCCATGATCATTGCACTCCAAGTAACCACATTGCGTGTCTGCATCCCATTGAACACTTTCCATGCATCCTCTATGCTGCCACATTTTGCATACATGTCAATGAGGCTATTTCCCAAATAGATATCAGACTCACAGTCACGTTGCACAAGCTGTGCATGGATATGCTTCCCCTCTTCAAGCGCTCGTAATCTGGCACATGCATTGAGCACCTGGACATATGCAAACTGATCTGGAACCATACCCTTGTGTTGTTGTTGCATTTGTCGAAAACATTCCACTGCCTTCCTGTATTGCCCAGCCTTAACATACCTCGCAAGCCTTGAAGAATTCCACAAAGAGATGTCATCATCAGATTGCACACTGCTGGAGGAGTCATTGTCCACCACCGCAGCAGCAGCAGCAGGCAGCTCCTTGCCAATCCAAGGGGGTTTCAACTTGCTGTTCAACAAAAGAGACACTTCCTCCTGTGTTGTTGTCTTATGTTTGAAATCCGGAGAACTGGCATTGACCTATGAACAGAATTTTTTCCCAATTCAGATGAAGGGTGTAGGGTTTAGGGTTTAACCTAAACCCTAAACAATTCCTTCAAGCTCAATGCAGAGCAGACTATCAGGATTCATCACAAAACCAAAAAAATGGAAACATACACCTCCTTGTTCAACTCAAATGCAAAAACACACTTCTTATTCAACAAAATGCAAACCAAGTTCTTCAACAAAATCATT
>Ga0209208_10008796_pt1 | contig 13386 bp, 10 predicted proteins | sample S1TSphfallax_3_FD_187694 | JGI IMG/M metagenome (GOLD analysis project Ga0209208, IMG submission 187694) | Host-associated microbial communities from peat moss isolated from Minnesota, USA - S1T2_Fd - Sphagnum fallax MG (SPAdes) (version 2) | ecosystem: Host-associated > Plants > Peat moss >...
GTCGCGGCTAAGTATCAAGATATAGCTCTTCTTTGGTTCAAACGCCGCCGAATCCGGCGTGTCAATGTTGAGTATCTCACCGTCGTCCTCGACCTCTCCGCCCACTCCATAGGCTACGAGGATCTGACCTGGCGTGACGGGGAGATCGCTCTTGATGATGTCGGTGACGAAAAAGTGAGAGATCGTATAGACAAGGGTCTTATCGCGGGTCAACACCGGCGTTGAATCAATATGCGTCACTCTCACGATCGCATCCCAGGCGCAGTATTGCTCGTAGGTATCCCACTCGAGATCCGTGATGAATGGCGACGGAAGCGGGCTCGGTCGTGCGACGCGCATTGCGGTTGGCATTGGAAGCCCGAACCCTCTGGTGCCGTCAGGCGCCTGCTCCTCTTTATGCAGGAGTTGGTGAAACGGAATCGTCCTCATCAAACGATTCTCCGCAGCCTCAGAATCAAACTCCGTGATTGGCAAGCTTGGAGAGCCGACCGCCCACAACCCGAGTAGCGACGCCGCGGCGATGCCAACGGTCGGTGCGTTGCGCAGGAAGCCATTTCTCAACGAGGCGCTGGCGATGTTCATGCTGGAGTGTGCCTTCTATCACTCAAACGGTCGAATCGGGTGGAACACTGACGGCCCGCTCGTCGAGGGGGCCACAGTAGCCGCGGATCCGCTGGCTTGAACACCCATGGCGGGCGGATCCTCGACAAGATACTCTTGACCCTGGCCGGCGACTTCCGCTGAGGGTCGCCTTGAGAGCTGAATTTCCTGCTCCAAAACACATCGAGCATCCAAGAGCGAATAATCATATGGCAAAGCGCAACACGTCAATGTTTATCACAGCGCCGTTGATGTTGGGGTTCTTGTCTATTTCACCGGCGCAGGCGGACGCCGATCCGACGGTAGATCAAATCTACCGTGCTTTCCGGGCCGGCCACCTCGCGCAGGCGCAAAAGATGTTGGATCAGGTTCTACGAGATCACCCAGACAGCGCGAAGGCTCACTTTGTTCAAGCGGAGATTGACGCGGAAGAAGGTCACCAAGATCTCGCTCGATCCGAACTTGCGCGAGCTGAACAGTTGAAGCCCGGGCTACCGGGAGTGAAGCCGCGAGCCGTGCACCAGCTCAAAACCAAACTGGGGCTGCAGGCAGATTGATGCGGCTATGCGACGCGTCGCCCGTACCCTCCCAAGACAAGACGCCAACCGATGGGGTCGTTCGACTTCACCCGCGTGGACTACGCCGGCATGATCGACGGTTATCAGAGCGGCGCCATATATGGAGCGGTGGGTCGCGGCCAGCTCAGCGTTTGAACCATTCTTCACGTGGAGGCTATCGGTCGGATGGCGGACGGAAATAAAACAGATGCCCGTTTCCTCGGGATCGAGTCTCGCTCGATCGACTACATACCGAGAATGGAAAGACACGGCACCGTAGCGGGGCAAGCACCGTTTTGGTTTACCGGTAACTTCTATTTTCTATCGATAGCGATTGGCTTTCTTGGACCCGGCCTGGGCCTTTCCTTCCTCTGGACAACCGTCGCCGGCGTCATGGGCATTTTATTTGGCACCCTGTTCATGGCGTGCCATGCGACCCAGGGTCCCGTTCTCGGTTTGCCGCAAATGGTGCAGAGCCGGGCCCAGTTTGGCCATCGGGGCGTGGTCGTCCCGTTGTTCGGTACGCTCGTCAATTTCGCCGGTCTCAATGTCATCTGCGCTTTGCTGCTGATGAGCGGTCTTGACCACCTCTTCGGATGGAACCATTACCTTGTGCTGGCGGCTCTTGCTGCAATTTCAACTGTCGTTGCCCTCTACGGATACGACTGGCTGCACAAGCTCTTTAAGATATTATTTTGGGTAAGTCTGCCGCTCATCACTCTCTTGTCGGGCGCGATCATTGTTGGCGGAGTGCATCATGGATCGCCTTTGAAGCTCGGTTGGAATCTGGTTGCGTTCGGCGTCGAGTTCGCTAGTTGCGCGAGCTACAATATCTCCTATGCGCCCTATGTATCGGATTACTCAAGATATCTACCACACGATACCAAGCCGTTTGCCATCATATCGAGCGTGTTCGTTGGAGCGTCGGCATCCGCGATCTGGCTGGTGGTCCTCGGCGCGTGGCTTGCGACGCGATTGAACCTGTCTGATCCTCTGGTTGCCCTTAGCGCTGCCGGTGATGCGGTAGCACCCCACTTCGGGACCGTCCTCGTGATCGACAGCCTGCTTGTCATGGTTGGGGTCGTCGCGATTGACAACTACAGCGGCATGCTGGCGTTGGTCACGGCCTTCGATAGCTTCCGTCCGGTCACATTGGGTCGCCGGCTGCGAAAGATATTCGTTATTTTGATGACGGCAGTATGGGTCGGCGTGACGCTGTCGGTCAATCAGAACGGATTGGCCAGCCTGTCGATCGTGCTTTTGGGAGTCCTGTATCTTCTCGTGCCCTGGACGTCGGTGAATCTGATCGATTACTTCTTTGTCCGGCACGGCCACTATGTTGTTGCCGATTTGTTGGATCAAGACGGCATCTACGGACGGTGGGGTTGGCGTGGCTTGTTTTCCTATGCGTTGGGCTTGATTTGCATTGCGCCCTTTGCCGTGCTGCCGGGTGTTTGGTCGGGCCCGATCGCCGTACGGCTTGGTGGCGTTGATGTCGCCTGGCTTGTCGGTTTACTCTCGGCGGGCGCTTCTTACTGGCTGATGTGCAAGGCCTTGCCGTGCGGCGTCGAGGGGTCTGCAATCGGCGCGAGCGACGCCGAACTCGAGAAAGGTTCCGTGCCGGTCATGACTACTCATCCGGCTGATCCATAGCAGGGTGAAAAGACTGCCGCGTCACTCAAGCACGACTCGGGGAAAGTAGAACGACATCACCCAATTGGGGACGTCGACAATCTCGCTGACACGTAAATCGCCGCAGACCGAGCACAGCATGTAAGCGTCGCTAGCTGAAATTCCGTGCACCTTCCCAAGGAACTCGATCATATTGGCGACGGCAACGCGGGCGCATGTCATCAGATCAGGACCCACTCCGGTCGTTACTTCATAGCCCTTGGCACTGAGATGGTTCGTGACAGGACCCGGCGTTGTGAAACGCGGCATGGAAAGTTCCAGGTGCTTTACCAACTCCAGCCTGAGAATGACATTCATCGGGCTTTCGATGCCAGAGCCACAGACTTCGCCATCCCCTTGCGCGGCATGCGGATCGCCGATAGAAAAGAGGGCGCCCGGAACCTCGACCGGCAGGTAGAGGGTTGAACCCGTTGCGAGATCTCGGATGTCGAGCGTACCGCCACCGCGGCGCGGCGAAAGGGTTGAGTAATGACCCGCTTCAGCGGGAGCGACTCCCATCGAGCCGGCCATGGGTTTCAGCGGCACACGGGCATTCCTGCCGAGCAAAGCCGGCCGAGAACCCGTTGGATCGTACGACCAGTGGTGCAGGCTGGCCTCCGGAAACTGATCGGCGAGCAGGCCGAAGCCCGGAATGATGGCAGTCCACCCCCATCCGGACGGCTCGAACTCCAGCAAGGTGATTTTGAGAGCATCGCCGGGTTCCGCTCCGTCAATCCCGATCGGGCCGGTGGTGGGATTCACCCGATTGAAATCGAGATGGTTAACATCCGCCGCCACACTGGATCGAGTCAACTGTCCGGCGCTCGATTCAAGAAGCTGGAACGAGACGGTCGCCCCGGGAGGAACCGTAGCAACGGGCTTTAAACGATTATCCCACCCGAAATGATGGTGGAAACTACCGACTGTGTGTTCATGTATTTGCGTCGCCATTTTCCGAGCCTACCACTGAACGCGCGGAGGCACATTGGCACCTCTCCCCTGACCGACTATGCTGCGCGTCCAATGAGCCCCCCCGTCACCATCGGTGTCGATTTCGGTACGACCAACACCGTGGTTGCAATCGGCGAGGGGAACGATCATGCCCGACTGGTCGTCTTCGAGACGCCTTCCGGGCCCACCGCCACCTTCCGTTCAGCCCTCAGCTTCAATCATGACTCGGCCGAACCGAGCGGGCGAACGGTCAATGCCGGCCCGTGGGCCATCAAGGCTTATCTGGATGATCCGGGGGAGACCCGCTTCATCCAATCATTCAAAAGCTATGCGGCCAGCTCTCTATTTAAAGAGACCCTGGTGCTGGGCCGCCGCTACACCTTCGAAGATATGCTGTCCGACTTCCTGCTGCGGCTGCGCGACAAGAGCGGCGGAGCTTTTGACGCTCCGGGCGGACGCGTCATCGTCGGTCGGCCAGTTCGATTCGTGGGCGCGAGCACCGATGTTGCCCTGGCGCTGAAGCGTTACCAGGTCGCATTCGAGCGGTTGGGGTTTACCGATATCCTATATGCCTATGAGCCGGTTGCCGCGGCCTTCTTCTTCGCTCGGCGCCTCAGCCAGGACGCCACGGTCCTGGTCGCAGACTTCGGCGGCGGGACCAGTGACTTCTCCATCATCCGGTTCGAGCGCAAAGATGGGTTGCTCAGCGCCCGAGCCCTCGGCCAATCCGGCGTGGGTGTCGCGGGCGACGCCTTCGACTACCGCATCATCGACAACCTGGTCTCGCCGGCTCTGGGTAAGGGATCAAGCTATCGGGACCTCAACAAGATCTTGTTGGCACCCAATCGTTTCTACACGAGTTTCGCACGGTGGGAGCAGCTCGCCCTGATGCGTGCCTCGCGGGACATGCGCGACATCCGCACATTGATGCGCAAATCCTTGGAGCCCGAAAAGATCGGCAAGCTGGTCGAACTGCTCGATGGCAATTACGGCTACCTCCTCTACCAGGCCGTCTCAAAGCTGAAGGAGACGTTGTCAGTCGAGACCAGCGCCCGGTTTGAATTCAGCGCCGGGGGGATCCGCTTGGAGGCGACGGTGGACCGCTCCGCTTTCACCGGATGGATCATCCGCGAAATCGCTGCCATCGAAGCTGCCGTGGATGAAGCCATGACCGACGCTGATTGCACTCCCGATCAAATCGACCGGGTCTTTCTTACCGGCGGCTCATCGTTCGTCCCGGCGGTGCGGGCCATATTCGAGGCCCGCTTTGATCCGGCCAAGATAGCCACAGGTGCAGAACTGGAGTCGATCGCATCCGGGCTGGCCCTTGTGGGCGGGGAGGCTGATGTGGACCGATGGTGTGAGAGGGTGCGGTAACGGGTTGGTCCAAGGGCGTTTGCGCTGACACCGGCCTCCTATCCCGTGAGTCAAATCAACCGCGTTTGTCGCTTCCTCCAATGAAGCCCCATCCCTGAGCGAGGTCACCTATGCGTTTGCGACATTATCTCTCCCGGTTCCTTCTCTGCCTACTGCCCGCCGCCGCCAGCGCGCAGGGCACCACCACGACCTCGATTGTCGATCCCGCCTATGGCATCAAGGCATTCACCGCCACCGTGCCCGCCGGCTGGAAATTCCAGGGTACCGTCCTCCCGGGCCCAGACTGTAGCCGGGTTCCCTTTCCCGTCTTTCGCTCCTACTCTCCGGATGGTCTCCAGGAGATTCGTCTGGAGCCTGCGTTCAACTGGACGTTCCATCCGAATAACCGGGCCTTCCACGCTGTCAGCGGCTGCATGAACATCAGCGGCCCCATCAGCGCTGCCGACTTCATCAAGAAGTATGAGGAGATCACCGCGACCAACGGCATGCACGTCATCGGCACGATGCCCGTCGGCTCCGCGTACGCTGCCATGGTCGCCGAGGTTGCTCAGAACATGAGCCACATCGGGCCCAACCTACATACCTTCGCCGACTCAGCCGCCCTTCGCGTCGAGACCAGGAATGGCACCTTCGTCATCGAGCAGCGCCTCCGCGCCTATGTCGAGTGCCGCGTCGCCACCAGTGGACCCGATCTCAACGGCGGTGGCTGCTCCGCGCATGTTGACGTCGAACGCGCCCCCGAAGGCAAGCTCGACGCCCTGGTCGCCCTCGTCGATTCTCGCGAGCTCACCAAATTGCCTGCCGAAAACGCCTGGGTCATGCAAGTCCAGCAGACCCTCATGGCGCGGGCGCGTCAGGACGGGGAGGTCCTGAACGAGCAGCAACGGGCCGGTTCTGCCATGCTGAAGAAGCAGTTTGACGACTTCATGGCCACCTCCCAGCGCAACCACGAAAACTTCATGGCTCAGCAGGAGTCGAGCTTCCGCTCCAGCATGAATACCGCCAATGCGGCCATGAATGCCCAGACCACAAGCGCCTCGGATTGGGTCGACTACGCGCTCGACCAGCAGACCGTGGTCGGCCCAGCCGGCTACGCCAAGGTCTCCAGCGCCTACAGCCAGACATGGTCCTCCACCGTCGGCAATCAGACGACCTGGTACCAGACCGACAACCCCAACAGCAATCCTAACGGCATACTTCCCGGCAACTGGACACAAAACGTGAAAGTCCACGGCAATGGCGAGGCCTACTAGGTCGGTTCGGCCCAGAGCGTACTCCCGCTGTGGCGCATGGCCCAGGTCATCATCGATTGGGAAAGGAACGCATGAGCAACTGCGATAGCTCAGGTCCTTGCCGCGATCCGTGCCGATACGCCTCGTTCGCGACGAAAATGCGCGATCGTCAGGGCCAGCGCGATACCCTGGAGGAGCGCGCAACAGTAGAACGGGGCACCAATACGCCAGTCCCCTTTGGGCAGGCGTGACACCAGGGTCAACAATGGAGCGCCGATGCCCGGTGCGATCACGGCCATCAGGTTGTTGAGACCGCCGATCGCACCCAAAGTCTGACCTTGAGTCTTCGAATCCGCTGCGCCTGAAATGATGCTTTGGATCGTCGATGAGACCGTGTTACCCAACAAGTTCGCAGCAATGACCGCGTACATCATCCAGCCTTGGGTGGCGGCCCCCCATAGCGCATAGGCCAGCGTCGAGGAGAGCAATCCCCAGACTGCCAGCCGCTTCACGCTGACAACCTTCAATATACGGCCAAGAAGTACGCCCTGAACGATGGCGGACACCACGCCCACGGCCGCCAGCGACCAGCCGTTCTCGCGAGGCCCCCAGCCGAATTTGAAGTTGTTATAGAGAACCCAGCAAGTGTAGAGCACGTACTGGGCGAGTCCGCAACACGACACCACGACGGCGAGCGGGGCCACGCCCTTCAAGTCGGTCAATCGCCGGAGCGCACCAAACGGGTTGGCCGCAGACCAGGAAAAACTCCGCCGACGCTCTGTGGGGAGCGATTCGGGCAAAACGAAAATACCGTAGAGCAGGTTCAGCATGGCGAGGCCTCCCGCGGCCGCGAAGGGGAGTCGCAGGTTGATCGAACCCAGAAGTCCCCCGATCACGGGTCCCAGAATGAATCCGACGCCAAACATCGCGCCCAGCATGCCGAAACGGCTAGCCCGTTCCTCGGGCAGCGTAATGTCGGCGACATACGCGTTGGCGACAGAAATGTTGGCCTGCATACCGCCGGCAACCACGCGTATCGCAATCAACATAGCGATCGAGCTCGCGATTGCCGTAGTCCAAAAACTTAACATTAACCCGGTGAATCCGATCAGCAGGACAGGACGACGTCCGCAAGCATCAGAGAGCGCGCCGAGAATAGGCGATGCGATGAAGTTCGCCATACTGAAGGTGAAGGTCACCACTCCGAACCACAGCGCCTGATCTTGTGGGTCGCTCGTAAGACTGCCGACCAGCCCTGGCAATACGGGAATGATGAGTCCGATGGCGATCATGTCGATGAGCACCGTGAACATGATGAAGCGCATGGCTGCCGCGCGACTTTGATGCCGGCTTGACAACGGAAGAGGGGTTTCGGGGGATAGCATGCTGGCGGTCTGCTCGCTGATTGAGGGTTCGAGCGGCATGATATCGCGCGGCGGCCCAAATCGTTCTTGGTTGGGCACATCCCCCCCGGGCTGCGGGTGATACCGGTGTCGGGCAGCTGCGCAGAGACGACCTAGACGGCCTGGTCTGGAATTTGGTGGACAGGGAGGTCGGACACCCTCCAACATCGAACGGGGTGGCCTCGAGACCACCCTTCACAATCACTGAACCCAACCACGCGGAGACTTTGGATGACCACGCGACGCGACATTGTTCCAGAGAGCATGAAAGTAATCCGGGAGCGTTTCCACTACAACCCGGGTGTCTTGGTGGGAGAGACGCTGCATATCGCCGGCCAGGTCGGTCGGGACGAGAACATGAACGTCGTTGAAGGTACCGAGGCGCAGATGACCCAGGCCTTTGAGAATCTCAAGAAGGTGCTGACGGAAGCGGGAGCCTCTTTTGATGACATCGTTGATATGACCACTTATCACGTCGAAATGCGGGATATTGGCCTGTTTATGAAGGTGAAGGACCGCTATTTCACCAATAAGGTTCCAGCTTGGACAGGCGTGGGCGTGACCTGCCTTGCCTTCCCAGGGTTGCTGGTCGAAATCAAGTGCACGGCCGTTCTCAAGACCTGATATCCCGATGCTGAGTACCGTCGACATCTGCCGGCACTCGGCCGGTGTGGATCTGCGGGGCAGCCCGCAGATCCACCCGACCTTCATTTCACCCGACCTTCACTTAGTGCGTCTTGGCCTCCGTTTTACCGTCATTGATCGGTATTCGCCGCGAGCGCTCCACGACATGCGCGCTCTTCGGCACGAGCACCGTCAAAATGCCGTTCTTGTAGGTGGCGTTCACGGCGGATTCATCGATATCCCGATCGAGGGTGATCTGACGCTCGAAACGGCCGTAGAAGCGCTCGCTGTAACTGCGATGACGATTCTCCGATTCGAGCTTCTTCTCGCCCCGCACCGTGAGCACTCCGTCCTGCAGCAGCACTTCCACGTCGCGCTCCTCGACGCCCGCCAGCTCCGCGGTGACTCGGTACTCGCGCTCGGTCTCATCGACCTCCACACTGGGCCACCCACTGCGGCCGGCAAAGAAGCGCGGGTCGTCAAAGCCGCGGAACACATCATCGAACAGGCGATTCATCTCCCGATGCAAACTCAGTACCGGGCTGAAGGAATCCGATCGTGCCGCAGATTGACGTTCACGCTCGCCCCGAGCCCAGGGAACCAGATCTCGAACATTCATGGTCGTTACCTCCTGAACAACAGACCCTAGACGAAGGCCATATAGAGCGCCGACGGCCGCTTTCAAGAGTCCGCAAAAGCAAAAATGTCCAAGGGCACGTCGACCGAATGATGCGGTGCAATAGCGCGTTATGCTCGCCAACTGGGGCGGCTTCGGCATTCGTGGGGTGATTCAACTTAAGGGTAAGGTCGCCCTTGAAAAAAAATAACGTTGCGATACATTTTTGTCGAACTGCATAGGTCACGGAAGCGTCTCCTCGGGTCCGTGCAGGCGATAGTTTTCTTGCACAGGAGATAGCTCTTCTACTTCAAGTTTCCAAGAGGATCTCAGCATGTCAATACGTGACACGATGACTCCCTTACGATTTGATCTGAAGATGATCTCGCGTCGCATGGTCGCTGCCATCGCGCTGTGCGGGGTGGCGACGCCGGGCATGGCGGGCGATCTGATTCAAACACTGCCCCATGTGTGGGTTTCGGCCACAGCGCTCAGCCTGACTCTGATCACCGCCGCTAACAGGCCGAAGCGTTGAGGTCATGACTGACCTAACCCTCGACGGCGGCATCTTGACGCTGGCGGGTGAGCGAGCCGCTCCAGAATGCGCCGAAGGAAGTGAAAAACCGCATTACACGCGTTCGGAACGCGGAGTGGGGCATTTCTATCGACGATTCGTGCTTCCCGATTCAGTGGACAGCTCCAAGCGATAGTCAAAGCCCACGACGGCCGCTTCGCCAAGCCCGGCGATGATGACGCTTGGAAGGCAGGCGACCGTTTGTTATAAGGGATGTGAGAGATGCGGCGATGCGGAAGGGGCATCAGACATGATAACGATCCCGCTCGTCAAATCGCATCCTACGCTGGGGAGTTACGGACTTGCGGTTGTTGCCGCGTTGCTTGCTGTTGCCTTGCAATGGTCGATCAGGCCCTGGGTGGGCACCCATGCGCCCTTTATTTTCCTGACGCCGACGGTCGTCTTATGCGCCATCCTGCTCGGGCGCAGTCCTGCCTTTGCGGCGCTGGCGATCGGTGCGGTCAACGGCGCGTTGTTGGCGCCGCCGGTCGGCAGCCTCCGCATCGCCTATCCGGCGGACCTGGCCGCCGTCATCATATTTTGCGCGGCCGGCACCGTGTTGACACTGGTCTGCAGTCATTTGAGCGCCAAGACGCGGCGCACCGCCATTGCTGAGAAACATCTCGAACTCGCCTTGCAGAATACCGGCATCGGCATCTTCGAGCTCGATTTCGCCGCCAACACCGCCTATGTGAGCCCAAGTTTATGCAGGATGCTGGGTCAACCGCCGATGCGCGGTGCCATCCCGTTGTCCCAGTGGCTGGGCGCTTTGCACCCCGCCCATGTGCAAGCCAGCAAAAGCGTCATTCAGCAGCAGATCGACGCGGGCAGGCTGCACTACGAAGCCGAGCAGTGCGTGCCGCTCAACGATGCGGAGTCTCGATGGTTGCTGAATCGCGTGGAATTGGAGGCGACCGCAGACGGAAAGGTGATCCGGGCCCGCGGGGCCACCGTCGACATCACCGCCCGGCGACAGACCGACGATTTGCTGAAAGCCACCCAGACAACGCTTGAGCAGCAAGTGGCCGATCTGGAGCGGCTGCATGACTTCAGTCAACGGTTGGTTGCCTCGCGTGACGATCTTCCCGCGGCACTTCAGGGTTTGCTGGATGTCATGTTGGGCCTGTTCGGCACGCGGCGCGCGGTCGTGTCGTTGTACGACGGCGAGGCGCATGCCGCCACCATCGTCGCGCAGGCGGGATTCGAGGAATCCGCTCTCGGCAACCAAGGACTTCGCACCCGCATCGATGGCCCGAGTGCCGCAGCCTACGCTGCGATGGTGGGCCAGCATCGCGCCGTCGCCAGTCAAGGCCAGGTTACGGCCATGGAAAGCATTGCGCTCTTGAGCGCGGGCGGCGAAGTACTCGGGGCGATCTCGGTGATGTTCGAGCATGACCGCGTGCTCAGCGAGCGGGAAAGCCGCCTCTGTGCGGTGTGCGCCACCACGGCCGCGGCCGTGATCGAGCGGGAACATGCCAAGGCGGCCGCCGCCCGAATCGAGAAGCGATTCTCGACCGCCCTGCAGGCGTCGGTCGTCCCCTTTACTATCCTCGCCCCGGTCCGCGACGCCGGCGGTCAAATCGTCGACTTTCGTTGGACTTATCTGAATCCGGCCGCGGCGCGCGCGCTGCTGCACGAGGCGGGTGAGCTGATCGGGCAGCGCATCGGCGACATCCTGCCCCGTACCTGGGATGCCCCCGGACTGCTCGATCGCTATGTGAGCGTCATCGAGCGGGGCCAGGAGTGTGAATTCGAAATAATGTCGATTGCAACCAGCAATGGCCGTTGGTTCAATGTGATTGCTTCCCCACTGCAGGGGTCGGTCGCAGTCTGGTTTTCCGAGATCACGGAACGCAAGCGCAACGAGCAGGATTTGCATGATGCGGCGCGTCGCAAGGACGAGTTCCTCGCGACACTCGCGCACGAATTGCGCAATCCCCTCGCGCCGATCCGCCAGGGCGTCGAGTTATCCCGGGCGTCACTGTCAACCGAGGCGCAACGCCGCTGGAGTCTCCAGGTGATCGAACGACAGGTGAACCAGATGTCGCTGCTGCTCGACGATCTGCTGGACGTCTCGCGCGTCGGGCGCGGCACCCTGTTGTTGCGCAAATCGGCGGAAAGCCTTGCCGCGCTCGTGGACACCGTCGTGGAGACGGCCCGGCCCCATGTCGAAGCGAAGCGGCATCGCCTGCGCATCGAATTGCCGGAAACTCCTGTCGCACTCGACATCGATCCGCTGCGCATGGCGCAAGTCCTCGGCAATCTCTTGACCAATGCCGCGAAGTACACCGATGCCGGTGGCGAGATCCAGCTCCGGGTCGAGCAGCAGCCAAGCGCCTTGGTCATCCGCGTTCAAGATAACGGAATCGGTCTTGCCCCGGACCAGCTCACCCAGGTCTTCGACATGTTTGCGCAAATTCCGGGCGCCATGGAGAAGTCCCAGGGCGGACTCGGGATCGGTTTGGCGTTGGCACGCGGTCTGGTGGAGCTTCACGGCGGCATCCTCACCGCGCACAGCGATGGCCCCGGCCGCGGTTCGACGTTCACCGTGTCGTTGCCGGCGAGTTGCATCGGCGCCGAGACCGCCCGCGCGGCAGGCGGGGAGCCCGGCGACGGCACCGCGGATCGCGCGACGAAGCGGCCCACCCGCCGCATACTGATTGCTGACGACAACATCGACGCGGCCGACAGCCTCGCCGAGCTACTCCGCCTGGATGGCCACGAAGTGCATGTCGCTTATGACGGCGAGGAGGCTTTGGCAGCCTTTTCGCGGGTTCAGCCCGAAGCCGCCCTGCTCGATGTTGGGATGCCGCGGCTGTCGGGCCTCGAGGTGGTACGCGCCATCCGCAAGAACCCGAGTGGTCAGCGCGCGACATTGATCGCCGTCACTGGTTGGGGTCAGGAGCGCGACAAGCACATCGCACTGGAAGCGGGCTTTGATCACCACATGACCAAGCCGATGGTCCCAGAGGCAGTGCAGGCTCTGCTGGAAATGGGACGCACCCCGTCGTTGCGGCACGACTCATGAACCCGCTCTGACATCGGGTCTTGACAAGATCTGCCTGATAGTCTGTAATTTCCGTCATGACAGAAATATCAGACGCTCAAGATACGGTTCCGATCGCTGTCCGGCAGTTCGTTTTGGAATGGGGAAACCTCGGGGAGCGCTGGGGCGTCAACCGGTCGGTGAGCCAGATCCACGCGCTGCTCTACGCCTCGACGCTGCCGCTGGCGGCGGAAGATATTGCCGATACTCTCGGAATTGCCCGCTCCAACGTGTCGAATTCACTCCGGGAATTACAAACATGGAATCTGATCCGGCCGGTTCCGGTCTTGGGGGATAGGCGCACGTTCTATCAAGCAGAAACGGATCTCTGGACGCTGGTCGCGCGGATCGCAGCGGGCCGTAAGGCGCGGGAACTCGATCCGGCGGCGGCGGCGCTGCGCCAATGCGTCGAGCTGTGTGGCGGCGACAAAAGCGTGGACCCGGTGGTGCTGTTGAGACTTCGAGAGATGCTCGACTTCGTCGAACGCATCAGTCGATGGTACGATCAGATGATCGCATTGCCTCGATCGACCATGACGACTCTCATGAAGTTAGGCAGCGGCATTACCCGCTTGCTCGACCGCGGCGGCAAGAAAAATCGGGATCTTTCTTGATGCAACCGCTTGACCCTGGCGTCCGTGTTGTCGTGTTCGATGTCATGTGCAACGTCTGTTCGGGCTGGGCGGGATTCTTCAGTCGCCATCAAATCGATCCACCTTTCCAGTTGAACGCAAT
>Ga0209208_10008797_pt1 | contig 13386 bp, 21 predicted proteins | sample S1TSphfallax_3_FD_187694 | JGI IMG/M metagenome (GOLD analysis project Ga0209208, IMG submission 187694) | Host-associated microbial communities from peat moss isolated from Minnesota, USA - S1T2_Fd - Sphagnum fallax MG (SPAdes) (version 2) | ecosystem: Host-associated > Plants > Peat moss >...
ATGTAAATCTCACAATCTCTCTCTCTCTCTCTCTCTCTCTCTCTCTCTCATGTTTTTTGCAATGGCTTTGATGGAGGTTTAGGACGTTTTAGCTTGACTGTGGTCTCTTTTACTCCACAGCTTTAAAATTAGGGTTTGTGCATGAATGATTCTCACAACTGTTTTTCGATCTCTTTCTCCATCTATTTTCTTTTGACAGTCTGTACCCTAACGCAGAACGGTATGAAATGCATTCGGTATGTGATCTGGACGTTCATGTTCATGTTGCAGATGCTGATGGAAGGCTCACAGGGCCAGATGCAGTCAAGTTCTTCTCCCTGTCACAGCTTCCGAGGGCAGACCTTAAGCAGGTTTGTCTGTGGGAAGGTTTTTCTTTTTCTTGGTATGCCAAAATTATTTTGGAATTCTTTTGTTGTATACAGTGATGCATGCCCTTGGTTACTCTCCACAATTTATCGACTATATACTTGACCTTGCAAGCTTATACTATGGGAACAATGGGCTTAAGCAATTTGGTTGAAGTCTAGGGTATAAGCAGAATGCATGGACCATGTTTTGCAGACTGAGCCATGCTTAACTTGGTCCATGAAAATATAGTGAAGTTGCAAATGGAATCGTGTGCGTAGCAGCTAATGTTGAGCTTAACCAATGCCATTGCAAGTGTGGTGATGGTAGGTATGGGCAGTTGCTGATGTCAAGCGGCAGGGGTTTCTTGGCTTCAAGGAATTTATAACAGCAATGCAGGCTAGTGCATCTCAACCATATGTTTTTGCTTTTCTTTTACCTGGTCACAGAGGTTATTTTAATGCAAAAGGTGGAAGCTGCAATTTTTTTATTGATATATCAGAGAGGATGGGACAATGTGGTTGCAGGTGATATCAATGGCACAGACAGGCCAGGAAATTAGTTCCGATATGCTCAAGAATGCGGGTAGATTTTTCAATCTGTACAACATTGTCAATCTAGAGAGCATGCCAATTTTAGAAGCATACCGATCTGAAGTATCCATTTCAAACTTGCCATCAGCACCATCACTATAAGGAACTTTCGTGGGTGATGATGGGAGATTTTTCCTTCACATAATTGCTGTTGTTATGTTCTAAGGAAATTCAAAGGAAGACCATGACACAATGAGGATCTGTGTCACTGCAATCATGCATGAGTTTTACAATTGTGAGGAGATAATCTGACATTGTGCATTGGATGTTTGGCTGTAGACTTGGAAAATGTCAGTCCACCCAACATGGAGGGCTTGGAGGATCTTATATCTGTATGTGCTCTATTCTCACATCAAGAACCTATATCAATATGTTCAATGCCCTGTTCTACAAAACTTTTGTTGTGTAGTTGCAGTAACAGTTGCAGCAAAACTGTGCTGTGTCGTACTTCACTCAATATCATCTGTATCTATCCCACCAGTGCAAAGGAGCTGACAAGAATTTCTGCCAAACTTTAGACCATGGCATGATAGCAACCAAGATAGAGCAACATGATTGACACCAACAAGAGCTATGGCACCATTGACATGTGAATCCTGACAGGATTGATGTTCAGTTACCTTCTCTGATCTGTGATCACACCATTGTGAAGCATCCGAAAGGAACTCCTGCCACAGTTTCTCTCTTTCACCTCCAGGAACTGCAGAAAAACTTCCTATCAAATATGTAATTTGATCACATAGAAGCCATGATGAGGTATTGCATCTTGCATAGATTGTGTCCAATCTTTCAATTTGCTTCAGAAGATATCACCATAATCAGGCCAAGATTTTTCAGCAAACAAAACACATGTACTGTGAGAAGAAGGCAGTAGATAGAGAGGAACAACACAAGAAAGCTCACAACTGCTGTGATCTCTGAGTTCCACATCTGTTTCTATCTGGTGTGCTCTGTGAAGAAGTTGTTGATGATGGGTACAGTGCAATTGTGGGTGCACACGGACACATAGCAGCAAGCTCCTCCTAATCAAGCCCCCTTTTTCCCATGTGGTAGTGGAGGTGCTGGTATTGTGGTCTCAAGACAAGTTGCATCCTGTACATGTACTCCACTGAAATGTTGGTCCTATGCTCCATGTAGATGGCACGCCCACAAAAAACTCCATCATCTGATGCATTAGTCCACACAAATGGTATGTCATCGTTCTTCACTTGGTGTTCCATCTTCTAAAACTGTAGCACCTAGGTGAGTATTATTTCTTTCTTCTATGCTGATGTTCACTTGTAAGCATCCCCATTCACAGACTTGTGAACACAGAAGTGGAAATGTAGCAATTATAGGGCAGGGTTTTGAGATTCACCTTCTTGCTTTAGAAGGAGACTTGTTTAGGGTTTATCTGTCACACCTCAACCTAACAATGCAATTTGGTTTGCTGTGTTACAGGAACATCACCACAATTGCAGGCACAATCTGCACAGTGGTTCTCTCAGAAAGCAGCTCGAAAGGTAAGCATGACTGAGGGGCTTGAGTGAATATACTCTTCCAAATGCTATTGTGCTTGTCTTGGAGCTTTCTGGTGGGTAAAATATGGTGAACCTCATTGCCAGATTTAGGTTTTCAGCATTAAAAGATGGTTTAACAACTCTCAAGAGCAAGGAGATCTGTGATGCTAACTACATGCAATGTGACAACTATGAGATCTGTGATGCCTTGCTGTAGTATTAGTCTCCCTTCTTAAATCCTTAATTTTTGCATTTGATGCAGTCAATTCCAGCAAAATCAGTGACATCCATAATTGATGGCCTGAAGAAACTTTATATTGAGAAGCTCAAGCCCCTGGAAATTGCATATCGCTTCAATGACTTTGTCTCACCTTTACTGGTCTGCACTATTTCCACTTATCCTCAAATTTTGCAGCAGTTTTCAACTTCTTCATTTGCAAGGATTTTCTGGCAGGCTTACAAGGGCAGTTGTGGGTAAATCACACAGACTGCAAGTGACTTCGACGCCAAGCCTCAGGTGATGCTCCTGGGCCAATATTCAACAGGCAAAACCACTTTCATCAAGCATCTTCTACAGGCTAGTTACCCAGGTACAGGAAACAAGATGTTTGGTTCTCTTTTGCCTTGGTCTGTAGTTCTCTAAACTACTATAAGATGCAACACACATGCTGATTGGCTTTGGGGATTGCTATGTCAGGAGCACATATTGGTCCCGAGCCTACAACTGACCGTTTTGTCGTTGTCATGGTGGGTACTCATTTTCAGTGTCAGTGATTGAATCTAGAGCACATCTTTCAAAGCAGTTCAGTCTAAAGTTGCTGTACTCATTAGTTTCCCTTGCAATCTCAATGCCTGTAAGGATGGATCATTGGTTGAGGCAGGGAGGAACAGATGAGCGTAGTGTTCCTGGCAACACAATTGCAGTGCAAGCAGATATGCCATTTAGTGGCCTCAGCAAGTTTGGCACAGCTTTCCTTTCCAAGTTTGAGTGCTCTCTCATGCCACATCCTGTAAGCACACATGTGCAAAAATGTGTCTTATTTCAATGAAATATTACTTTAAAGGAAACACTACATGCATCAATGTGTTCAGCTAATTTCTAATTCATTTAGTCACTCCTTGCTTTTGGGAAGTTTCTCTTTGAATTTGTCTGAGCTCACCATATGTTTTCAATGTTCTTGGAGTCCTGGCATAGAGTATGGAACTGAGAAATTGAGATTAAGTTGTGAGCAGGCTATTTAGTCATGTGTGCATTGGTGTGCTCATTCAAGTTATCTGAGGATAGTGGTAAGGGCACTTGCTTAACAAGCCTCCTGTCCAGGTGTCTGAATAATGATATGGTGGTGAGTTAGTGGTATTTTAAGATGGATTGACAAAGGGGACTGGGTTGGGCCAGTTGCTGGAGCATATCACATTTGTGGATACACCAGGGGTGCTTTCTGGAGAGAAGCAGCGGACGCAACGAAGCTATGATTTTACAGGTGTCACATCCTGGTTTGCTGCAAAATGTGATCTCATACTGCTACTTTTTGACCCACATAAGTTGGATATCAGTGATGAATTCAAACGGGTTATCACCTCCTTGCGTGGTCATGATGACAAGATTCGTGTTGTCCTGAATAAAGCTGATCAAGTTGATACCCAACAAGTATGTGATGTTCTCCTTTCTTGAACCTCATTCTGTGTCTGGAGAAGGTACTTGTATGTAGTGCCTACCCTCTCCCTTGATATAGACTTCACAAGTCATGCTTGTCATGATGTGATTTACTGTTGCAATGGTTGTGTAGAAGCCTTTTTTAATGCTGCATTTGTTTGTAGCTTGATTCAGTGATATTTGGACTTTGGGGATTTGTCCACCTCAAACTCTAGGAGTAGATGTGCAATTAGAGCAGAGTATCTCAATGGTAAGACATGTATACTGCATATAAGGGATCTCTCTTTCCTTTAAATGAGAGAAGGACAGGCTCTGGACTATTGTGTTGAGGAGAGAAAAGGCAAAATATTTTGGGCAGATTTTCATATACTTGTCTACACCCACTGCTGTGGGCTGATGAAGTTAGTAGGTAGTCATAGCAGCTCAGCACTGCTATTCGTGATGAAGGTGATAGTCTGACACTTAGTGAGCATAAGGTTATGACTTCACTCAGTGTGGTTTTAAATTCAAATTGTTGTTTGTGGAGGTTTCTCTGCAATTCGTCAATATGTTCCAGGAAAGGGCAAGAAACATGATGACAGATGTGGTGCTGGTTGTGCAGCTGATGAGAGTGTATGGTGCGCTCATGTGGTCACTGGGCAAGGTGATCAATACACCAGAAGTAATGCGTGTCTACATTGGGTCTGTTTGTTTAACTCTCTTGCCCAGTAATTAGGGAGGACAGTAACACTCATCACAGAGCAAGAAATTCATTTGAGGAGATAAAGGGCTGAAAGTTGATCATTGTATTCATAAAGTTTCAGTGCTTGATTTTGCCTGCAGAATGTTGGACATAATGTCTGGGTGGAAGTTGACTGGAACATGGCTTCTTTTGGTATGACAGATCCTTCAATGATAAGCCAATCAATGAGCAAAAGATAGGCCCAATTGGAAGGGAGCTTTTTGAGAGAGAACAGAATGACCTGCTGGCTGATCTCAAGGACATCCCCAGGAAGTCATGTGATAGAAGGGTAAGTCTTTCTACACCTTACAATTTGTTGCAAAATTCTCAGGAGTGAGAATGGTGGTTAGATTCCATGGACCTGTGATGATGTGAGGGCATAGGTGGGTCCAGATCAATGAATTTGTGAAGCGAGCTCGGCAAGCCAAAATCCATGCCTACATCATAGGCCACTTGAAGAAGGAGATGCCAACAATGATGGGAAAACAAAAGGCCCAGCAACGCTTGATTGATAATTTGGAGGATGAGTTTGCCAAGGTTCCTATTCTCACATACTACTCCTAGCTTACATACATTGAAGCTTTTCATCTGGAGTTTTCTCCACTTCACAATTTCAATTCCTTATCATGTTTCCTGAATTCATCCATGCTCTTATCTTTAGCTCTGCAGTAAGCTCACGGGCACAGGGACAAGTTGTAGATGGGCACTGTGTTTTGAATTTTACTTATTTGTCATAATAACCCTACTGGTTGTGCCCTTCATCAGGTCCAGCGAGAGTACCATTTGCCTCCAGGTGACTTTCCTAGTTTGGAGCATTACAGGGAGACTTTGGCAGGCTACAACATTGACAAGTTTGAAAAGCCAAAACCCAAGATGGTACAGGCAGTGGATGACATGCTAGGCTATGATATTCCAGAGCTGCTTAAAAGGTTTCGCAACCCCTATGACTAACCTCAAAGCCTGTACCTCTCTTCATACCAAAAAAACAACTGCTATCCTAGAATTGACCTAGTGATGATTTTCTCACCTTTCTCTATTGTTGTAGGATCATACAAGTTTAACAAACCCTGTGAGTAGTAGCCCTACTAATCCCAAAACTTGTCCATTGTTGTAGAATCATAAAAGTTGAAAAAACCCTGTGAGTAGTAGTAGCCTTATTAGTCTCAAAACTTGTGGTTATCTCATACCCCATGAAATTCCTGCCATCTTACAACTGACCAAGTGACCTCCTCATTTTTATCCACTGTTCTTATAGAACCATAAAAGCTTAACAAATACATACTAGCCCCTCCTTTCCTAATGACCTGACAAACCCCAAGAGAATTATGCTATCTTTGGTAGATAGAATTTGCTGTATTCTTGTATTCATATCCATTGTTGCTAGAAAAAAATAGGAGGTAAACAAACCCTGTGAGTAGCCCCTCCTCTAGCCCCTCCTCTTATGACCTGACAACTACCAGTGGGATTGAGCCGACTGGGATGAGTAGAATTTGTACTGTTACAGATTCAAATGGGTTATCAGATGCAGTAAAGTTGAAAGTTCTGTTTCAGCTTCAAACAGGTTAGTAGATCAGTGAGTCGAAAGCCTGCAGCAATGTGAGTTTATTTGAGGTGTAATAGGAGAATGTTCAGGTTATGAGTTGTATTGACTTTGGTTGGGTTGTATTTGACTTGTGATGTTTTACTTGTCAAATTTTGACTATCAGGTTTGAGGCCTGCACACTTTATGATCAAGCAATTCCTGTCTGTTTTGATTCCATAAACAGCGCAAAACTGTGCATGGTGTTTTTTATTATTAGTATCAGACAATTTGCTTGGTCAATGAAATTGAATTGCATATACTTATTCAACTTTTAATCTGTAATTTAGTATGTTAAAAATATTTATTTGTGCTTATCCAGACATAATAAAGACCATCAACTTTCACTGGGTATGAAAAAATCACAAATTTCAAATGATTCTGTATAGACTATGAGCATAGTCGGCCATGAGGATAAATTCCAAGTTATGCCTGCAATTTCAAGTGATTCCTGACAGAAAAAAAGTATAATTTTTCAGAATGAAATTGCCTCAGAACACAAATACCACCCAGTCAGGCACGATGCCTAATCTCAGCTCCATCCCTGTTGTAACTTGAGAGCTCTACATCTACATGAGATGTGTTAAGTGTGAAAATTGGAGATCTTTAGTAAATGTGCTTTTAAGATTATGAAAAACTAACATTTAATCAAACAAGAATGAACTAAACATAAATTCACTATGACCTCTTCTTATCATCTTTAGCAGGACTTTTACTACCTGACCCTACAGAGGTACCTGCCTTAATAACTTTCCTTCCTGCTGCTGTCTGGCTGACCTGCTCCTCTGTAATACCTGATCTCAAATGCTCTTGTCTTCTTTCCCCCATTCTATCTCCTTCCACCGTATCTCCTGCTTTTGCCTCCCCTTCTAGAAGCTTGACACCTTCCTCCTCAGTTGCATCAGTTCCTCCAAAACCAAACTCATTGACACGCTTCTTGTCTACTGGGTACACCCAACGCTGATACAAATAGACAAGAAAGACCAAATCTGCAAGCACCAAAATAACACCCCTCATCACATAAGACAGAATTCAGGTCTAAGATTAGTCAGCTATCATCCAATGAACAGCTTAAAACTTGTTACAACTCAAAATAATAGTCAAGCTTCAGTCTTTCTTGGTGCAAACTTGAACCAACTTGTGTCTTGGTAAGGAGCCCTCATGCTAAGAGTTTCCTACCACCTTCAGCTGCAAACCATCAGTCTGGTGGGTTTGCCTGCAGTAGCCATGCCTATATACAAAGATCCATTTGTAGGATACATGGTGCCACCAGAAGTACTGTTACATTTTGGTCTCTTATTTTCACAACCTCATGAAAAAATAATTTAAACAAAATTGTACAGCAAAAAGTGGAATGTAGGAAGCTTCCAGGAGCAAAACATTTGTAGGATACATGGTGCCACCAGAAGTACCATTACATTTTGAACTCATTTTCACAACCTCCTGGAAATAACTTAAACAAAATTGTACAGAAAAAAAGGGGAAAATAAGAAGCTTCCAGGAGCGAAAATAAAACACGTACCATCTCGGAACACAGAAAGGCGATGAAGAGTTGGCATCTTGATGACAAATGCAAACAGGTCATCAATAATTGTGTTGAGGAACTTGTAGGTCATTTGACGCCATGGCATATGAGCCACTGATTTCAGCTTGTAGTTGATGAATAGCTGTGGACACATCATGATGAAACCTGTTCCAAAATGCAGGCAAAATCACAGCTACAGTTGAATCCTGGTTCTCCACAACCATGAAATCCAGGTGATCAAATGGCCTATGCAAGAAAGAATAATACACTGCGGCTGAGTCACTTACCAAACATGTAGACACAGCTTGTAAGTGATGACAGAATCCAAGAGTACCAGCTCTTGTGTTGTTCATAAATCAGAGAGTATATGGCAAAACAAGCCACCAATGGGTATAACACATAGGAGAAATATCGCATTGCCAGATCATCATACTCCTTTGTCTTATTTCCTGCATAAGATTCTCTGTCCCTGAACCTGAGGAGAGGAAAACCCCTGCTGCGGTCCACCTGTACAAATTTAAACATCCATTTCTTCATTGCACATCTGTTGCAAGAAATGCTCATGTGCAAGAAACAGAGCAAAAAACAGGATATACAATTATCAACACAAATCTGAGAGAAAAAGACCTCAATATGCATGGCCTTGCCAATCTTCCAAAACTCGATACAGCAGCCCATGCCAGCACTCAGAAGAATCATCCATGATGTATCATTGTCCAGCAAGTACAGAAACACTATGAGTTGGCAGAAGAAGTTGATCACCACTGATCGAGCTGATAAACCCTCCATGGACTTATTCTTGTTCCAAAACTGGATGTCTGCATCAGATGATATGACAAAGCATCAATAGAAGACTAGCAGGTCTTGGGCCATGTTCCTGTAACATCATAAAAAATGAAATATGAATAGAAACATGGAAGGAACAGATCCATAAAGAGATCACACTTACCATTCTTGAAGGCCAGGAAATCAAAAACTGTGTGTAGGAGGGAGACAGCCATAGTAACGGCAAGTAGATATGGATTCCCTTCAAGGAAGACCCTCTGCCAGATCAGGATGCCAATCACTTATCACTCACAGAGCTATCAAAAGGTTTGCAATACACACATTGTATAAACCAGCCCCACAAGGGTGAAATAAATATTCTTACCAACTGATACAATCTAGGCACTTCTGCTCCTTAGCCCTGTACTAAGTTTTCCTCACTCTCTGATGTGTCTGCATACCTTCAGCTCATCAGCCTCTCCTTCAAGCATGCTGCCATAAGAGTGCTGCATTTTGAAGGATTGATCAACTTGAAGATACAGCTGCCAGCGAGTCAGACTGATTGGACCCAGCTCAAGCTCCAATTGAAGTTCATTAACTGTTTCATTGATGGCCATTAGCTTGTCCTTCAGCAGCCAGAACTCATTGAAGTACACAGTAGGGAAGTAATTCCCAGTTGTTTCCTCATAGTGTAAGTCTGTGACTCCCACTTAAGGAAGCATTTTTCTTTTCACAATTTCACCTAGGAATAGAATTGATTGTGGTCCTGAAATATTTACATCATTTCCCTGTGTTTCAATACAGAAGTTCCCACAACACTCTTCAAAAAAAAAAACAAGCGAAGTACACGTCCTAAGACAATTGCCGGACCCCTTCACAGACTGTGATAAAACATTAGGCAAGGGTGGATACATTCAGCAATTGTGGCTGGGGCACCACCTATAGGATATCTGCAATAAGGACCACACAATTTTCACAGGTAATGACAATGATTCAGCTCCTGTTTTGGAGGCAGATTACTCAACTGATCAACCATGCATGTCAACCCAAAACTCATCCTACTGCAGCTGGTAGGAAGGGTTTAGGCTAAGGCAGAAAAGTTCCACATGTAGTTCACTGCCATCAACCAAATGAAAGGACAATGCTCATGTTGCAACAAATGCTACTGCCAGACTTCAGGCATGCAGGAAGTCATACTTTGTGAAATCATCCACAAAGTTGATGGTCATATTTGGCTTCCAGAATGATATCCAATCTGGGGGAGCTTCTTCCTCTTCTTCTCTTGTTGACTCCAAGAACACCTGTTCCACAAACATGAAAGTAGAATAACATATAAGCAGAAATGAAGTGGAAAGCCACACTATTTGTTACTATAAAGAAATAACCCAGTATCCTATTTCTCTTCACCGAACATACATGGTTTCAACACTGTAGCAAAGGCACAGGAGAGTACTTCAGCAGCTTCTTGCTCTGCTGCCTCCTCATTCTTTGACCACAATTTTTTGCGCTTGTCAATTTTTGGCTTTGGAAGGTATACCACAAGTGCTGCATAAACCAAAACATCAAAATTTCAGGTGGTCTCTTGGCTCAGGGGGGAGAACCCATTCAATTGACAGAAGTAGATTCACTTCTAGAAACGGGTGCAGATTAGTGCACATACTTCATCTGCAATCTATATGTCCAGCTCATATTCCACCATTGTGAAAAGACCATTGATCTTAGATAAGCAATCCAAATAATCAGAAGCCCTGTTCAACCAACTAATGAGAAAACCTTGTTCACTAGAAAAACAACATCTTGGCTTTGTATTTTGTTAAGCACAATTTTCTGGGAAGTGACTATATTCCAGAAGACATGACACAATGAAAGGAATCTCAAGTGCAGCGTTTAATTCACCATTACACAAAAAGCTGCAATCTGGACTACTGGACAGACCCACTTTGATTATAACTAGTACAGAGACCTTTGTGATGCAGACCACAGAAGAGAACTCACGATGGGTCCTACTGAAGGAGGCAGTTTGATCGTACTCAGGATCACTGGGGTCTGCAGAAAACCCTGCCCGTGCAACGAAGACATGTGCGTACAAACTGCCATTATGCTTCACCTCCTGCAGCCAGGCCTCATCACAGTCACTTCGATGTTGTCCATCAATGACAAGTTACAACTATCCCCACTCGAATGTTCAGGAAGGGTCCAAAATCAAGAGGTGAGTATGGCAATAAACTAATTCAAGTATTGCTAACACTCCACCACAAATAATCCCATTGTCTCTCAAGTCAAGAAAACACAGAAAACCCTATCCAGAGGGTTTAGATTCTGATGTGTGCTGTGTACCATCAAAACAAATCATCCTTAACTCTACACATGTCAAATACATTCCAAGAAAGGAAAGTCTGTTCTTGGTATAATATGCTGCAGCAGAACTAGTCCAAGCAATCTTGCACAAGACAAGAAGGATAGTAAATCTGTTGTGTCATAGGGGTAATAAAGCTCAGAATGTTCAGAATTGGAAACCTATGGTTGTGTGGTTGTGTGGTTGTGTGGTTGTGTGGTACCTCAGATGGATGGTACACAAAGTGTTTGTGGCGCACACTGTTGGGAGTCCAAACTGCGTAAGGAACATTTGTTTCATGCCAAACTAGTGCTGCCTCATTACCAAAGTCTGTGAATTTGGGAGCCTCTGAAATGTATAGCCATACATCCTGCCCACAATAATACACACCATGAATTCAAGGGTAGAATTGTGAATGCCTGCATCATCCTGAAGACAACTAACAAAGACTTCAACACACTAATTCCATGCCTTTGGACAACATTACCTTGGGAAGATTCTACAGCTGCAATCCCAACTTTGAAACAACATCACAATCACAGGGAGACACACCAGATCTTCTACATCAAGTTTCCAATTGTAAAAGACAAAAAGCAGCTAAAGAAGTATCTTCTACTAGAGTTATGATTTGTCTTCTGCTATTGATTGCAGAAAGGGGAACGCATTGGGCAGCGCCATATTGAAGATGGCACACTTGAGCTAAAATGATTGCCAATGCGGCGATCACTATAGTATCTACAGCACAACCGATAACTACCGCCACATCAAGCAGGAGAAAAACCCTAGAACATCAAGCCAGGAAGACAGCAGCCAAGAAAGGAAGGGGGGGGGGGGGGGAAGTACCAGATCCTCGCCCTTGCTAAACAAGTTGTTGGTAAGCAGAGCAGGATTGGTGACTTTCTTGCTCCCTCCAAACATCTGCATGGCAAAATACCAAAACAACCCCATACGCACAACCCCGAACAGAACTTGCCCTAACCCTTGCTGAGCCGGCTGCTGCTGAGCCGTCCCAGCAGCCACTTGCGTGCCTACTCCTCCCGCTGGTGGCGCCATCTCCGTAACTCTGTGTTTTTATTTCTCTCTGTCGCTCTCTCTCTGTGCGACTCGCCACTGCCTGCCTCTCCAGTCTTCCTTCCACCTGCAGACAAGAAGAAAGAGGAACCCTAAAAATGGCCCGTCATGGCCGGAGGTTGTTCCTGCAACAATGAGCGAGGGCAGCAAAGCTTTCGGCAAATCACAAGTAGCGACCAAAAACACGAAGAAGAGCCGGCGGGAAGAGAGAGAGAGAGAGATCCCAAATGACGTCACTTTTTGACGTGTCGGATCTTCAGTGGTGGAACAATAACTATGACATCTCGGTGCAATGCTGAAATGGCACGTCGAAAAGGTATGGACTGTAGACCAGATACGACCTTTACGCTTTTCTAGTGTTGTTGGGACGTGCAAATGGAACCAACCATTTGTGGGTCCCACTACGATCACCTCTTTTGGAAACCAAACCAAACCAGACCAAACCAAAGTGGGCCCCCCTGTTATGTGGGGAACCCAAAGTAGGCCCCGCTTTGGTTTGCCAATAATAGTAAAAACCCTAAAACCCTGACCTAGTTTTTTTCTTTCTTTTACTTTTTTTTTCTTTTCTTTTAAAAAAAATTTGTCTTTTGCATTGGAATAAGTACTCCCTACATTCCCCTTTGGAAGCAGAATCTTGTCCTTTTCCTTTCCCCAAGGTGGTGACATGTTCAAATCCTGTCGGTTGTTTTATGTCCGGTAACCAGATTTAGGTCGTCGGTTACCGGATATAACCACCTCGCAGGTCATCATATCCTGTGTAACCCGCGGCCTCTCGCCGGGTGGGGCGGGGGAAGCGGGCAGAGGGAAGGGAAGGGCAGGTCCATGGGAACTCAGGTTACCACCTTGGTTCCCATGACTTCAAATGATGTAACTAAATCCCCCCCCTTTAAAACCTGGCCTTTTGCCACAAGTAAAATACTGGCTTTTTTTTTTTGCTTTTTTCGTTTTTTTTTAATTTCTCACTTTGTTATTTGACAACCTTTAAAACATGGCTTTTTGCCACAAGTAAAATACTGGGCTTTTTCTTTTTCTTTTTTTGTTTTTTTTTAATTTTTAAATTCTCTCTTTGTTATTTGACAACCATTGTCAAGCATAGTAGTTATTTTGAGGGATTTTCTTGCAAGTTGGAAAGTTTCTTCCACTTTGTTTGCACCTACATTTTCTCCTTAACCTTATTTTTTTCCTCCTTTCCAGCATATTTCCTTATATTTTAAAGCTTTCTTCATCCTTTAAGAACCTTGTCATTATATGTAGTGCAACCTGGTAGAGAAAGATAAATAAAAGCACCCCCCCCCCCCC
>Ga0209208_10008798_pt1 | contig 13386 bp, 12 predicted proteins | sample S1TSphfallax_3_FD_187694 | JGI IMG/M metagenome (GOLD analysis project Ga0209208, IMG submission 187694) | Host-associated microbial communities from peat moss isolated from Minnesota, USA - S1T2_Fd - Sphagnum fallax MG (SPAdes) (version 2) | ecosystem: Host-associated > Plants > Peat moss >...
AAATATGGACGACATATATATATATATATATATATATATCTTATGTCATTCAACCTAGCTAGCCAAAAGCAATATATATACATATATTGAACCAATTCCAGCACTGCCACCAGTAAAAGGATAACCATCCCCTTTTGGTCTATCTATCTCCCTTTGCTTACTGCTTGCTTGCGTGGGCGTCGAAATTCAGAATCAGCAACAGGGTTGTAAGGGATGATATTCACATGGCGCCCCAATTCCCAGTGATGGAGCAAATTTGCCAGCTCCTCAGCATGATGTTTCTGATCATTGATACCCTCTGCATCATAGCAAGGGGATCATCATCCAAGCAAGCAATGATTATTATTCAAGACCCTTTCTGATGTTTTGCATGTAAAGAATTGAAAACCAAAGATATTATCTAAGCTGTTAACCCTAAACCCTAAACTTCCAAACCATATGGTGGGTGGGTGTTGTCTCAACTTGATAACATCATGCATAAGAGGCCAATCTGATATTTACAGAAAACACAAAAGACAACAAAGCAAATATACACATAGAATGGAACTTCACCAATCATGGTGTATACAACCTAAGGGCTCTTCCTGCTACCACCCAACACTTTCTCTATTCAAAATATGTAAATATGCAACTGGCCAAGTTGGTTTTGCTGATGCAGCAGACCAACCCATAACCCAATTAGGGACAGAAGAAATCATCACCTAATAAAGTGTACTCAAAAGAGAGACGACGGCCAGTTGTTTTGAAGTAGTGACTGCAATCTTCCATTAGTGCTTCCAGTGGATAAGCCTTTGCACTCGGAACAATCTGTGACCTTAGCAGCTGGTTGGGTGCATGCAAGCTGGTCAGAATGCCAACATGACCACACAACACATGGGTGTAATCAGAAAGGCAGCAACAACAGCAACAACAAACCTACTCAAAAACAATAGCAAGAGGTTTAGGATTTAGGGTTTAGGGTTCATTTTGAAAACATTCAGATAACAAAAGCAGCCTGAGGAGAGAGATGCTCAGGTTGTAGCAATTTAGGTCTCCAACTCAGGAAAAAGAGAAACAATTCTGAATATTTTTTTTCAGATTAACAATTTATAAAAATTGTTTCTCAATCAGAAACTGGAAAATGTTCTTCTTCCTATTTGACCAAGAACTTGGTACACAAGCTGGGGAAAAAAATAATTTAAAAACCTGATAGCCAGAGTTGACTGCAGTTTATGAGTCGCAAGGCGGGCAATAGTATTGGGAACTCCAACAGTAGATATTGTCATCATACGCTGACCTATATGCAAATCCTGTTTTCCATCAGATCAACAAGTTCAAATGTCAGTCAACTCCTGGTAAGAAATACAACAGCAAAACAAAATTGAAGAATCAACAGTTCAAAAAAGAGCCAGAAAAAAAACAAACCTGGTTCAGAACACGGAGAGCAGCAAGCACATTGGTAAGATTGAGCATTGGCTCTCCCATTCCCATGAATACTACATTTGTCACACGATGGTTAAATATCTCTTCTATAGCAAGCACCTGTTCCCCCCACATGTTTTGCAGTGCAAAAGTTAAGGTAAAACAACCAACAAATTTCAGACATTTTTTTCTGTGACGAAGATCAAATGTGCTCTCTTGGGTTTTTCACAGATGGAAGGATCTGAAGGATTTTAACTTTTTACCTGTTCAACAATTTCATGAGGTTTCAGGCTGCGGAAAAACCCTCCTTTGCCTGTTGCACAAAATGTGCACTTCAAAGGACAACCCACCTGGAGATTGGAATACACAATCAAAAGAATGGTGGTTAGAAAAGCCATGCGGCTTGCTGATTTATTAGAGCATACCTATTTTATAAATAGATAGAGCAAACTTGCAAGAGAAAGAAGAACACAGAAAAAGTAGAATATGAAAAAGGGAAATAAAGCTCAGATGTATAAACCTGAGATGAGACACAAGCAGTCAACCGATTTGCCCCTGGTGTCTCTTCTACAGGAATCCCGACAGTTTCCACCAGCCTATCATCCACCAATTGCAATAATATCTACAAAGACAGAAAAAAACCCATCAGCTTAGTGACAGAGGAACTCCACACCCAATTGCAGAGCAAAAATCAATCTCCAAAATAACAATTTCAACAACAAAGTATTAGAGATGCATTATCACCTTCTTCTTCTTCTTCTTCTTCTTCATCACAAATAGTATTGAAATAGGGTTTAGGTTTAGGGTTTAGAGTCTGCAATACTGGACTTTATGTTCTCCATCAGGAATAACAGTGACCAAGGGGTTTTAGGTTTAGGGTTTAGAGTATGGAATACTGGACTTCATGTTCTCCATCACAAATAACAGTGACCAATGGGTTTTAGGGATTAGGGTTTAGAGTATGCAATACCAGACTTCATCAGGAATAGCAGTGACAATGGGTTTAGGGTTTAGAGTACACAATACCGGACTTCATATTCTTCATCATGAAGAGCAGTGACAATGGGTTTAGGGTTTGTGATGCTGGACTTCAGCAGCTCCCATACCAACAAGCATAAGAAGGTCTGTTTTTCTACTTGTCTTTTGCTTACTGTAAAGAAAGTTTTGAGAAAGAGACAATAGTAAGCAACCAACCTTTGCAGTACCATCTGATGAAGTGGCAACATGATGAATTGGGGCACGTCCAATGCTCCAACCTGCTGTTTCTAAAGAATCACGAAACAGCTTGGGTACTGATTTCCGTATCCAGAGTTTGTTCATTCACAAAACACCAAACCCCAGCACCAAAAAAACCCAACATATCAAATCCACAGAAAGCAAGAAAGAAAAAGAATGGCATCTCTTTGTGAGGTTTCTTTTGCAACAAGTCAACAAATGCAAATTCTCAAGTTTTTAGCAGTCACACCTTCAATGCCACAACCTCCCATTTCTAGAGAAAGAGAAAGCTCTGAAGAAATCCAGAGAGAAAAAGAAAGACTGGCCAAAAAAATTCCAAACTCTTGGAAATCACCTCCAACAGTTTTGTCATGCATGTGCCACATAGAATGCCACATAGAACCCACACACATTCCAGAAGAAACAAAAGAGTGTACCTACCTATTTTACACTTGCAACTGCTCTGAAAACTAAGAAGCATTTGCCATTCCTTCTGTAACATTTTCCTTCCTAAAACTTGGGATCAACAAAGAAGAAGAAGAAGAATACATACATTGCGCACAGTCTTGGATTTCCTTGGCTTTGTTCTTGTATATCAACTGATGCAATTGCCTTCCTCGGTACTTTCGCTACATGAGAAAACAAACCCACAAAATATAGAGAGAGAGAATTGAGAAATACAATACCTTGGATAGTAAAGAGAGAAGATTTGATGGGAGAAAAAAGCTGTGCATCCTTTTGGATCAGCTTTCACAGAGATCTGTATCAACGGAGAGTAAAAAAAGCTGTGCATCTGAGATAGCAAACAAGGAAGAATCTGTATGAACTAGACTGTAAAACAAGAATGACATGGATGGGTTTCAACATGAGTTTTTACCTCGCCATGTGCAGCTGCTAGATCCTGAAGCTCTTCTTCTGACTTGCCCAGCAGCAGGAACTTGGAGCTGCTGCTGCTGCTTCTCTTCTTTTGGTTACCAATCTTGTCCGGGGGAACAACTTTTTCAGGTGGAGCTTCTTTGGGATTAAGAACTGCAGAAGTTTTTTGCCTGTTTTGCCATGCCACCACCCACACAAGTCAGGCAAATGAAGATTGTGATAAGGAAGAAGAGAGGCTACAAGCGAGAGATCCAAGGAAGATCCTCTGGAGCCTCCTGCTGCTGCTGCAACAGCAATCAAGGTGTGAGAACTCTTCACCTAGAAGAGAGGGTTTAGGATGCATGTTGGGTGGGGGAACAAAGGCCTCTAACAGCTCTAGGAAAACACACACACACACATACCTGTCTATGACCATCTCTTGCTGGCTGATTGAAGATGCACTTCTTTCTGCTGCTGCTGCTGCTGCTGATGCCGCCATCGTGACATGGAGATGTCTCGCAACTGATGGAACTTGAGAGTAAGCAGAGACACCAGAACGCACACAAGAAGCTGCTACTGCTGCTCCTCCTCCTCCTCCTCTTCTCCAAACTACAAAACCTGCCATGCTCTTATTCTTCCTCTTCACACTCACACAATTTCTGCTGTAAAGAATTCAGCTTGGATCCTTCTCTCTCTTGTTGTGTGCTGCAACTACGTTTACGCCATCCAGCAGCGAAAATTGTAGACTAATAGTAATATAAAAGAGCTGACAATAATAAATCATCCGAACTTCAACAAACTAAAAAGCCCTAGGTAAAAACTAGTTGGGTAAAATCCCTAAACCTTGTGGAGAAGCTCACTAAACCCTAAATCTTGAGCCCTCGCTGAAGCCCATAAGCCAGCCATCTTTTCCTCTCTTGCGTAGAGGATTGGAGATTAAGCTTTTCTTCCTGACAACAACCCGAAACCAACAACAAACTAAAAGCCCTAGATAAAACTAGTTGGGTCAAATCCCTGAAAGTTATGGAAAAGCTCACTAAACCCTAAACCCTAGGCCCTCACCAAAGCCCAGAACCTCAGGGCCATCTTTTTTCTCTTTCTCGGGTAGTGGATGGGAGATCTGGCTTTTCTTGTGGGTTCTCTGGGAGGATCCAATCAGCGTGTGGGATCTTGATGAACGACGAAGATGGCGGGGGAGGATGCGAAGAAGAAGGGGACAAGGGATCTACGAAGGGAGGAAGTGGGATCTGCTTCGTTGATGGAGCTCACCAGACCTCATGTGGACTCTTTTGATTACTTTGTAGAGAGAGGCCTGGAGATGGCGGCTCGAGGCCTACAGCCAGTGGAAGTCACTCATCCTGTGTCCGGCGTTACTCTGCGCAATATCCTCTTGAACATCGTCGTCGTCCCCCTCCCCCACCCACTGGTTGTTTGTTTGTTTGTTGGATTGTTGAATTGTTGTTGGAAATGGCAATCTGACGACGATCTCGTCTTCAAGACCGTCCGTGATTGGAAAAAGCTCACTAAACCCTAAACCCACCCACTGTTTTTTTGTTTGTTTGTTGAATTGTTGTTGGAAATGGCAATCTGATGATGATCTCGTCTTCAAGTCCGTCTGTGATTGGAAAAAGCTCACTAAACCCTAAACCCTAATTGATTGCTTCATGAATTTTAGGAAAATGCCTTGCCTGCCTGCCTTGCCTGTAGTGGAAGACCAGCTAGCTTTTGTGTTTCCTCTCAAGACAAGGACCTCAAGAGATCAGATTAAGTATCACTTGCACTTGCATTTGTACTTTGCTTTCAGTATGTCTGTCTTGCCACAATTTGCTTTCAGCATTCATACCTTGAGCATTCTCTCTATGACTGCAATGGGATGATGAGAGAGAGACATGCTGGTGGGATCTTACAGGCATCAAGGGTTCTTTTTCTTTTTCCTTTTCCTTGACTAGTTCGCACTGTGGATTGAGAAACCCATCATAAGCCCACCGATGAAAGAGCATTCTTCACAAGCATTGGACCAACGATTGCTCCCATCAGAGGTAAAGAGAACAACAATAACAACACTAGGTCATTTTTCTTGTTGTGAAAGAAAATTTGTTTGCAATTCTGCATCAGAGCAGCAGGTGCTGATGCCCTGCCTGCCTGCCTGTGGATTGATGATCCCATTTCTGTGGCATTCAATTTTTGTGCGGGTTTGGTATGGGGGCTTGGTTGGGTGGGTCCCTTCAGGAAATAAATACTTCCAATGATGATGATGATGACAATATTCCATCCATATCACTTCCTGTGAATTGGAAAAAATTCTCATCCTATTAGATTATTATTTCTGTTTTGATTTTTTTGGGTGTTTTTTTTGCTGTTGCCAGTGTCGGATGGCGGGATTGAGCTATAGAGGAGCATTCACAGCTGACGTTTGTCTGCAATGGAACAACAGAACTGTGGTACACCACAATGTATCTTTTGGGAAAATGCCAATCATGGTTAAGGTATGTATGTATGTATGTGTTTGTGATGGGAAAAATGTTTCCTCTTTCTACTCATGATCTGCTGTTCAACTCAGTGGGTTATACTAAAGTTGTTGCTCAAATTAGTTCAGTTTCAGCAGCACTCACTGATTTTCAACTTCAAACATGTTTCTATTTTATGTTTCTTCTTTTACAGTCCAGTGTGTGCCATTTACGGGGTTTGGATGAGCGACAGCTTCTTGCTGTCAAGGAGGAAGCTTTGGAGATGGGAGGGTAATCTTTCTCTTTTCTTCAGATTCTTATCTGTCAAGGTGCTGCTTCTGTGATGTGTAATTGTGGTTGCTGTGGGGGGTGGGAGGGTTGGCAGATGTGACTGTCCTAAGAGTCAGCTTTGTTGGATGTTTGGGGCGTGGGTATGGATGGCAGGTACTTCATCTGCAATGGAAATGAGCGAGTCATTCGCCTGCTGATCATGCCAAAACGCAACCATGTCTATTCCTTGCCCCAGTTTGTTGTTGAGTGAATGAGTAGGAGGCTCAGATCTGTTTCAGAAAGAAGTGAAATTTGTGGCATCACTATTGTTTGGGTTGGTCCTGAAGAGAACAGAACTGCCAGATGTGCCCCAATAGGTCTTTCTTTTACTTCTGATCAATGATTGTAAGATGCAAATACTTTGAGGAAAGTCCAGAAAATGCAGAAAAAATGCAGAAGAGGAATTGAGAACCTGGTTGTTGGCTTCAGGTGATTGGTGTGAAGAGAAACACATTCAAGAATCGTGGGAGTGCTTACACTGACAAGGCAGTAATGATTAGGTTTCATTTTCTTTCCCTCTCTCTCTCTTAGCTGAGCTTTTGTGTGTCACATTCTGTTCATATTATTAATACTTCATTATTTACTATAGTTGTGAAAATGTGTGATCATCTACTGTTGTCGTGTAAAACTGGTCTTCCTTCTGTAAAATAGAACATGGGTTTTTATGTTGTCTGTCACAGGCAAAAAGTTTATCGATCTGTGAGGGTTTGGAACTCTATGCTATAAAAATGCTGTTTAGGGTTGTTATCCTCAGTTTACCTTTTAGGTTTAGGCTTTAGGGTTTGGTTTTTGTTATCCTTGGAACTCTGTATTTAGGTTTGTTATCAAGTAAAATTTATGCCTTTTGAACTTTATGTAATTTGAGTGCTGCAGGTGTGCAAGACTGGATCAATCAGCGATCACCATCAGAGTCTACTATCTGCAGCATGGAAGCGCAACACTTGGCTTCTCGTAAGTCATCCTCATTACACTCTGACCACCTCCGCCACCCACAAGGAAGTTTTACCTTTGTTGTGTATGTGTTGATCTTTACCTGTGAAAGTATAAACAGAGCCACATATGGGTTTTATGATCATCTGCAAGCTTTCCTTGGGTTAGAAGTTAGCCATATTAGCTCCTGAAATTGTGAATTACTAACACACATGGATGTGAAGAGGAGAAACATAAACCCTAAACCCTATCATATTGTGGTCTCTGACAGTGTACATTGGCATGCTTGCTGTGGGTTTGGTACAACTTATTGCAGGCATCGCAGGCAGGAATTCCTGATCCCTATTGGAATCGTGATTAAGGTGCATGGCGTTTTATTTTATTTTAAAACCCCCACCACCCCACTCTCAGGTCCTTACAAATGTCTCAGTAAGGCAGGATGGGATGCTCTGATATTTAAGGCAAGAAAGATTGGGAGTGGAAGGGAACAGGGGACTTACATTCATTGTTGATCTGGTTTTACTAAAACAGGCACTAGTTGAAACAAACGAGTGGGAAATCTATGAGCGGTTGACTGCAGTTCAAAAGGAAAGCAAGAAAGGGTCAAAGGGTGCTGTTGGCACTCAATTTGTGAGTCAACGGGCACGAATTATTTTGGAGGAAGTCCGACGTCATGCACTTTTCACTCGCCATGAGTGCCTGGAATTTATTGGTACGTTGGGGGGGTTCTTGATTGATCCTGGCGCATGCCTTTGTTTTTCACAATCTCAGCATTCTTGATGCAAATTTCTTATGTTCCAGGTTTAGGGTTTGGGGTTTGGGGTTTAGGGTGGTGATTTCAGCAATAATTACCTTTGTTGGCATTGAGTTGGTTCTATGACAACTTTTGATTAGGTACAAACAAGCCTTTGGCACCCAAATAATCTGTGCTAAGAAAAAGGGCAAAAATCCTTTGCCTTGGAGCCAAAAGAGCTGAGATGAAGAAAACCAGTCAACATAAATGAGGCAATGGATCCTCCAAACAATGCAAATAGCAAATGACCAACAAGTGCAAAACCCTATTTTGTGTGTTTTTTAGTCTCACGTTGATTGATCCTTTTTCTGTTACTGCAGGAGAACGGTTTCGGCCAGTAATGGATGTTTCCAATAAGCTACCAGCAGCTGCGGTAAGCTGAGATGCATCCATGTAATGTTACAATTGCACTGCTGCCAGGTTTTTAATGGACACTTTCTGAGCTTGACCTCTTGATTGTACTTTGTTATTCACTCAAAGGCTGTGCATAGGATGTGGTAAAGGCAGCATCCCCTGCATCACTTCTGATGCTAGAATTCAAAATGGGTTATGCAGGGCTGAATTTTCCCTCCACCAGTGGCTGCTGCTTCCATAAGCTTTTGTCAGCAATAAACCCTAAAATTAATATGGGATCTGGTTGTTGGTGATTTATCAGGTTGGCGAAAAAGTTCTTGCTGACTTTGTACTCTGTCATCTAGACAACCCCAGTGATAAGCTAAATCTGCTGATGTATGACAGGCTACTTAATACCCCCCCCATTTCTTCTTCTTCTTCTTCTTCTGTGCTGCTGGGTTGTTTCTTCTTCTTCTCTGTGTTATGTTATTGGAGTGTTTTGATTTTGGATGTTCTCTCCCATGCTGGTGCAGTCCTTCTGGTTGGTACCCCACAAAATTTGATGCACTTGGTTTTTTTGGGGTTTGCCTTGAAAATTTTGCAGCTTCATGCTACAGAAGCTTTTTGCTCTAGTAGATGGCACAGCAGCTCCTGACAATGCAGATGCTTTGCAGCATCAAGAGGTTCTACTACCTGGACATCTTCTGACTATTGTTGTAAAGGTACTACTATTGTTATGCCTCCTCATCTCAATTGGAATGGGTTCAATATCAAGGATTCAAAATGGTTTGCACTTGTTGTGTGTTCTGAGTCCTATTTTGATCAGTTGGACAAATAGCCCATCTTCTCCAATTTGCAAGCTTTAAATAGATATCTGTGTATCTGATTTGATCAGTTAGAAGATAGGCCATCTTTTCCAATATGCAAGCTTCAAAGCGATCTCTGTGTATCATCATCATCATGGCGGTGGCAGCAACAGAAGCAGGTCTTGAAAGGGGTTGGTGCAATGTGAAGAAGTGCTGATTTTGCAGCTGCAACATTTCTTTTTCTTTCTGCAGGATAGGATGCAAGATTGGTTGACAAAAGTGAAAGGACAGTTGAACAATGAGATGAAGGAGAAACCTGCCCAATTTGATCTCCAGGACTGTAAGTAACAGCAGCATATTATACTTAGAAGCAACCATGTGTTGTTTTGGGTCTTTCAGCTGCACTGGTTTTTAGGGTTTAGGGTTCATGGGCACTGATGGAAGAAGAAGTTGATTAGTGAAATTTTTTTCAATTTGAGGGGTGATTTCATGATCTCGGTACTTATGTTGGGAGGTAATCGGCACAGTCAACCAGGTACAGAAGATGTTTGAAAGAGTACCACCGTCAGATATAAGCAAGAAGGTCGAGTACCTCCTCAACACAGGCAACCTTGTGAGCCAGTCAGGCTTGGATCTTATGCAGGTCTGGTGGCATTGATTTCTTTTCTCAGTGGGCTTTTTTCCCCTCTTTACACTTGCAGTTTGCAGTTCTTGCCTTTTCAAATCTTGCAGTGCCATTGCAGGCTTGTTTTTCTTATTGAATAAAGCTTCAAGCTTCTTGCTCGTTTGGGTTTTAGTAATAACTGTTTTTTTTTAATGGTTTAGGATTTAACCTAAACCCCAAACCCTAAACTGTTTTTTCCAGGTTGACATACTGGGTCTGGCTGGCTCTGTGTAGAATTAGGCACAATCTTTTTGTTCCATCTCCCTCACACCTATTTGATCAAAAGGCAACAGATAGATTCTAAAGTTATCTGTTGGTTGACATTTTTCTGGAACACAGGCTGGTGGCTTTACTTTGGTTGCAGAAAAGCTGAACTTTTTGCGTTACATTTCACATTTCCGCTCAGTTCATAGAGGCGCCTTTTTTGCAACGCTACGAACCACAACAGTCCGCAAACTGCTCCCTGAGTAAAAAAACATTTCCCCCTTTCCTGTGTCCACACTCCTTGATCATCACCTTCTTTTTGCACTCATGATGATGATGGTAATGTGATAATATTGTGACTATTACTACTACCTACTATTGGAAGAAGAAAGGCAGCACCATTGCTGTCTAGTTTCTTCACGATATTTGCTTTGTGTTTTGGAGTTCCATATCTGAGATAAATGGATTGTTCACAATGGAATACAGATCATGGGGTTTTCTCTGCCCTGTTCATACACCTGATGGCACACCTTGTGGTCTGCTCAACCATCTTACTGCTGTATGCCGTAAGCAACTCTTCCTCTTCCCTTCCCACTTTTTCCGAAGCCACAAATAACCCTTGACCGTCTGATGTAATTTTTTTTCCATCACATGTTTTGGGTCTATTATATCCTTTGCAACAACATGCTGCCAGTTGCAGTTGTGTCTTGGGCTTGCTTTCATTCTCATGGTTTTATGTCTGAAAGAACAAGACTAGACTTTTGTTGTGATAAAGTGCTGTGTATGGTGTATACTTATCTCTACACCCACTGTCAGGAACTGATGAAGACTTCATCAGCTCCAGAAGACAGTGGGTAGTCATTGCAGCCTTGTCGTCACTGCTATTTTTTATGAAGGTGATGATAGTCTGGTGGTTCATGAGTTAATCTCATAGGATTTTATGTATGTGACAGCTCTCAATCGTCATGTTACCTTCAAAGTGAGTGTGGGTTGTAGAGATTTCTCTGCAATTTCTCATAAACATGGATTTTTTTCTTTTTGTGATTGATTGTGTGGGTATTTTGTTTTTTGTTTTTGTTTTCACAGAGATTTCAACAGACTTAGATGCACGAGGAGTTGTCAAAGATCCTCTGTGGACACGAAAGGCAATTACCACAGTTTTGGTACAGCTAGGTATGATTCCAGCTATTCCAGCTTTGGCACGAGTGGCACCCCCTACTCATTTGACAGTGCTCTTGGATGGCCGAGTGGTAGGCTATATGGAGACTTCTGCAATCCCTGCTGCGGTAGCTCATATTCGGCATCTCAAAGTTGCTAAAGTACCTGAGGTGAGACAGTTCTGTATACTTTTGGAGTCCCTGGTGCACAAAGGCTCTTTATCTTGGCTCTGTGGATCATTTATGCTTGGTTGCCTTTGTCTTTGATCATGTTTTGCAGATTCTGGAGTATGGGTTTAGGGTTTAAGTCCATTGTGTGTTTTTTTGCAGGTTCCAGCTGACTTGGAAGTAGCATATGTCCCATGCACATCAGCAGGGATGTATCCAGGGCTTTTTCTCTCAACCACACCATCACGTCTGCTGAGACCTGTAAAGCAGCTACAGGATGAGGGTGCAGTGGAACTCATCGGGCCACTGGAGCAGGTTGTACAAGTTTCCATTCAAACCTTGTTGCAAACCTACAAACAAGCAGGACATGTCCAAACTGTATTTTGATGTGTCTCCTGAATCATCCAGGGGGAACTGCCTGCTTTGGATGTGAAGACAGACTTTGTTCACATGCCAAGTTGTATATGTTTGTATGTAGCAACAGAAAGTTATGGTCTTGGTGCGTGAGGCAGCAGCACTCACATATGTTGTTGGTGCATGTATGCAGGCATACATGGAGATTAGATGCCCAGATGGTGGAGCTGGTGGAAGAGATAATGCAGGTTCCCGAGCCACGCATGAAGAAACACATGCCACTGCCATGCTGAGCGTTGTTGCCAGCCTCACACCTTGGTCTGACCATAATCAAAGTCCACGAAACATGTACCAGTGTCAGGTCAAGCCTTTCACTTTTCCAGCATTCTGCCAACAAACTCCTCCTGCACATCCTTCACAGCATGCTTTTTTTTCTCTTTATTTTGGGTTTTGGGCCACAGATTTTAACACTCTTTTTCATTTTCGGCTGTTCCCAAGCTACTACAGATGGGAAAGCAAACAATGGGATTTCCAGCTCAAGCTCTGGCACATCGTTCAGATAACAAAATGTACCGCATTCAGGTATGCATCTGAGTGGGGAGCAGGATTGGTTATCTAGTCCAAAGTGGGCATGTATGCTGTATTATGATCTTCCAGCATATTCTGTTAGAAGATGGACATTTTGCAACTTTTTCTAATCTGCTGTTTGAAAGGCTTGTCTAGAGACCCACAACAACAATCGCAACACACTCTTTCCTTGATTTCAACTTGTGTTCAGTACCCTTACAATCTACATGAACAAAATGTGGGCCTCTGTACACTTGGTTGCAGACACCACAAAAGCCAGTCGCACAAACAGTGGCTTGGAACAAATTTCACATGGATCAGTTTCCAACGGGTACTAATGCTATTGTCGCTGTGCTTGCATATACTGGGTAAGCCTTTTGATGTGAAGACAGATTGATAGAGATAGCTTTTTTGGTGGTGGTTTTACATTACACCTTTCATTGTTGGCATTGATGGAAGTTTTCCCTCACCATTTGTGAATCTGTTTGGTGGAGACACTATAACATCAGCTGACTGAGCAAGATAGAGGCCAAAGATAAATCAGACTTTGATCAATGTAGTCAGTCAGGCACCCATATGACCAGAGCCTAGTTCAGATACACTAAATGGGAGTCTGAAAGAAGAGCAGTGGGTTCAGGAATCAGGGGATTAGGGTTTAGGCATCAGGGGCAAACACTTGCTTCATGGATACTCAGACCCAGTTGTTACCTATCTCAGTACAATTGGGTTGTCCCAGCCTTCCAATGTTTCTCACTCTGGCGCTTGTGGTCTCTGCTCCACCTGTCTCCTTAACTATACAATTCTCCTTGACACTTGGGAAGAGTGCCTCTTCTCTCTTAGTGAAGTCTTCTCTCAGCACTGCAGAAAAAGGGAACAGGTCAGCATCATGCATGTATCTGTTGGGTTTGTTTGCACAGGTACGATATGGAGGATGCCATGATTATGAACAAATCATCAATGGAGCGTGGGTTGTGCCATGGGCAAGTGTACAAGGTGTGGCCTTTTTTAGACCTGTAGATTAGTTGCCTACATTGATTCTCTCCCCTGTCAGGAAAGGTTTGCCATAAGCCAGAGTCTTTCTGATCAAGGGGGGCACTTGTTTATTATTCTTGTCTCTTTCAAATCCCCCTCATTATCTTTTGCATTATCCAAATAGTGATAT
>Ga0209208_10008799_pt1 | contig 13385 bp, 6 predicted proteins | sample S1TSphfallax_3_FD_187694 | JGI IMG/M metagenome (GOLD analysis project Ga0209208, IMG submission 187694) | Host-associated microbial communities from peat moss isolated from Minnesota, USA - S1T2_Fd - Sphagnum fallax MG (SPAdes) (version 2) | ecosystem: Host-associated > Plants > Peat moss >...
AGTGACTTTTTTTTGGCGAAATTTCGCATTCTGGCGACCCAATAAAAGGGGTTGCTAATGGTACAAAGGGTTCTGGTTTTTAAAATGGGCTCATGTCACCCTGTTTAGACAATAGGTTATTAGCATGCCACCAACATGTAAGTAGGATTCCAAAACTTTTTCTACTTTCCTCTCTAATATGTAGCCAAATTTGACTAAGCCCTCATTCACATGGTGGCCAACCCACCTACCTCACAAATTTGATTATATATATATATATATACTGGGTCTCCTATATGGAAAAAAGATAAATTAGGGTAAAAGGACTTTTAAAGTTGTAGAATCTATATATAAAATTGGAGCAAGAAATATTTTTATATCAGAAGAATATCCAACCCTATTTGAGTTCAAATGAAGAATTTGAAACTTGCCTGTCGTGAAGGGTTGAAATATATGAAAATGTGAAATTTGCATCATGAAGGGTTTCAACATTTGAGCCCAAACCATAAAAATTGAAACTTGTATCATGAACATTCGATACTTGCATCATGAAAGACTTAAATATATGAGTCCAAAAACAAATTTCAAACTTGTATTGAGGGGGATTAGTGTATATGTGAAGTGATGAGAAAGAAATGAAGAACTTGAGTAGCTCTTGGACATAATGGTTTTAGTTTTGGTACATACACAAGAATGGAGATTTACAACTTTGTCAAGCCTTGCAACAATCCTCTATGTCTTAAGCAAGGTCTTTGACATTACAAATTTTGGAATTGCCTTAAGGTAATTGAACTTTAAATGGACAATTTAAGGTTTTTTTTATTCAATTAACAGAGGTTGGTTTTGTAAATTTTTTTCATCCCTTAGCAAATAAGAAGGTAGCCAATTTATAGCGAAACCATATTTTTCCATGGCTCCCTGAATTACTTACACATTTTCAAAGTTCAGACACCTAGACACATAATATGCACAAATAGGAGGCCCATAGATGCTACTATTAGTGCTAAACTATTGTCAATGCTAAATTATGCACACTCACAACCCATTATGGTTTGCTCAAAAACATAGTAAAATGTCAATTGTACATAATGGAAAAGTATGAAACCCAATTTTCTATGTGATGGGTGATCCAAAAACTAAAAAACTACTTACAAATTGTGTGGCAAAATCAACTTTAAATGGATTGTTCTTTCATAAAAATTAAACAACAACTTAAAAGAATTACAAGATATAACTAGCTTAAAATGAATTATGTTGTAATAAAAAATGCAACCCATTGCTTGTAGAATGAAGAGTGCGATTCATTAATCGTATCTTGACATGACACAAAAACCCATAGCAACTTATGTGAATCATGTCACAACTCGATGCAAAAATTAACACTAGCCTTTGTTAATTAAGGCATGGTCCATCCCAAAGTAAACCCAAAAATCCACAAATTCATCCTTAAACAAACTATTAATCAAGTCAAAACCATTAAATTAACTCACAAATGAACTTTTGATCAAACATTTGTGAAATTATATCACCATTTGATCGACGCCTTATTTTGTTGGCACATGAACGTTGGTGATCAAAACATCTTCACAATCTTCTGGATGTGGTTTCAAGTTGATCAATCAATGGGAGGAAATGTTGTGAGTCCTTTATAGACCCAATTAGGTTAATTAATGCCATTTGCAATGCATCTTGGTCATCTTGTTGAGCTTCACATTTCACAATGGTGAGCTTTGCATTTCACATGTTATATTTACAAATAGGTGGTGCAAACCCATAAAATGGCATGTGATACATCATTGTTACTAGAGGTAGGTTTGCTTTGATGGTCAAATGTAAAGCATCACCAACCTTTCCACATCATTTCAAGGTCCATTGTTCATTGAACCTTTTTTTTGTTGTTTTTCCTCCAATCAAACTCACTTTGCAACCTATTGATGTTTCTTTTCAACTTTTCTCGCACACTTGGATGTTGATAACTCTCCTTTCAAACATCTCGGTTTCAAGTTGTTACCTCCTTTCTCACCAATTTTTGCTCAAGTGCAACTAAGTAATGTTCATTCATGATCATAATGTTTTTGTAGTCAATCAAAGGTTTTTCATTTGACATTCTATTGTGGGATTTGTTGGGAACTTCAAACAATGTGAAGAAGTGATGCAAACCATGAATGATATCAACTGACAATACACATGATTCGCCCCCGTTTAACACCCCTTCCTATAAAATTTGAACCCCAATCTATAAGTTACTATTCACCTTATTTAGATTCATGTTGTCGGACCCAAGGTTTGTTGATTAATCAAATACCCAATTTGACTGAATTCTGTGGTCGTCCATTTATGTTTCATCAATCTCGCATTGATTGCCAATGTCAACATAGTAATGGCAAACATCCCCTTTTAACGTGTTAATGTTCTCATTTATAACCTCTTCAACTTGCAAATCCATTGTTTGGGTTTTAGGTTCATTATCTACAAATGCTTCAAATGGTTACATCTTGCTTGCCATTGCATCTGGATTCAATGGCCAAATCCCAATGGCTAAAAAACCTTTACATCTGTTGGTTGGTGTTAGTGCGTTATTAAATGCCAGAGACACCCATTGTGCCAAATCTTTTTTGTTAGCACCCATCCCCTTGTTAGCCAATGTCCAAACATCTATATATGCTCTAAAAGCAACTTTGAAAGGTTTGAAATATCAAATGGTTATAATGCATGTGAAGTGTGTGATGGCAAGGTGATTAAATCTAGCCCCACATTCATTGTTTTGTGCACAACATCTATAGTAACATGCAAATTATGGCCATTCAAGATGAGCAAGTGATGATTGGTTGGGCTCATATTACTTCCATAATTTTGAATAGAAGCAATGAAATGAAATATCCACTTATAAAACAATATGGTTATCATCCAAGCTTTTAGGCTACACCACCATTGTTGCGCTTAATTCACATTTGGCAATGAAGTTTCATCTAAAATGTTTACTTTTGAAAATGTAGAAATTTGAAAACACTACACTTGATGCATTGATGCATGATAACACTAATAACCATTTGTGTTCATCAAATGTGATTGAATGCATTATTCATGAGGTGGTTCATGTTAAAACCAAGGTACCTCCATTTTGACTAGCTTGGGCACCGGATTCATCACAATTTTAAACCTATGTTGGAAGGTACCTATGTGTTTCATAAGCTTTAGATAAGTTTTTGTAGAAACTTTACATTGGTTGGGCATAGAACTCTTGCATGTCCTATCTCCAAACCTTGAGCAACTCACAACATTAGGTCAAGATTTCGCTTCTTAAACCATCATAACCACCCCAACCCATGTACGTCATTCTTGAAAGGAATCATTATTCTCTATAACTTTCAATTGTAATTGTGTCTCAATGTCATTGGATGCCCAATCAATTGCATTTTTTTCACATACTCCATTAGTGCAATTTTTTTTTCTTTTTGCAACACACTTGTTTTCCCTCTTTTTTGTGATTATGTTTAATCCCATACACACGGTTGTGAAGTGATGTGATAGGCACACCCCACCTTCAAGAAACAATTTGTAATTACAAGTTGTTGCCTACTTCAATGTTTTCCATCACTAACTTCAGGGAAGTGTTGTCCTAGTTCCCATTTTTCCTCATGTTTTTCTTTTGTCGAAAATGCGATTACATGGCAGGATTGCCATTACTTACATTAACAATGTTTGTGCATTCCTCAACCCTAGGTGACAAATTGTGAAAACTAGGATCCACTAACTTCCTATGTGACAAATTGTGAGAAGCAAGACTCCTTGGCATCCTTTGTGTTGGATTTTGAAATGCAATGTCAATCAACATTTTATACGTTGATGGTGAATTTTGAGATGCTACATATATCACCATTGTTTTTAATTGCACATTCTAGAGCATTTGAAGCCCTGCATGGCAAATTTTGAACAAATAAATTAATGGTTGGTCAATGTTGCAAAATTGATCTACGATTTATCAACTTCGCATGTGCATTCTCATCACAATTACAAATGGGTGTTACATTTTCATCACCAACTATAAAATAACATGGTGTTGTGAAAAGGGTATTTAGAGGATGAAAATAGTTTTAAATTGATTTGGGATTTTAACCTGGGTGAAACATTTGAAATGCACATTAATGGTAGTTGGATGAGGTCATTTGTAAAAGGAATAGATTCTTCACATTATGCATCTTATTGGTTAATTTTATAATCCAATTCATGGCAATTAGATTTGTTGCTTAACATTCATCTTCATCATGTGTTGTGTTTGCATCTTCATTGTTATCTTATTATGTAATAGACAACAAATTACACATTTAACTTTCTTACATTATTTTATTCATCTTCTCAAAAAAATTGTGTGTAATTCAAAGTGACGTAGTATGCACCTAAAATGGACGAAGTTTCATTTTTGTTGGGTGCATGCACAAATGGGTGGACCAGTTTGGGTGTCACATAAGCCAATTTTGCTTTGTGGTTGCCATTACAAAACCCATGTTGCATTATAAGTCTTAAAATTTATTAAAATGGACTTGGATTAAATATATTCACTTGAATATCTAGGTGATGCACAAAACCATTTTACAAATTTTTTAAATCATAAAAGCAATGTAAACTTTTGAAGTCAAAACTTATGGATTGCACCTTTGACTACTATTTCTATGTGGATTATACTATGATCCATTGACTAATGGGGTGTGTGTTAAGGACTTGGAATTAATAAGATATCATATCAAAGAAGTGTAGGAACAAAACAAAAAATGAATTGAATTTAAAAACTATACTTATGGACTTTTGAATGGGCTAATTAGGAACATTTTTTCATAAGTCCATATCATATTAGAAGTGTAGGAACAAAACAAAAAATGAATTGAATTTAAAAACTATACTTATGGACTTTTGAATGGGCTAATTAGGAACATTTTTTCATAAGTACAGATCATATTGAAGGAAAAAATATGAGGAAATCAATATAACTAGTTGTAATTTCCAAAATTTGACCAAAATTTTGAATATATAGGGACTTTGGTTTTTGGCAAATTCGTCCACCCATTTGTGCACAATCCTTATTGTGTTAGACATTTGTGAAAACAATGTGTGTAAATTGTGAAATCAATGTAAGTAATATATGATCAAACTATTCACGAAATTGTGAATGAAATGTTTGGGCGACAATTTTTGGATGGCAAACAACAAGGCATAAATTAATGCTAGTTGTGTGTAAATTAATCACATGAAAATTGTTGAATTCATTGGGGCCATGCATTAAGCAACCATCGATCTTTTCTTTGGTTGCATGTTGTAAACATCATGTTGTGTGTGATAGTGTTTTGATTCATCTTGCTATGGATGTGAATTCATCGATAATGGTACCTTGCTTATGTGTGAACATGATTATGATTCATCAACTCAAGATGTGATTTAATCAATAAATTAGTCCTTCATTTATATGACCAAGTGATTAAGGTTAATTAACTTTGCGTGCAATTTAATTAGTGATTAATCCCAAATTATATGTAAACATGGTTAGGTCTATTCATTTTTATGATAAGCTTAAGACAACACCATTTAAAGATTAATTATGCACATATTTAGGGACAAATATATGCATTTGAATTGGGGTAATGTCCATTTAAGGTTTAATTATCTTACAAACTTTAGGCAATTCCAATAATGATCCAAATATATATTGAAAGTTTCCTTTCCAATGTGCTCTACACATATGAAGGTTGTTTGGATTGGGAATGTATGTTTAACATAATATGTTATATATTATCTTGCAACATAATCACATGAACTTAAAATTTGACTAAGGTAATGATGAATGACCTCAAGTTATGCACTTCAACTCTCTTTCATGTTTGTCTATTTCATTTTTGATTGCATGTTTGTTTATTGCACTTAAAATTCCTAGGAGCTTATTTAAATTAAAAGAAAAAAGTAGGACCACACATGTTGACAACACTCCATTAGTATTGACCCTTATAGGTTCATTTTAAAAACTCATTCCTTTTCCTTTACCAATCAATTTGTTTCATTACCATTGTCTTCAAATTAATGTGTTAATTTTGAAGTTAAGATTTCAATTTTTTATTCATCAAAACATCAATACTTCACTAGTGGGTGAAGTTGGTCACATTAAAAACATCAATTTTACATTTGCACAATCATTAATGTCAACGAACTTGTTTTTTTAGTAGGGTCATATGAAACAATTATAAATATTTCAATGTTTTTTTTAATCCAATGTATCATTTGAGGCAATTCGTTTTATTTTCAAGATTTTTTGGGTCTAGATATTTGATAAAAGAACAAAAAGAAGAGGAAAGGAAAGACTAATGTGAGGTGTAACCTCCGAACTAAGTTGTTGTATTAAAAATGTTTGCACTTAATGTAAATTAGGATACTTGTTTAGCATGAATTACTTGAAAGTTTGTTGAATTCAAGTGTGTGAAATGAGTGTGATATTTTTATTTTTTTTGTGAAACATTCAAAAAATACTTAAAGAAGAGAAAATGATCATTTCAAAAGACAATAACCTAAAGTAAAACTATTCCAAAAATTCAAAGTGAAAGATTTTCTTATGTTTTTGCCTTGCATTGGTTTGCTTGTGTATGAATTGTTGTGTGTATCAGGTGTCATAAGGTTTATCACCCTCATGACATGATGTTCATGTTGTAGGTGAATCATAAAATCAATAATTTTCAACATGTAACCCATTTTTTTTAACCCATTAAAGGCTTTTCCATAAATCATTTGGTGAAAATCATATGGGGACAATGGATTAATGAAATAAACTCAATATTCTTTAGGGACATTCACAATTGGGGTACTAATAAGGATGGTTTAACAAAAAAAGGATAACGAATCATTATTTTGGATTTTTATTACATTTATAATTTTTCATAACTATAATGGATTGGTGTATGATTATAAATATAATGATGTCATTTTAATTTAATTAAAAAATCCAAAAATGGATTGGATACAATATAAACGTATTTTTTAATCATTTGAATATTTGTTTTAGCTACATTTTCATTTTAAAGGAATCAAAAGTGATGTATTGAATAATGCATACATTTATGTTTGGAATTGTTCATGTAATGCATTTGAATAGTATCTGATACAAGAATTTTGACCTTGGCTACAAAATCCATTCCGAAAGGGCTTCAAGGAAAATGACTCATTTTTTTTGCCATTTTGTTTATTTTTCGTATGTTTAAGCTTAGATTTGGTGGCCCAATTGTTGACAACATGTGTAGGAAATAATTATGCAAGAAAACATGCCAAGTTATTTTTAAAAATTATGTATTAATTTTTTTCATTTTTTATTTTTTTACCAAAATATTGATGCATAATTATATACACATCTGAAAAATCACCATCACCACGAAAATTAACATAATTTGAATTATCCAATATTTTGCAATTAAATTTATTCCATGTAGACTTTGTATTTGGAAGATAACAAAAACAAAGTCCTTGGGTCTTGTGTCCAAAAAGTAGTACACCAACCATGAATGGCCCCCTCCAACCTCAAATAGAGACAAGGACTCAAATTTTCATATGTATTACTAATCTATGTTTAATTATAATGATTGGGAAGATACCCCCTTGGGATTTGACCCTCAACAATTGAATAAGATTAATAGGTCAACTATTCAACCTATTTAAGTACCATGTTACTTAAACCAAGTAAGACCCACATAAAAAGGGTCACCATGGTTAAACAAATGAAATAAGGCATGTAAGACTAATCCCTTACAACGTAGTTCCTCTTAAAGGAAATTGAACTAAAAAATTGTTTTAAGATGACAATTCCTCATAATTCTTTCAAGCAATGGAAGAATGGTTGGATAGAGATGTGTAGGGTGCTAAAAATGCACCTAACATTCAAATTTAGGCATTCTAATATGATATTTTATATCATACCTACAATTGATGTTTAACAAAAAAATTGATATTTGTTGAAATTGTTGAAATTTTAACTCCTAACTTGTGAATTTTTTAAATTGTTCCAACCATAAGGTTATTATTACAAATAAACAACACAAGGTGTATTTTTCATATTTAATTTTCAATGTTTGAAAATTTGGAAAATCAAAACCTTGTTATCTAAAATAAATAAATATTTGGTGAAGAAATGATGAATGTCAATTGTAAATTATATGGCAATTAGTGAGCTAAGTTAATAATTATTTGAAATGCCAACATGTTTTATTAACTTTTTGCCCCATTCATGATTTCATTATTTATATGTATATGAATATTGTTATTTGTTTGAATGGTGTTACCTTGCAAATGATATATTTGATTAATAGCACAAATAATCAAAAGAAAAAAATTCAGGGTTTTGGAAATATACTTGTTGAAGGTTATTTGAAAGCATAATTATAAATTATTCAAATCTTATAACTATTCATAGTCATGTACCAATCATTTTAAGATCAAAACATTGTAAATCTCATTTTTTTTCATCATAAGACATATACTGCCATTCCCTAACTCTAAGTGATAATGTTTTCAAAATAAAAGCTAGCCATTTAAAAGTTTTAAATCCATTTTTTATTTAGGTGAATGAAGTTGAACTTTGAATGTAATTGTTTTCAACCATAATTTTGAGATTTTAGTTATAGAAAAAACATTCTTTTGCAAATGTCAAAACATGAATACTTTGTGTGTCATATGATTGCTATCACTAGTTTTATGAAAAATTAATATAGTGTAAAAGCTAATTGGTAATCTTTTAATATTGAGTAAAAAACTAGTTTTAGTAACAATTTTTATTAATACTAACTAGGAATCACAACAAGTTTAAAAGGAATTTTGGGTTCAAAGTTCAAACTTGATTCTATGCGTTGAAAACAAATTTGAACAATTTGGACATTCTCAGAATTAAGAATGATGATGACAAGAACATCCACTTTCAATTGGTTTTATTTTTTAACAATGTTGGTTCTTGGTCACATAATTTGTACTTAAACAATCAACAATTCTTTTATCATTGTTGCAATGGATTCAAAAGATAAACAATACTTAACATGCCTTCAATTATTTATGTACTTCCAACTTCCATTATGACATCATCTAACATTTGATACCTAACCAAATCAAATAATAACTTTTCCATGTAACATGTATTCCATGTCAATTAAATAAGACATTTAATACATTATTTAGGTGTTAAAGGAGGCCCATTATATTGTGCAAATTGTTCATCAAAATACATTTAAGCACCCTAGATTAACACGTGTGGTGACAATGTTCATTTGATCCTCTATTAGTGTTTAGCACATGTATTTAGCCTTCATTGTTAGATTCTCCCCCATCCCCACCCATAAACCTTACATAAAATAATTGACTAATATTTGACACCCACCGCCTACACCCATCATTACAATTGGCCATTAAAAAATAGTCATTTCTTGCTACTAATGTTATTGGAAGGCCTTGTTAACATGCGGACTTTTACCAACCCCAAGCAACTTCATCATGTTTAATTGCAAATCCTCATCCAAAAAGTATTGTGCAAGGCATTTTATCATTTTTGCTGGGCATGTTCTTAGGTTTTGAACTTTATAAGGTGCCACTTCAAAAACTTAAGGTGCCACTCTTCTCCTTTTTGAACAAACAATTTTATAATAATTGAACATAACTAGTTTGTTATAATTATCATTTCATGAATGTTTCCCTATGTTGAAAATAGCTAATTTGCCTTAGGATTATTAAGGAAAATTTAAACATGTTAAATTTCTTTTTTAAATACATTTTTGCAAAATATTCTAAGAATAAACAATCAAACAAGCAAACTTAAAAATGACAAGTGTTGCTCCTATTAGTGTGGACACACACCTTGTGTTTTACATTTAGTAAGGCCCATGGATGAAAACATTCCCAAAACACAAAGGTGGGTTTGGCTATCCATTTGTTTTAAAATTGTTATTCCAAGTTTATTCCTTTGATTTAATGTTTTAATTTACATCAAGTGTTTAACATGTGAAAGTTTATGTTGTCTTATTATTCTTGCCACCATAATCTCTTTGCCAAAATTAAAAAGATTTTACAACATTGAAAACATTAGAAAATTGGATGAAAACACATTTGGCAACTTGGGAAGGCAACTTCGACAAAATAATAGTTCAATAATTATAGTGCATACATCAATATTATAGTACACGTAATAAAATTATTCCAAAATGTGGAGTGTCCAAATATGGGTTTCATTTTTGATATTTGGTTCTTATTCTTTTGACTTCCAAAAATATATTTTCATTTAGTATTATTTCAAGATTAATTCAATAACTAAAATAGAAAAATCCAAATCTATTTTTTTGTAATTTGGTATTTTGTTTCATGTATGTGTTTCAAAAGTATATTCTAATAAAAAGAATACATAAAATATATTTTTGACACGGTGCCTCAAAATAAAATTATATTTATATTTTAACGTAATCAAAATGTATTTCATTAAGTATTTAGTGTTGAAAGGTCCCCAAACACCTTCAATTGGATTCACCACCCATTTTATAAGTTATTTTTTGTTTATTTTTGAAATTGACTTCTTTTTTAACCTTTTGGAAGTTGAATTTGTTAAGTGTAACATAGGAAATGAAAGGTTTTCTATTGCAACTACATCCACTCATTTTGATCTTTTATTTTATATGCATTAAATACAAGATGCAAGTGGATATTGGGTTTTTCTTGTCTGTTTTACCATGCTTGCATCCTTCAATTTACCATATTTTGTTTTCACTTAATTAATCAATGGATTAATGTGAATTCTCACAAAAATATTGTTGTGTGTTTTCCCATTTGATCAAATGTTACCATGTTAGTGTTTACATCCATTGTTGTCCATAACTATCAACCAAATAATAGTTAACTTTCACAAAAGTATAACACATAACACACAACACATTCATTTGCAAAACAAAACACAAGCATCAATACAATCCAACAAATATCATGCCAACAACATATTTGTTCACAAACATGATATGGAGTTTAAAAACATTAAAAATGAAACTCTAAAACATGCAATGGAGTAATTCAAAAAATTTGGAAATGTGAAGCTTTTTTCACATCTAAATTTGAGGTTCCAAGTGTAAAAAATGGAGTCTAGTTAAATCTAATTTGGTTTAACCTAATATTAATGTAAATTCAATCAAGTAAGTTGATAGAACTTTTAATATATGCTTCCCCACCTAAATAAACCATCTAATCATATAATTATAATTGTATGAAATAATCATGTCCTATTGAAAGAGGAACATGGTACCAAACATTGTCAGGTGGGTGTCATTTACATCTATAAGCCTTTGTTTCCAAATATATGGTTTGTAACCTTGAAAATCCATAATTATTTTTGACTTATATGATTTAACAAATTCATTGATATCAAAAAAATTCCATACATAAAATATTTAAAGTTGCCTAGAAAGATATCCCTAGCTTGACAACCTTAGGTGTTTAAGCCTTGGGTAATTTTGAAAGGAAAATGTTATTTTTGGGTATAGAACTTTTGTGCATCATTGCAAAATATGACATAATTATTGAAAACCCACCTTTTTGCATGCCCTTCACATTTCAGCAACATCACAAACTTACCATGCTTCATAGGTTTATATAAATTCTAAACAAAATTAGCTTTCATAGGTCCATACAAAAATCGCATGAGTTCCATATTATGGTTAATATAAACAATATTTGTACATATTCAATATCTTAAATATTCAAATAGTGAGACATTGTTTTTGAATGACATATGTGAATGTGAATGTTTAATAATACACAAAAATTGCATAATTTTATGCAAAATTACATCATGATAATTAGATAAATTTAGTTAAAATGTAAATTGTATGTACTTCACATCAAAACATCATAAGTACAAAAGAAAATTCATTTATATAGAAATAATATATATTTTTCATGCCATTTTTACATTTTGAAGCCCATGGATTTTGCACATACATATTGTTTTACAATTTTCAAAAAAAATTTATTAAAATTTTGTGAGATTAGAAGGTTGTGATGAAGTGGCAAGTTCCAAGAACAATACTCTTTAAAGCTTAATGAATCATGACAATAAATTAGAATTATGAAAACATGTGCCATGAACAAAAGTTTAATAACAATGTTAAAAACTTGATGATGACAAGCTAATGCAATTTTGTAATCTTCTTGGAGACAAAAGAAGGTGAAGATGGAGCCTGATGGTTACAAACTTAAGATGTGCATTTCAAATGTAATGTTTAGTGATGTTAACATCCTTGCTGATGATAATTGGTCATGATAAATGCCATGGAAAATTTGACCAATTGGCATTAAAAGTTTGACCTTTATCATGCCATGGAAAACATTTCACCCCTGATAGATGCCATGGTCAAATTCCTCAAGTAGGTCCATTGGTAAAGATCCCCAACATAAATTAACATTAAATTGTCCTAAGTGGACTATATAACATTTTTACAAAAATATTATTACAAGTGATGACCTAGGAAATGCCTAGGTTTAGATGTGGTAAATTATTTTTATTTCAAAAAATGGCAATTTGTTTTTTAAAATCACAATTTTTTGCATTTTTGGGCATTTTTTTCATATTTATGGCAAGTTGTGAAAATTTGTAAAAGAAAGACGCATGACTATACAAGGTGAAAGATTATAATACCTTGTAGATTAAAAATAATTACATTAATTTTGAAAAAAAAAATCTCTTGAAATATTTAAAAAAGTTTCATTTTTTTACATGAAAATTTCAAATAAAAAATATTATTTGACATTGAAATGTTGAACTTGCCATGGTATTATAATATTTAAATTCAATTATTTGGGCCAACCATCATAACCCACCAATCAAAAGTGAATATTTATTGTGAGGTGCCTTTACAAGCATTAAATCTTAAGCAAATTTACTAGCCCAAACACACTTATTGACCAAACCCACATATAAAAATTATTAATCCAAAACATCTTGTATTGATGGGAGATTGGTTGTTGGGGGTGCACAAAGTTGGGGTTTATGGGTGTGAGGCCAGGGTGTAAGGTAGAGCTTGGGGTGTGGACCTTGTCATGCAACCCAAAAATTTTCAAGTTTTGGGGCCCATTTATTGTAGGAACTTGGATGTGACCACACATTTATGATAGACACGTTGATGGGGGCCATAAAATGTTGTGAAATGTGACTCTTATGTGATACCTCATATGTGACATCTCATGTGACACTAATGTGATGTTGAGTTGGCACCTATGTGGTGTTGACATCTTCGTTGACATAGATTTTTCTGAAATGATATAAGTTTTGAAAATAAAGGTTCAGTGCTTTTAAAATGTACCTCAACATGGGACCGTACGTTCTCTTTACAGGCCAAGGGTTACCAACTACCCATAAAGCT
>Ga0209208_10008800_pt1 | contig 13383 bp, 10 predicted proteins | sample S1TSphfallax_3_FD_187694 | JGI IMG/M metagenome (GOLD analysis project Ga0209208, IMG submission 187694) | Host-associated microbial communities from peat moss isolated from Minnesota, USA - S1T2_Fd - Sphagnum fallax MG (SPAdes) (version 2) | ecosystem: Host-associated > Plants > Peat moss >...
AAATATGCATACATAAAGGATATTGTGGTCAATGTCCTACAAGGACTAAAAGTTATAATAAAATGGGGGTATTGCACTGCCCAATGCCATGGAAGGTTATGGTTTGCAAAAAAATGAAAATATTGCAATTACCATTGTCTTTGAAAATTTTGGTTTGCCAAAAGAAAAAAAAGGGTACTACACCTCCTATTCTCATTACAACTATTGTATTTTGAACAAGGCAAGACCACAACAAAAATATGTGCAATATGACAAAGGGTAGAACTCATTTTAATATGTTACTTATGAAGCTTGCAACAATGATACAAGTTGCAAGATGACCACTACACCATCACTTGCACCCACAAAATATATAAATGAAAAGGAACAACATGAGGAGCTCACCTTAAACGATGTTATGCAATACCACAATGAAAGGACTTGTCAAACAATCACATGGGAACATGAAATGAAAAAAATGTTAGAGTAAAAAATAAAAGCTCACCTAGAATAGGCCTTTGTTGGAGCTCGCCACAATATAAAAAATTGCATGTCAACAACACCATTGTTTGCACCCACAAAAAAATTAAACAAAAGGGGGAGAAGCTCACAAGACCATAATGAAAGGGATTATGCAAGATATTGTAATACCTTGACCAATTTGATAGTCAATGTCGAATATTTAATTATTTTTAAAAATTCAATTCGACATTTTAAAAATATTTATTCATATTTTCATCAAAAATATTAAATATTTTTTAACATTTCAACTACATTGCATAACAACCAAGGTAATCAATGCCTTACAAAATAATTCTCTCTCTTTTAGAGATTTGATTGGATTATGTCTTCCACCTTAAACATCTTACAAAATTACCTTATCTCCCTAGGGAACACTTTCAACATGTGATAGCTAGGATTTCCAAAACTTTGGACACAATCATGTAATAATTATTAAAATTTTCAAAAAATAAATAATATAATTGGTGTCGAACTGACCAAACTACTGCGATGCAAGAAACTACTGGGATATCATTCTTGCATACTTTCCTTTCTTCTCTCCTACCTACCTACCTCTTCTTTATTCTTGCCTACCATCTCCTCTTTTCCCCTCTCCCTTTTTAATTTTCCTTCTTTTGTTAAACCAACTTCATTTCGACAACCATCGTTTTTAAGTCTTGGGTAGAGAGAAGAAAAAGAAATATGCAATATGCATATAATGCATAAATATGTGTTGCATTCATTTGTTTGTTCTCCCACAAAAAATAGAGTTTATAACAAAATGAGGATATTGCACTGTAATTTACACTTGCATAACAAAAAAAAAAAACATAACATCATGTAAGTGTATTTCAAAAATATGTGCACATACACTATGCAAATGTAAAGCCCAAAATGTGTCTAGTGGAAAGTGGAACAACTAGAGCAATTTTACACAATGTGTTACACAACAATTTATACTTGCACAAATAAGACTGATAAAGATATTGACTATTCCAACAAGCTTTCAAGAATATCTAGTGCTACCAATTTTTGGAAGGCAATACCACATGGGAACACAATTGCAAGCATAATCTCGGCAACCGTGGACTTTTCACAATACACAGCCCCGAAGTCTTCAAAGACAGTTTTTTTTTTTCCATGGTCTTTGTTAAATGGATCCATTGAACCAAAAAACTTGAAGTTGTGTTAGATGTCAACCCTAGCTATTTTTTGGCAAGATGCCTCACTGAGGTTTTTTGCCTCTCCTACTAAGTTCTTGTTCATATATCCTAAAAAGAGCCAAATGTTCAACACCTAGATGCTTCCTAGCAGCCATAATACAAGTACTCTTTTAAACAATTGATCAAACCCTTTCTTTTACATAGAACACTGTTGTTTGGACTTACTCTGTTGTTGTAACACATAATACAACACATCAACTGAAGATTCATAGCATCAACAATAAGATTATAATTCACACAGACAAAAAAAACATACCAAAAGCTTGAAACTGCTTGTAAAGTTTCAAAAATCTTCTCTAATAGTGTTGAGATTTGAAGAGAATTGTTAAAGCAAAATAACAAGTTCTCCTTCATTCTCAATACCAGTTGCAATACAGCCACTCTTAAATCAAGGTGGCCTATATGATATTTGAGGCCTCCATGCACCCATGGAACCAAATTCTTATACATCAATGCTATTACCAATTTGATCCATGTTGGACTTCGATCTAGATCTCTGCAACATTAATCACTTTCAAGACCCACAACAAAGCAAAGACAACAAACTACATAATGGGAAATGAGCATCAATCTCAACAAACAATGAACGATTGAGCTTCATTATCTTTTGCGACCATTACAGGAGTTGCCAAATAAAAGAGTTGTGACTACTTTGCATCAATGTCTCTATTCATGAACCTCACAAAAACCATTCTAAAATAGCACCAAAAATAATTTAAAAAGAATTAATTCCTTGACATGAATCCATGTGCCAGAGGCCAAAAGGTAGAATCTCTCAAACATATAAGCTGGTCCTTTCATTCATGTGATCCTTTGCAAAACCCCTTCCTCAAGTGTGGAACTGCTGGAGGAAATATTTTCAAGGAAATTCAAACCTGTACTCATTGGAAAAATTCCTTTAGAGCTTGTCGTCATGCTAACTGCTGAGAAGTGGGTATACAGCAAGCTTGAGTGACGGTTGAAGTGAACAAAACAAATGAGAGAAATCGAATCAGAATTCAAAACATACAGGAGAAAGGCCTGTCTTGAGAACTTCTGAGACTTGAGGTACCTGTCACAAGGACAGTAGGCAAAGTGAAAAATATTCGGTTCAAAAGATAGCCCTTCTTAAAAACCAGTCAGATTTTAATGACACCCTGGCTTGGACTTAAAAATATATATAGGGCCTTGTATAGCCTAGCTGGGGACTTTACGCTAGATAACCTGTCCTTGATAAACTAAGCAAAAACTGGCAGACTTCTAAGACTTTGTAAGATAGAAGATGCTAAGAGTCAGACTACAAGCCTATTGTGTGCATGGGGTATGTACCACCAAGGATTTAGGATCCTATATGTAAATGGCATGATTTCAGGACATGACTCCACACCAGGAGCATCCAAACTTAATGACTTCGGTGCCTTCTTAGGACTCATATCCACCGGACAGTGTACTTTAGAGAACTCACCTGCTAACAATTCAAACAGCCTGTACAATTGATTTATGACTATGAACACTTAGAGCTGAAGTCCTGCAGTGTAGCAGAGAGGCTGAAGCTACTGGCCTCTATTTCCAAAGTGCCATTTCTGTGTCTGACAGTAAAGAGCCATAACGCTCTGATCAAAGGGAGTACAGATATACTCTGTTGCACACTAATCAGTTCCACCTTTACAATGCACCGCAGATATTCTTTGACATTCCAACACACAACAGATACTGTTCCACTGCCTGACATATCTGTGAGATGCAGAGAAAACTCCACAACAACACTTTGAACATAAACATTCTGTTCCGGCAAAGCTAAAAACTGACATAATGACGATGAGTGTAGGTCATAACCTTATGCATGTCACTCACAAAGTGTCAGAAAATCATGTGAACTTCAGTGTGAATTGCAGTGACAGGCTCCCACGACTTTTCACATACTTCCCATTGTGTTTGAGCAAAACCACAATTAACCCAACAACAATGAGTGCAATCATAACCTAATGAGTGTCACTCACAAATTGTCAGACAATCACCTTCATCATGAATTGCAGTAACAGTCTGCCATGACTTCCCACCAACTTTGTCCGCTCCTGATGGGTGAGTGTAGACCTGTGTAGCACATACTGCTTGACCACCACCTGACAATACACTCCAACCCTCTATTTCAATTCAGTGTATCAATTCTACACCAAACTATAGATCAGAACCCTGGAGGGCTGTGGTGATAGCAGTTTGTCTTTTCTCCTTTGACTGCCAACATACCAAGCAAGTTAACTTATCTGGAACAACAAGCTGATTCAGAGGGAATGCCCATATTTAGCAAAAGAACTACTCTTGCCAATAGGTACCCCCTTCTTGGTTGATCTTCTGGAAGGCAAATCTGAAAGATCAGAGGAGATTCCTGTTCCACACTCAGATTATATGACAAAGTAGATTAATCAACATGATGACAACACCCCACAAGCTGGCAGTCACACCAGCCTTCGTCATGAATAGAGCAAGCCATTCTCACCTATCAATCAATTTTTTTCAGGTGGCCAAGTAGTACATGATTATAAGAAAACAATTGACATCAATTGGACGTCAGGTTGTCCAGTAGGTGAAGCTCAGATTCATAATTTGCAGTTGACTGCATTCGCCATTGCTGCTGCCACTTGTGCTTCAACCCCATGCACATCCTCTGACTTCCTCTGTCACCAATTGCAAATTTATTATCATGGCTACAGTCATGGCCATGGTCACCTTTATGTTCACTGTTGGTACCCTCTCTTGAAGGAGGTTGGTTTATTTCAGAACACAGGAAAGTGCCATTTTGTACCATGGTAGAACACCTAGAATTGTCTGCTCGTGGAAAAAACCCAGTATGTCCATGTCCAATTGCTGTTGAACTAAAGGATGTCACTAAAATGTCGGCTGCATCCACTTGAGCTTGGAGTGAAGTTGAACCAGACAACTCAGCTTCAAGTTCTTCCTCGGTATCTCCCACCAGGGCATTCAAGCTGTAGCACACCCCAAATTCAAAACACTTAACAGCAGTGGAACTCATCATGTCAACATTCACTGCACAAATCATGCAGAGTCCAAGGCAGATCATGTGTACATACCATGTGAGATTGTATCCACCACTGGTATCTTTCTTCCATTTCCTCTTGTATAAACCCATTTCTACATCCATGCATTGGCCAGAACTCAAAGACCCAGATGGATCTTGGTCTTGCAGTGGGGACAACTCTACCCCATCCAATCTTGCAAGCGGAGAAGATGAATCTGAGAATCTGCCCTCCAACAGGTTGCAATTGCTCCCTTTCTCTGGGTAGGATGAGCCACCATGCCTATTTTCTGTTTCACACTTGACTGCTACTGTTTGTTGATTGGATCCACAAGAGAAACCATGGCCACTACTAATGCAAATGAGCATTGCTGCCACTTCCTCCTCACTGCTGCCGTCCATGGCAGTACCACTGATGGCGTCAGCACTACATGCCAGTTCCACACTACCACTGCTGATGCAGGGCTGTAAGCTCCAAAGTGTACGATGCTTCTTGAATGGTGCCAGAGGTAGGTCACCTACACCTGTGTTATCGGATAGAAGATGTTCACAGCTTCCCCTGTCATTTGTTGTCTGTTCCTTGCGTGCACTGCTGCCTACCTGAACCAGTGGCAATGACTGCAATTGCAGCTTTGGCCTTGCCTTGCTGCTAACAAAAGTTCAGAAAGATTCAATATTAACTTGAATCCAACTGGACCTACAAGTTTATCCCACTGGAGGATCCTCTAAAGATTGCTATAGACTTGATCCCAGGAACTGAACTCATCGACCATAAGCAACTTCTTGTTTCCCATTTTCATTGCATAAAGTCATTTAGAGTTTCAGAACTTCCCCAGCAACCGACACTTTGAACAGAAACTTGCCCCTATAAACCCAGAACCTGATCTTATGTTGCATTCGTGCAAAGAACCTCCACTGGACAGCATGGCCAAAGACACCACTGAGTAGATGTTGATCTTTGACCAGCTGAATTCATTTAACACACACACTTACTTGATGGCAGGCCCACTTTGGTCCAGAACTGCTGACGACACCCTCTGCTTCTGCTTTGTTGTGCTTGCCTCCTTCTGACCAGTCCAAACTTGTCAGGTGGACACTAACTTACTCTCCATGTCCACTCATTCTAAAGAAGCATCACATCAGAGCAAGAAATGACAACATAAGTTGTTTGCCTTGCTCCTAATTGATGTCTCTAGATCAAGCAATCCTTATGACATATCTTAGCAATCTCACAATCAAGGCACTGAGTCCAAAACCGGCCCAGATATAATCAGGACATCAGAAATTGCAGACAAACTAAGCTACCAAGTAATTAGGATAATTCCTCACTGGGAGGAATTACCTTGGTTACCTCAAATAATTTTGTGATATGGGCTCTCAGTTTCAAGGCCATGTTGTACACATCACTTCCCTTCTTGTTGTAGACCTACACAGTGAACAGAATGAACTATTAGTCTCCAATAACAAGCACAGTTTGAGCCAAGTGAGAAAACCAAGGAACAGCTGACCCACCTAACAGCAGCACATGAAAATGTATGACAAACACTAAGAGGAGCACCAAACGCAAAAGCAGAAAGTATATAATTGGTGTTTCTGCCAAAACTAGGATAGGCTCAGGACCAAAACACGCACTAGAGCATTCGTCACAGTGAGTATCAAGTCTCGGTGCAGATCATTAATGCTGTAGGTGAGTTCATTCTGTTCACCAATCCATACATATTGGTCAATGATCCCAAATGACTTCAAGGTCAGGATGCACATAAATCAGCATTTAGGTCAAAAAGAGGAGGAAAAGCAAGTGTGGAAACAGAGCTTTTGAACAGCTAGACTGGCAGGAATTAAGCTGTGCTCTCAAAATCAGGCACAGTGAGACACTTGTTTGTAGCTCAATATCCAAAAATAACATAAAGGATCAGCAGGTTTGCACAACATAATAAACTATCTCTGACCTCAAGGTGTCGCCGTATGGTGCTCAGATCCATCCGCTGATAGACAATTGCATCATAGTCTCCCAAAGATGCTACTGGTCTTCAAAGAGAATCAAGTTTTAACAAAAGATCAGAATGTATATGAAAGAGATCAAAGAGCAGTCAAAACTGAAAGACAGTAGCACCTGTTACATTCAGTAACCGCAAGAAACCCCACCCCCTCACATGTAGATGAGATTGGCTTTACCTGCGAAAGGGAGCAGCATGTTTGGAAGCAGAGACAGCCTTCCAAATCTCTAGTAAAGGGTCAGCTTGTGCCCATCTTCTCCTCCTAGTATCTGACTGCCTGTGAAAACACACAAAGTACAGCACCTAGGTTAAAAAATTGAGGCACTCCTGAGACAAACACAGCTGGCTGCAAGGAAAAGGCTGGGCATAAATAGACCTTTTGCAAAAAGGAAGACAATTGGACAAATGGAGGAGGTTGTAAATGCCACTTGTTTGGCCTACAAATATAAGTCAACATAAACTAGGGGAACAACTGTATGTGCAAACCAAAACTGAGAAGTTCTGGTTTATCACCAAGCCTGCTGAACAATGACCTTATCATGCAAGTAATTTGCATTCTCTCTCAAGTGATAGGCTCTGTTTGCAAGAGCACCTCCCCTTGTGAGACTGAGCTGCTTTGGGTCCAAAAGGTAATGTCAACTTGTGTATTGGATAGTGAAGATAGTCCCATACCCTCTACAGGCATTCTCTAAGGCCAGGACTAGTGTGCTATCTAGGAATGTAAGCCTGAAGAGCTACAGTCAGGAATCTTAACTGTCTCTTTTCCTTTCCCCATTGCCTTGCTCAACCAAACAGATAGCATGTTAACCATAGACACAAGCCTCTGATAAAGTTTTGCAGATCCATCTCCAGCAATCACAGTGATAAGATAGGTCAATGACCAGAAAGATCTCAGGATTCAGCAATTGAAAGTACCTTGCCTCTTTCCTCTGTACCCGCTTCCCAGTGACATTATTCAAGTTGGAGGAATCATGAGGTAAGCCTCCCACACTTGTGGGCTGCACAAGGTGGAGCAAGAGTTTGTCTTCCTCCATCTCTTCTGGCTCTTCTAGCTCTTCTATCTTAGGTTCTTGTGAAGACTGTTTGCAAAATGTGCCTTCTGTCAGAGCTTGCATTTCTTGATTCCGTGTGCAGATTATATCCTCGTCATCATCATCCATGAGAGCAGCACCATCATCCAGACAAGAACCTCCATATACTGTCACAAGCATACTCGTAGGCCCCTCTGTAGAAAGAAGCATGCACATATTGTCATAAGTTGTCATGAAACAAGCTCAGAAAAGAAACAAGAGTGAACAGGGCAAAAACTTTTGCAGGAGGAAGGAATTATCTAAGATATGACAACAAAACCTAGACGCTTGATGAGTTCCCCAATATTTACAGAACCAAGTATAGACTCAGACTCAGATTGAGAAATGTCATGCTACAAGCTTGCTCACCTTCAAGAATGCCCACTGGTATCTAACCCTAGTGAGTAATATCTGTTATGGTTTGCCAAAGACACAACAGAAAGAAAGACACCATTTTGCATGTGGGATTTGCAAACAGTCTGAGAAGGAGCACAAGATATATGGTTGCCTTTGAAATGCGGGGCTTGGGGGTTGTTGTTCTGAGTCTCCTCCTGCATTGAACTCGATAGTAAGATGTTGGTGGATGAGGTCGACTGCCTCAAGGCCACATGTGGAGGAGAAGCTGGTACCACGGATGGACCCATTGCGTAATCTGTCATGGAGGCAGCACCCGCCCAACACGGCCAACACACCATCCCGCGACCATTTTGCGGAAACTTGCACATAGCCATTTACCGTCATCAGGTTGCGGCCGCAAGCCACATTTTTGTAACAGCAAAAAAGCAAAGCGCCTGAACACACACACACACCAGATTTACGCGTCGGCTCAAAACTTGGACACAAACAGAAAGAACCCCCGAATGTGTGTTCTTCTGTATGGATATCAAAATCTTCTGCCGCCAAAAAGAAAAAGGCAGGCGACTGGAATACCATACCGAATCGTTGCCACCAGCAGAACGATTCACAAGCGCCAAGAAACCCCAATTTCTGGATAGAAAAGCAAACAAATACTGCCAACAACACTAACACTTTAGCATTCACGGAATGCAAAAACCCAATCAAAATCTCTCTCTGCCAACAACGCTAACACTTAGCATTCACGGAATGCAAAAACCCAATCAAAATCTCTCTCTGCCAACAACGCTAACACTTAGCATTCACCGAATGCAAAAACCCAATCAAAATCTCTCCCTCCCTCTCTCCCTCCCTCGCTCCACCATTAAATAAATCCCAACAAATTCAATTAGCTTATCATTCCATTTGCTGCCAAGAACACAAACGGAAGAGACCCTAATTCAACAAACAATTCTGCCAAATAACCAGTTTCAACCATCGAGCCATCCGGCATTGAGTAACATAGAAACGCAATCTGTTTAAAGAATTTTCCGCCAGAAGAATTGTCCAGAAGAAGAATGACACGAACCCTAGGCCGGCATGCTGTCATCCTTTCCCACGTACAACAACCCAGACGCCCTCCTGACTCACGGAAACGAGTAACAGTTCCAGGTGGTTATCCGCAACCGCGACAAATCTGTCCCAAAATGGAATTCAGCAGGCCTGAAAGTGGGGCACGGAGACTGCGAAGCACGTAATCCATAGATCAGAGCTCGAGGCCAGAATCGAAGCCAAGGCAACGGGGCTGCATGCTCATCAGAGAAAGAACTAAGCAAACAAGGGGTGCGTCACGCTACTGCGGCGTTGCCATTTACATTAAAAAGTATCTCGAGGCAAAAGAAGAATTATGGAAACTCAAATATTTCACCATGCAAAAATACAATCTTCAAAAAATCGTCTAAAACAAACCAAAATCCTTCAAGATATTATAACTCTTGTACCTAATCTCAAGTTTCAAGACAAGCCAAAATATCATCTTTCAAAAATCCTCATATAAAAATAGACCTATTAACCAAGGGGCCAAAATCCCTTAAGCTACTCATTCTCTATAATGAATCTAAACACAATATCCTTGCCTGCCAAGGCAAGGCCAACAAATGCAACTCAAGGCTATGTATGTGTGCAACTGCTGTGTATTTCTCATTGGGGGACGTGCCGGTCACATCTTTTGTATAGGAGAAGGGCCTAAGTACAGGCCCTTCCATGATTTAAGATCTATGCCCGAGCCTGGTAGGCCGATGGAACAGGTCGAAACGCATGGAAGGGCCTGTACTCAGGTCCTTTTTCTACGGAAAGCAGAGCTGGGATTTTTTCACTTTTTAAAAATAGTAACAGGCTGCTTGGTACCTTCAGCTGGTCAGAAGATACCAACAGCTAGTATTGAGTCCCTTATAGTAGGATAACAATAAGGAGTGAGGCATTTTTGAAATAAGTGCCCACACAAGGTAGAGCTTAGGGCCACTTATTTTGGGAAGGCCCCCTTTGAAGACATTATCCAATGATAAGCATTAGCAAAAAAAATGTGTTTTCCTAATTCTTTTTTTTGGTGAACTATTCCAATGTACTGGATCTTAGAAATTAAATGCCATGCAAATTATTGTGTCATGTAAGGTGACATCCACCTACAATAGGAAGTGTTGGCAAGGTTTCTAGCACTAAAGTAAGCCTAAGGTATGCTTGCATGGAACTCATTGCCTGTATTCAATTAGAGCTTGCCATCCTTGACAATAGCATCAACAATATTTCGAGATAAGGATTGTTGGGTATGTGCTCCTCCTTGTATTCATAGGCTATTGCTCATATTTCCAAGCTATGCTTTAGTAGTTGAGTCCATTAGCCTTTGTTTCAATGTGAATTATACAATGTTAAGTCAAGTTATGTGCTTTCACTCTCTTATCATTCAAAGCATAACCATACTTTTATGAATGATAATTAATTGAGTTTTGTGAAAATGGATCAAAATTATGGTCACAATTACACAATAGGGTGGACTAAAATGGGCAATTGAAAGTCTATATCCAATGTACTTTTAAATGAAAACATTCAAATGATGTTGAAATTAACATTTTTTTCATGTCCAAATTCAAATTATCTTAATTTTTTAAAAATAAAAATCTTCTAAAAATATGGTTCTTTAAAAAAAAAGATAATTAAATGAACTTTGTAATATGAGAATTTATTTAATTTAAATGATTTTTTAAAAACTTTTTCATTTTAAGTATTATAACCTTTCAAAGTAGGCTTTCCCAAAGTTGTGAACATGTCTTCCAATTCCAAAAGAAAAATAAAATATATAACCATATTTTTCTAAGATTGTGGCATCAAATGTACCTTAAATTGTAAAGTGCATTTTTCAGTGAATATTAAGATTTTTTTGGTAAGTTTTTTAGATTTTGGAGCATAAAAATATAATTTTTATTTTCTCATTTTTTCATAAATTTCTCAAATACATCTCAATTGTATACAACAAGACTTGAAAAAACTAAATATATTTATTATTATGACTTCCATAAAATTGGATTGTAGTGTGCTTTAAAATTCAACAATTTAACATCACACAATTGCATAAAAATCATTCGTTTTGTTTATCTTTGACACCTTTTATGCATGGTTATTGTTGTCAAGAATGAAAAGGGTTCCATCCTTTGAGTATTTTAAACAAGCATTATTGCCTACCTCATGTTATATTGTTGAAGCGTATGATTGTATCTAGCATCATGGACACATAAATAATGACAATGTGAACTTTTTTTAAATGACTATAGTCAGTCTATGCATGAACACACAATATAGGGCATTGGCCATAAGTGTGCTCCTCTTTTGTTTCAAATAGTTGGATTACAATTACTATTGTTTAGTTTTTTTCCATATTTTCAAAGAATGTCCATGTCATGGTTTAAGGATTTTTTTGTTCATGGATGAACATAAATTAAAATCATAATAATTAATTTCTATTTAAGTTATAAATGAAAGACAAGTCACATAAAAATTAAGTGATTAGTGGATTGATTGAACATTCTACTCTCATAAATAGAACCTAAAATTCAAGGGTGAAATATCATAATATTTTTTATGTATGTTAGGGTTAGGACTTGAAGTCTCTTCTCCATAATTTTTAAAAAAAATCTTTCTAAGTCTATTATAAACTTCTAATATATATCAAGCTAATTTATTAAGAGTACAAAAATAAAGACCTTATGAAATTTATGTTTTGTTGATTCCTACTAATGTTGAATATTGAAAGAACTAATTCTTCATGATGTTGGTTCAAAGTTGGATTTAATTTAATCATAACAAACGTTAATCATTAAAAGGTTAAAAGGATCAAACTATTCAGTCTAGAAAACAAAAATAAAAATGGTTTCATTAATAAATGATTTGTTCTTCATAACTTGGATGATATTGAAGTAAATATGAATGACAATGAAAACAATTATTTACAATATGTTTCTGGAGGCAAGCTCATTCTAATGATATGTAATATGTATATTCTAAAGCAAAAAAACATATGACTACAAGAAAAGAATGGTTTGAATTTTACCAAAATTTGTACTTTCCAATTGTTGTGTACTTGGGGGAATAACAACACCCAACAAGCACTTGGAAAGTGAATGGTTAAACTTACATTATACACAAGACAAATCAAATTGGTTGAACATATCTTATATGTTCCTATCTTAAAGAAAGAAATGTTGTTTATGAGTTAGGACCTACACAAATTGATAGTAGTATAAAGTTTATTTGAATTTTTGTTTCATAAATAATATGAACAAACTTAATCAACAAGTAATCATACAATGTTTACAAATTGATGCAACATATTTAGTTGGGAAACGAATTCCAATTCAAAAATTGAATCTATCCATCATGGTTGACAATAGAATTGCAAATGCAATTAAGTGACATCAATGAATGGGCTACTTTAATGGTTAAATTTTACAAAATATGATACAACAAAATAAAATGGTAAAAGGGTTGGATGTTGATTTACAAGCTTACCATTGTGTGAAAGATGTTTGATGGAAAAACAACATTGATTTGAACCTTCAAGTGATGACAAAACTTGAGCCACAACATTGTTCTAGAGTTCATTAATTTTGATGTCCATGGGCCTATATATGCAAACACAAATGTAAAGGTTTGTTTGGTACTTTGTTTTATTTATTGATGTTATATCAAAACAAACTCAGTTTTATTTCATCAAAAAAATTAATTAATTAATTTTTCAACTTTATAAAGCACAAATGACAAAACACATATAAAAAATAAATAAAAATATCACAATATAATAACAGAGGTGAATATATCTCAAAAGATAAATCAGCTTTATGAACCATATGGTATTGCAAGGCAATTTTTTACCCCTTAAAGTAGCCCCAATGGTTCCATTGCAAATCATTGAATAAAGCATAGTTAGATATTTCAAAATTGGCAAATGAAAGCTCATTTTTTAACACTAACTAAATATTATGCAATAATAATAATTAACAATGTATTTATCCAACATGCATTCCCTTATGTTTTTGGTAAAAATATTAGTAAAGCAACCTATAGATATCACTAAACATGAGGTTGGGAATATTTTCCATTTCAATGTGAAATGGACTTTCAATGATGAAAATGAGGTAATTGTTATTACATTCAAAAAATATAATTAATTTTTTTGGTATTGGAAAAATAATATTTGAAAGGGTTTGAAAGCTTGC
>Ga0209208_10008801_pt1 | contig 13382 bp, 12 predicted proteins | sample S1TSphfallax_3_FD_187694 | JGI IMG/M metagenome (GOLD analysis project Ga0209208, IMG submission 187694) | Host-associated microbial communities from peat moss isolated from Minnesota, USA - S1T2_Fd - Sphagnum fallax MG (SPAdes) (version 2) | ecosystem: Host-associated > Plants > Peat moss >...
AAACATGGGCAGCATTCAAGAAATATGTAAAAAGAATAATAACTCAATGCTATAAAACATCCTGGGCATGGCTAGTCTGCCCGGAATATCTGCCCGAAAGGAAACATTTCCATGACGGGCAGTTCAATAATACTGGTAGAATAGCCATGCCCAGGGGATGTTCCACCGTGTGAAAAGGGCTCCATTATTTTCCTCCTGAACCTTTTAAATTTCATCTTTGTAGGTACCTTGATCACACCTCCCAAGGGCTCTTTGCATTTCAAATTTAAGGGATCCGTCTTACGAAAGCGTAAGGTACTTATTTTTCAAAAAGAGAAGGTACTTTACACTTTTGTAAGGTACGTTCTTTTTTGAAAAAGGGTACCATATACTTTTGTAAGGGACCTTCTTTTTGGAAAAAGGGTACTTTACACTTTTGTAAGGTACCTTTGTTTTCGAAAAAGCCCGCCTACATTCCTCTTTTGCAAGATTATTGAAATTTTAAAATGTTCTTTACATTGGAGAAGGAACCCCCCTTTTTGGCTCTTCCTAGATTTTTGAGGGCCCAGCCAAAGGCCCTAGATATATGGGCTGGGCCCTCAAATCAAAATTAAATCCACAAAGAATCTCAAAGGGGTTCCTTACCCTATACAAAAAAATTCCCCCTCATCTTTTCTTTTTCTTTTTTTTGCACACCACCGATTTTGCAAATCAAGAGCACACGAAAAACTCGAGATTTTATTTTTTTAATAAGATAAATAGCATGCCATGAAACATCCCGGGCATGGAAGAGCTGACCGAAAAAGAAACTTTCCATGCAATTCTTGGTTTTTAAGAGAACCTTGGGGCCAAATTCAAAAGTTGGGTTTGGTTCCATGTACACACTACACACTCCCCAATGCTAGAGAGAATGTGTCGGTGTAGGGTAACATATCACCTTGAAGGGATTCACAAGTTTGAGCCCCTATGAGAGTGAAAGGGGTGTAAATTTGTGAAGCACCAAAGGTGGTCCCCATTACTTTGCACAAAGCATTTTGGAAAAAAAATTCAAGAATGTTTGCCTACTTTGCCAATCTAGAGAGTGCATTACATTGTACAAACCAATGTTGTCTGTGTATATAGTTTAGAACTAACACTCCATATAAGTGTAAATGTTTTCAAAATAAAAATTTATGCATCGAGTAAGTGTATGTGTAGCATCACAAAATGTGTAAGGGTAATTAACAAACTTGAAATGTGTAAGTGTAAGGCCTTTGTAAATCATTTTTGGCCATGTAAAAACAATGCAAGTGTAAGTGTAAATCGCTTACACTTACACTATTTTTACACGCCATGTAAAGACGTGTAAATGTAAAACTTTTTACTCTTACACTTATATAGAAATTGAAAGAATGAAGATTCCAAAACATGCAAACTTTGATTAAATTGATCGCTCAAAAGATTACATAAAATTTTAGTTTCTAATGTGATCATAGAATTGGCACATTCATAAAAGTGACAATAAGGGATAAAAGTTTAATCAAACCTAACAAAATTCCATGTGTAAAGTGAACAAAACAGTACCAAAATCATGGATACAGGACCCAATTTTGCACACAATCCTTTACATGATCTCAACCTCATCAGAAAACTCGGCATCCAACAAATCTAATATCTCCTCCTTGGCCTTTCCAAATTCATCCACATCTTGAGATCCACTCTTAGCCTCAAATCCAAGTGGGAGCATCATGCCAATTCTTGATTAGAAGAACTAAGAGATCCAAGTTCTTCGGACGAAGTCAATAATGATGAAGACATGTGAGAATGCCCACAATACAAAATACTCTTTGTCTCAATCTAACTACCAAGAATGCCTAAAATTGCTCTAGCTAAAAAAACAATTGTTGGAAATTGCCCTTCATGTTTTGACCACCAAAGAAGAGGGTCTTTTGCTTCTTCCAAGGGCACATCAAAAGTGTGAAAGCATGACAATTCCCATTGAACCTACATTTACACACATAATCTTCAAATAAATTAGCTTGAAGATTACACACAAGGAAGTCAACTCGCAATGTTTTGCAAAGAAGTAAAAGGAACAAGTCAACTCACAATGTTTTACAAAGAAGTAAAAGAAACAACATTTACTTGTTCAAAACAAGTTTCATCTTCAAACACTTCCTACTCCAAAAACAACATTAGTATTGCACATAGTTTTTTGCACAATAGTTGAAGAAGCATTGGAATGTCCATGGTGTTTCTAGTACAAAGTCTTGAGAGTAGGGAGGAGAAATTTTCTCTCATATGCAATAGCAATCTCAATTGCAAATGAGTAACCAACATAATTTCCCCCTAGACTCAAGTCTTTAAACCATGGATCCAACATATGAACAACCATATTGTGAGCTTTTAAAAGTTTGAAACAATCCATGAAATCAAGGAAGGGCCTCAAAACATGAGCTACTTGCTCTCACATGTTGGCACCAAGTTTTTTCACCTAAATGCACATGTCCATCTCCTTAATGGCATCAACTTCACCTTGCAACTTTAATATCTCCTTGGTGAGTTTCACATACAACTTGATTGCAAAAACAAGATCATCTGATAATAGCCAATACCCATGACAATGATTGACTACAAATGTAATCACAAATAGGGGAAAGTGAATCACAAATTGCCTCAACAATTGCCCAAGTTTGTGCTAAAGGAATCATGTTTGCTAAAGCTTATATCTGATGACCATAACACATGATAATGGTAGACCCATAGGCCAAGCATTGTTGAAACATAGCAACCTTAGATGTAAAGCACATTTTCACCAGAGTTGCTAGTTTGCATTCCAACAAACTAGATTCTAAGCATGCATGCTTCCATTCTTTTGCATTTTTGCCTATAATGCACAATGAAAGACGGAAATCGATTTTATTGCACACATATTGCACATTTCGCAACTCACAACCTACAAATGTTTGCATTGATAAATTCCATATTGTAAATAAACTTGTTTTTTAAGCCATGTGATGCAAGATTGAAAAGACATATGTGCATATTTCACATTAATTAGCACCAAGTCTTTGGAAATATTGTCATCATTTGTTGTATATTAAGTTGCCTTACTCATAGCATGTCCAAAACATGCACCATCAAAAGGGACAAGCAAACTTAACGTCTCATGTGAAATTACAAACTTTAGGGCTATGATCATGCTTGCTAAGTTGGTGCCCTCATCTTTCACATAACACAAAACCTTGGAAGTGAGACCAAACTTCTCAAGCATGGTCTTCAATTGTTTTGCCAACCTTGTCCAATAGTGTCATTGGCCTCAAAAAGGCCTATTGTAACATGATGCGGTTTCCAATCTAATGATAGAAAATTCACAACAAGGGCAAAAATATCTTGATGCCCCCTATTCATCCATAGATCAAATGTTGTTGTAACAGTAGGTGTGACATTAGGCAAAGGTTGAACATGCAAATTTAATAGTGTGTAACCATGGTTGTGTGGAAGTATGAGTGGGTGAACCCACAAAAAACATCATGATAAAGTTGACTAGACCCATTGAACTTTGAAAAAATATAAGGAACATTTTTAAAAACATTTTCATTATTTTTTTGGAGAACACATTACGCACGTTGTATAGAATTTGAAATTATAATGATATTAATAATATTTTTAATTTTGATGTTCCTAATCATTGTATTTTAAAAAAGTCTTAAGAACATCATGAAGGCCACATTCCTATAATGTTTTGGTTAGGAACACTTTTGAAACAAGTAAAAGTTTTGGTTTTTATTTATATAGTTTTCATAAGTCCTTTAGATGGTATTTTACTTGATTTTTTAATTTGAAAATTCATTGAATAGAACTGTAATTTAGTTATGAAATTTCAAAGTTCAAGAACATGATTCCTAAAGGGGCCAAGAATTAGGAATACAAAATCATTATGATTTTCACCTATTTTTATTCCATTAAAAATTTAAGGCCATTTACTTTGAAATGCAATTGATAAACATGAAAAAATAATAATCTATGGTTGTGAAAATATTTAAAGGAAAGGGCCCATGAATATTTTTTGGCCAATTTTTGTTCCTAACCATCCCTTGAAGATGTTCCTAGTAGTACCACCCAATCATACTTTCACCCAACTAGAAAAAATTCTTTGGACAATGTCTTCCAAGAAGGTAAACCACTTTGGGACCCAATTTCAAAACTAACATCCACATCCACACATTTTCACATGTGTTTAAGGGGGAAAACCCTTTTGCCATAAATAACACCAAGTCTTCTAGAAATAACTTTCAAGCTTCATCTTGCTTGTTATAAGGAGTTTTGCTCCCAAAAAATGTAAAAATTGCACCTAGTGCTACTTTGGAACATTTCTTGGCTGGCTGGATAGTCTTACAACCCTCGTCACCCACTACTTGTGACCCTAAAATGTTGTTTACAATAACAAGTTGTTCAACATATGCAGTTACAAGTTCAAAATGTTCATATTCAACATGATTTTTCATGGAACTTGTCCCAAAAAGGGTGTTGTGTGCAATGATTATTTTCTCCTCTCTTGTTTTAAATTTTTCAATCAAAACAAAAAGGACAATGTGGGGGAAAAAATTTCTACATCTCAATTGTTGCATTTGATCACAGGTGGGGAGATCCCCATTGTTCACAACAAAAAAAAACCTAAAGAAGAGACTTGCAACCATAACCAGCCCAAAATTTGGCTTGTTGGTGTAAAAGCACTAAAGATTCTACTTGATCAAAGTCTTTAATAGTTGGAACAAAGGTGTTCATGCTAACACCTATAGATGAAAAAACTACTCCTATAAATGGAGTGTTAAAAGGACTATTTGCAACCAAGGACTATACTTGCACATTATTTATTTCAAAAGGTAGTGAGCCTAAAATCTTCAGGCCCACATAGTTTTCATGTTATCATACCATACCTAAAATATTGTAAAATGAAAGGAATCAAATTGCTTATCCCAATCTTTTGTGATTGCTTTCAATTAAACTCAAACATGTTAAATGAAAATATAAAATAGAACTCACTTGAGAAAGTTTTTGTTGTTGGAACTTTGAACATGTGTCTTTGTAGATTTTTACTTTTTTTACAAGAAGTCATTACTATTACATGTTGGAAAAAATCATTATTGTTGCTTAATATTGCAAGAAATCATTGTTCCTGCCTATTATGAAAAATCATTGTTGTCATGTGTTTACATAAATCATTGTTGTTGTTGCTACTACATGTTACAAGAAATCATTGTTGTTGTTGCTACTACATGTTACAAGAAATCATTGTTGTTGTTGCTGCCTATACAAAATGCATCAAATCATTCAAAACATCAGTCTAGAAAACATTTATCATTGTTGCATTACATATTGGAGCTTGAACAATACTTCATGTAAATTCTTTAAAATCCAATTTTACATGTTGTGAATAACATCATAACATTAATTACTTATTACAAATTGAATCATAAAATCAACACCAATAGTGTTATACACATTGAACATCAAAATTGAAACCATCACCATCCATTAACATTATAATTATCTTTGTAATTGTGAACAAGTGAGAGATTTAAACCATTTTGGAATATCTTCAACATTTTCCGCACCCATATGTAAATCAAAGAGTTACATAAAGATGTAAGGGGTATAGATCAAAAAGGAATCTTGTGATAAAAAAATCTTGGACCTTTGTTGCAAAGGTGTAAAATTTCACCAAAAAAAAAAGTTAAATAAGAACTCAAGGAACTACATGAAAGTTCAAAGCATCAGAGTGTCAAAGTTGTAACAAAATTCTTTGAGCTCTTGCTCAACTCATTTAGTTTGAAAGCCTTGACACAAAGCTCAAAGCGCACAACTTCAATTTGGAGCTCAAAGCGTGGAGCTATAAAGTGCAAAACTCCAACACAGAGATCAAAACGCCAAACTCCACAATGTCAAACTTCAACATAAAGCTCCAAAGTGCAAATTACAATGTGCAAAACTTTGACATTGAACTCACAATGCATAGCTTCAACATAGAGCACTCTAAGCAAGACCACAAGGGGTACATGAAGGTTTCCTCACTTGAAGTTGAAGGATGTGATGGCAATGTGAGCTCTTTCACCTTCATCATTCTAAAAGGTTCATTGCTCCAACTTCCTTCACACAAGAAAGTACAAAGGGAAAGCAAGACCACAAGATAACCAAGAAGGTTTAAGTTTCCTGCACATAACAAAAGGACAAAAGGGAGCAAGACAACAAGAAGACTAGTCAAGGTTAATGGCCTTGCTCACCTAAAGATGGCACTGATCAAGGTCAACCATTGATCAAACTTTGACCTTGAACTTCTGAGCTTCCTACACATAAGTAAGGACGAAAGGGAACAAGACAACAAGACACAAGACAACCAAGAAGTAGAAGAAGAACGTAGAAAGTATAAACAATAAAAGCCCTAGGTCAAGGCTCATTGGTCTTGTTCACTTGAAAAAAATGTTGATTTTGAAACTTCTTTGAACTTTGTTGCGTTAGCTTTATCACTATGAGTACCTACACACAAGAAATAACAAAGGGGAGCAAAGGTATACACAACATTAGTCACTACAAGTATGGGAACACCATTGCACAAACAAGGAAACATGAACAAATCATGAGCACAAGGGGGTACATAAACATTTTGCTCACTTGGAAACAATGTTCAAAAGGAAGGTGGCATCTCATAGAGCAATAGCACAAAACACAAACAAAATAAAGAGTTACACAAACAAGTAGCTCCCCCAAACTACAAACCCTAATATGTTTACACAAATATTACACAATTAAAAAAATTTACATAGGGTTGAGTAAGTATATATTTTTGTACTTTACATTGCCCACATGTAAGTATATATATATATATATATATATATATGTGCTAGGCATGTAAGCGTAAGTACCCAAAAAAATGTTGTATAAATGTAAATGATATACATTTACACTGATTTTATATGCATATATATGGTTATTGGCACTTACACATGCACAACACTGGTACAAACCCATGCCTGGGCATGTTCATGGAATTAAGCCCACTATAAATATTAAACAATTTTTTTATTTCTAAAGAATTATTATTTAAAAAATTACATTAAAATAACCCTATTTATTGTTCTAAAGGAAAAAAGGGTCAAGCATTTCACTTTTCATCATTGAAAAACATTTTATGGTGGCTAGGATGGGCCAAAAAATGTTTTCACTAAAGCCCATCATCACCAAACTTGTTGTCAATGTTGTCACATTGCAAAAACAAGGATTGTTGATTTGGTCAAATGGCCACATCTTGGCCATTGAATAAGCCTATTCACAATGACCCAAGATCCCTTGTCACCAATATAGTTCCCACTTTGTGTGTAGAAGTTCATCATAATTTCTTTCACGCTTGTTTTCTCCTTTTGCCAAATGATTGTTTTATGTGATGGCGTGTCATGAACCTGATTTTAAGTTTTATTTTCCTTTCACCTAATTGCCAACATATAAGGTTTCAAGGCACAAAACATTCTATTGTGCACATTGTGCAAGGTTTTATTATGCAACTTGTGATTCAATCATCAGTGCATCACTTTCATATTAAGTCCTTGCTTTATCGTAATTGTTGCATTCAACAATCCAATTAGCCCAAAGGAGTATTTGCTTAGCTTGCAAGGTTTTTTTATACCCATTATGTTTTGTCGTGGAGCTTCAAAGAACATTTATCATTCAAAATTTTGACATTTCATTGAAACTTGAAGGATTATGAAAAATTTGGTGTTTATGAAACTAATGATCGTTGAATGTTGCAATGAAGTTAAAAGTTCTGATTGCCACAATTGTACATGTTTTCTCCACCTATTGTATTATTTGTAGGGTTTTGTTTATGTGTAAGATGGAGGTGAGTAAGAATGTTAATTTTGAATGGTAATAATTTCTTATCATATTATCATTCCTCATAATTTCCATTAGACTTTGTGCAAAGTGTTAAACAATCAAAAACTAGTGTGCAATTAATAGTCATATGTTAAGCTACATGATTTGTTGAACCACACAAGTCACTTAATTACATAATTTTCTAAATTATAGGTGAATAACATGCACCTCCATTTCCCTTTGATTTCCATGTTTTTTCTTCATCTACAAACATATGAAGAGTGAATGCAAGCCAAATGGGAGGTATGTGTCATCTTGAAATGGCTTTGGGTGTGATTATTTTAAACTAGAGGTTAGCAAATTGAATTTCCCTACCAAGTATTTGTTTTGCATTTCAAGTTCATTGCAATTCAACTAGGGGTTAACAAGTTCAACCCTCCTTTTGGAATTGTTATTTTACAAAGTTTCTTTGGCATGAATTATATTGTTGCAATTCAATTCAAATAGGGGCTATCAAGCTTGAACTTCCCTCCTTGTTTGATTTTTTCATTTGAATTATGTTGTGTATAAATGCAATGTGCATGGTGGAGATGTTGCATACCATATCTACCACCATAGTTGAATCTTCAATAATTTATAGAATGAAAAGTTGAGAAAAAAATTCAAAATGAACATTGTTGGAAAAGTTGAAAATCAAGCTCCCAACTTATGCTAAACCATAGTTATCTAAAACATTACACTACCCTCATGATTTGGAAAATTATGAATGCCCCTTTTGTATTTACTCTTCATTGACAAAATTATAGAATATTAAAGTGGGACTATCAAAGCTCCTTTATTGGAAAAAGAAAATTTTTAAAATTTATTGAATGTGAGCGATGGTGTGGTAAATGAATGATTTTTCAACTACTTTTAGTTTTGGTTTTCTTTGACCCATTTGTTTTTCACCTTGTGTTTTCCACTATCCAAACTTTAAAAATTTCAAAGTCTAATCCTTTCACAATGCCACCACAAGTTCCCATAGTCCTACAAGTTCACATATTTTTATTCCAAGAGGAACATTGTTGTTGTGGGTGGGTCTCTTATCATACTTGATTGCAATATAACTTCATCATCTCATCCTTTTACATCTTCCCCTCCCTTTTGTTCTCCATGTAATTCTAATTCTTCAAATTTAGTACTAGATCATGAAAATTTTATGAGCGATAATGCTCCCACCCGTGAAGTAATTCCACCTAATGATTAGTCCAAGCCATGAATCAAGAAACGGAATTATAATGCTATTAAAATTTCAAGACTTTGGATTGCAAAACTCCATGGGTAGAATTGTGTCTAGTGTTAAAGGTAGCTTGCGTACTGTCAAATGCACGATTTGTAGTGAAGAGGAAGGGTCATGCATTAAGAGGTTATGCATGCAACAAGAAAGAAGGTTGCCCATTATGTTGCTTTGAGTTATGATGAGATATTTACACTTGGCAACCAATCTTGGTTATTTGTCCACTATTATGTGGTGGAAAATTGGGTAAATATACTAATTCTCATTTCTTTGGATTCCAGGTGGTAGAAGCATCATGGTCTAATAAGTTGACAAAGGTGATTATGGAAACATTGTTGATAGGTGGTGGCTTCCACAAGACTAGATTGCCAAGAAGTTCATATGTTTTGGGGTAGGTGGTGTCAATATTTTTTTAAGGCACCAAAATTAATGTGACAAAGCAAATCAATGACAATTATGTTCCTCATTTGATGGGGTTCACTATCTAGCCCACCACACTAATTTTGAACTATAGTTTTGGTCAAGTTTGCCTTTGGTGATGTAATTTGAAAGTTTGCAACAAACTTTACATTCTTATTTTGCACATTCATTTAAGAGGCATTTGGAGTTCACAAATGGAAACAAAAGGGAACAAGATTATTTATAATGTGAAGACCATATGGATTTTAATGTTCAACCCTTCCAAATGAATAATGGTAGAATACAAAATTCTACTAATCAATTTGGCCTTGGACAACCTTACAAACCAACAATCTAGCTGAATTATGGACACCTTTGTGACCTTTAGATTTTGCATGAACTTCCATGCATTCTACCTTTACTAGAGTTTATGCATGATTTTAATAATTTTTAGTTACACAATTATAAATTTTTTTGAATGTGACATGGTAACAACTATTAAGGTACGTAATAGTGACATCTACAATATGTATTGTGATCCCTCTTCTAGGTTTATTATAAACAATTTCAATGCCTTCATTTTTTTGTTAAAATTCCAACGTGAAAGCATGCACATGTGGTGGATATTTGACTTGAATTTAGAGTTCAACATTTGGCATTTGAGTTGAATGGCCGACATGTTTGGGTAATGCATCAAAATTTGGAGACCATTTTACCATTGTTTGTGACTAAACTGTGGATTTGGTAATTTTTTTTTTTGTGTTATTTTATTTATCTTTTTTGTTGCAATGAAATAGTGAATAATTTGGAGACTTGTGTGGCAGTTGTTTTTAATTGGAAACCCTCACAAGTAGCGATTCTTGTAGTCTAAGAGCTTGCATCCCACTTTTCCAGTTCAATAGAGGTTTAATCTCAAGATATCCCCCGAGCTCTTTCAGTTTTGCAATCCCTTTCTCTGCCGTACCTTAATTCCTTTCCTTCTTCAAGCTCTAGCTCTTGGAATGCATCCATCTAGAGCTCGAGCTTTGTGTTAGATGTAGGGGAGGAAAAGGGGGAGATCGTGCCCTCAGTAAGGTGTGTTGTGCAGAATCTAGGGCTTTGAGTACAATGATGATATGCAACCATTAGGGTCAGGGCATGGGGAAAAAACAGAAAATGCCGACTATAGAGCTAGTTCAAACTTCACAAGTGACAAACCCTCAAGTACAAGAGGAAACAATTGTGGGCAAAATGGAGGTGCACAATTACATGCAAACTCTTCAAGTAATGGTTTGGATGGGGTGAGGGGTACTCCACCTTTTATTACATGTAAAGGTAATGGCATGAACGAAGAATGATTCAATCCATTGGAGATGTTTGGGAATAAGGATGAAGGACATGACATATCCACTAGAAAATGTTTAGTAGATGAATGTTGGATTTTAGTCCATGAAGTGGAGTAAGATGGATCTGAGAAGGGGCATGCAAAGAGGAAGGTGGTAGGTGGAATAGGGGACATAGTGAATGAAGAAGATGAGGAGACACTCATGGATTGGGAGGAACTTTGTGAAGATTATGCAAAGTTGAAAGGGAAAGACATTTGTGCTTTGAAGCCCCCATAAGGGAAGAGGTTGAAGAGAACATGGATTTACTTGCCTTTGAAACAGACAACCCTAAGATGGCATGAGAGACAATAAGCTTGTTTGGTTTTTTGAAGGACTTGCTTGAACTTGTATTTGGGTCCATGATTTGTTTGATGAACTTAACACACGAGATGAGAGTTTTTCAGCAAAGGCAAGGTTTACATCAAAGCTCTTTTGTTACTAATGTAAAATGTAAAAAATTTAAACATTTCATATAGAGATTTCAATTTTCAATTTTCAGTATTCAGACATTTCAATTTTTAGTTTTTAGTTTTCGATATTCAAACATTTCAATTTTTAGTTTTTAGTTTTCAACATCCAAACATTTCAATTTTTAGTATTCATACACTTTAGTTTTTAGTTTTTAGTATTCGAACATTTTAGTTTTCAAAATTTTAGATTCTTTCCAAACATTTCATAAAAATATTTCAAATTTTAATTTTTAGCTTTCAACTTTCAATATTCACACATCCAAATTTAGACATTTCAATTTTCAAAATTTCAAATTCTAGACGCTTCACATTGAAATTTCAATTTTTAGCTTTAAGTATTCACACATCTCAATTCAAACATTTTAGTTGTCAAAATTTCACATTCCAAACATTTCACATATAAATTTCAAATTTTCATTTTCAACTTTTAGTATTCACACATTGGAATTCAATCATTTTTGTTTTCAAAATTTTAGATTCTAAACAATCCATATATTGTAGTACCTTGGCAGGTTTGGCACATGCCTCCCAAATAATTAATTAATTTTGAATATTCAATTTTTGGAAAATAAAATATTCATAAAGATTCTTCATTTTCCTTCTTAAGGAGTTGGTCTTTGGAATAAAATATTGATCATGGTCATATAACATTGGGCAGAGCCATTACGTTACTTGTTATTAGTGTATCACTAGTAAAGAACCAGTGTAGAAATAAAAACCTACAACTTTTTACCTTTCAAAGTTCACACCTTTTTTTTCCCAAATTTTCTAGTTTATGGATTTGTTTGGGTTTTTCTTTTTCTTTTTCCAATTTTCCAATTTTCATTTTCATGTAGATCCATGAATTATGTGTGCTTTGGTAAGGGCTAAAAAGGCCTTGATTTTGAAAATTGAAAACTTAGCTTATAACCCATGGTGTCTTGGATGTTCTTGGGATTGTGCATCCTTGGTATTGGTTGCAACAATTGCAACAATATTTTGATTCATCATTTTTTAAACACCTTGAGGCTATCAAAATTGAATTACATTGTGAAAAACTCAATGGGTGGATAGTAAAAAACAAAGGTCTATGAACTATTCAACGTCATTGACCTTGATTGCTAGCAAGGCATGTTCAAGTTCACAATGATGTTGAATGCAATAACATGTATGGTGTCACCTTTTGACAATAATCTTTTAACTAGAATGCGGTGTCTTGTGATAGTATCTTGGATGCTAGTCTTTAGCTTCCTTAAGTATATTGGTTGAATTGGCCATGCTACAAGTAGTAAGCAACATGGAAGATGAAAAATGTTTTTCTACCTTGGCTTTTATAAAGTCAAAATTTTATAATAAGCTCATTATCCATCCATCACGTGTGTGAATGAATTAATTAATGGAAAGGAGCAGATCAAAAATATTGTTATAATGATCACTAATCACAAACTTTCAATATCATAAAATTTCAATAGTTTTCATGCAAAAATCATAAAATATTATATCTGTGCAAAATCCATGGGCTTCAAAATGTAAAAATGGCACCAAGAAAAAACATTTTAGTTTTATATAAATGATGTGTTTTTTCTACTTATGATGTTCTGATGTGAAATACGTACAATTTATATTTTAACTAGATCCATACAATTTCATGATATAATTTTGCATAAAATTGTGTGATTTTTGCACAAACCTATGAAAGCCAAATTTCACACAAAATTTCTATGAACTTATGAAACCTAGTAACATTGTGATGTAGGGTGTTTTGTGAGCTTACTAAAATCATTGGTTGCTTTCATGTTCTACATGTTCTCCATAATCCATTTGTAATGATTTTTCTTTGCATGATTTATTGAAGGTGTAAATATATGCTAACCATGTTTGCTTTTGTAGGTCACTTGTGTTAAAAAGGTCAATTTAAAAAGTTGGATTCCTCTACAAATGCTTGTAAAATTTGATGTTCAGTTATTTGTTCAACTTAAAAAAAAATTCTTTGCATATGTGAATCCATAAATAGACTTTTTATTTGCCCTAAATAATACAATTTGGCACATTGAGTAATAGCTAAAT
>Ga0209208_10008802_pt1 | contig 13382 bp, 16 predicted proteins | sample S1TSphfallax_3_FD_187694 | JGI IMG/M metagenome (GOLD analysis project Ga0209208, IMG submission 187694) | Host-associated microbial communities from peat moss isolated from Minnesota, USA - S1T2_Fd - Sphagnum fallax MG (SPAdes) (version 2) | ecosystem: Host-associated > Plants > Peat moss >...
TTCCCTCGCACAATTTGCTTCCGACAACCAAACCTACAAACAGCGTACTTTTGCCGATCTCATCGTCGAACGAGCTCGCGCTCGGTGAGAAGAAAGAAATTGTGTTCTAGCGCTCGCTCGCGATTGTTCGGTTGTGTTGTGGTGTGTTACGAACAAGCAGCAATTGTGCTGACGGGCTTCCCACTCCATCTCTCTCGCTTCCAGGTACGGCAATTTGCATCTTCACGCTTCGCAAACATGAGGGATTGATTACGACGTCTCCTCCTTTCCCGTTCTTGTTGTGAGGAGTTTGCACAAGGTTTTCGATTTCGGTATTGAGGGAAAGAAAGCAAGAAAGAAAGCAAGAAAGAAAGAGGCATATCCACCGCGCATGCGGAAGCTGCTTTCGTCGTCTCGTTTTGTGGCTCTGATGAATAGTGAAGCTTTTCTTTTGTGACGATAAGGATCCGAGGGAAGTAATTCCTTTCCTCGTCTTTCCGAATTCCCGAATTTGAGAAGGAACGATTCTCACTGGCTTATTATAGAGCCTAGAAACGATCGTTTGTTGCGTCGTGAGTTGCAGACCGGATCAGTGATGATGTCGAGGGGGCGCAAAGAAGCTGATGTCAAGACTTGCAGGGGTATGGAGAGAGCTCTGCCCTCGTTGTCATCACTACTGCTTCAATTTGCGAAACCCTAAGGAGATCTGGAAAGCAGGTTTTGGACAGGAGTTTGAACCTCATGTAGTTGTTGGTGTTTTTGGTCTCCGCTGCTGCTTGTGAACCATCCAGTTTTACAAGGTTATTGGTAGGAGTAGAGGGGCTACAAGAATGGCAGGCCAGCGAGTACGACGCTTGTATATTGGCCTTTGTTCTTTTGTTCTCTTTCTAGTTCTTTTGCAATCGAAGAAGAGCAGCTTTCACCATCATGACCAACATGGCAAATCTCTGAACTCACCTCTGTTGGAAGAAGAGGATCAAGGAAGATACAACAGCAACCAGGCCGCAACTAGGCATATTCTGGGCTTGGGAGAGGCATATCCCAGTTCCCCATCCAGAGAATGGAAGAGGAATATCAGGAATTATGGTGGCAGCATGCAAGCATTGCAAATGGATCAGGAAGCTGAGGAAGGTGCAAATGGCTCATCTTATGACACCCGAAGAGATGCTGTGGAAAGCCCTCATCTACAAAACACCTCAATTGCACAGAATGATATGAGTATTGTTCCAATGAGTCAGGAATCAGAGATGGGGATTTCAACTTCAGAAACTTCTTCTGAATGTAAAAACATTAACTCTCATGTGGGCTTTCCTGATTCATGTTCATATGTGCGGGCTAACCAGCAGTGCGAACCTGGAACACTCATCAAGTATGTAGAATTTTTCTACTGTACCTGTTCACGTTTTCCAAGCCTGGCATATGCTATATTCCTTGTCTGGTTGGCAGTGTTGTTCTACGTGCTTGGGAACACAGCAGCTGATTATTTCTGCTGCACATTGGAGAAGCTCTCAAAGCTTCTACACCTGCCTCCCACAGTGGCTGGGGTGACACTTCTTCCCTTGGGAAATGGAGCTCCTGATGTCTTTGCAAGCATTGCTTCTTTTATGGGAATTGGGCATGGCCAGGTAAACACCTGCTTTGCTGTCTTCTTCAGAGTCTTTAGATTTCCAGGTGCATCAGTTAGGGTATTGACCATTGCTGTCTTACTTGATGTTGCAGGTCGGGCTGAACAGCTCACTAGGAGGTGCAATGTTTGTCACCTCGATAGTGGCAGGCTCAGTGGGTCTTTTGGTGTCAAGTTCTCAGCAGGGGCGCTCAATCTGCCTTGACCGCAAATGCTTTCTTAGAGATGTTGGCTTCTTCATGGTCACGTTGGTGTCCCTCTGTCTAATCTTGGCAGTTGGAAAAATTCACCTATGGGGAGCAATTGCATATCTCTCAATCTATATTGTGTATAGTTTTGTGGTGGCTACTGGAGAGTATTTGAGAGCAAGGACCCGAAAGAAGCTCCAGTTATCCTATGCCCTAGAGCCACTTCTTGCAAGTAAGCCCATCAAGATCTTGGTCTCCTTTTCTTTTCCTCACAATGCTAATGAAAGTGGAGGCATATGGCTTCATTTTCTGTTCTCTTGACTCTAGCAGAGATAACTTGATGAATACACTCATTGAGTAGGGTCCAATGACTATCACATCCATGACCTGGTTGCTTTGTATTCCAAAGTTTGAACCACAAGCCCATTGTCCCCTTGCAGAATTGCCCCCAATAAGAGTGTGGGTGGTTCCATCCATTGCACTCCCTCAGCCCACTGTCCTATAATTCTGTTCTGAAAGAACAACCCAAGTTGTGGCATGAGATCTCCAATGTAATAGGTACTTTGGTCATGTTAATAGATGACTTGGAGGTTGACCCATGTGATAGCCAATAAAAGTCCACACAACATTTACATCACAAAACCTGTTTACCCCTCAGTTAGGGTGTTTTTTTTGTTTCCCAAGGAGCAGCAAATTGCCAAAAGGGTGCTGCTAGAGAATTGTTGTTGGACCAGTTGCAATGTTTGAAACATGGGGTGGTAAATTTGTGGGGTGTTTGGATTGTGATAACACCTAGCATGACCTGTAGTGGTGATCTACCTAGTTCAAACATACAGTACTGCATTCAAGCAAAACATCAATGTGTTTTAAAATGGATGAATTAGTTTCACAGCTGTACTGTTCACATCTCTTGTTGCCAGGTTCATTCCAAGACAGCGATGATGAACCAGGGCTTGCAGGCATGCTTGATCCTGGCCAAGAAACCATGCTGCCGCAGTGGATGTGGATATCCAATGTTGCCATCTATTCACACAAGGGCTTGGCATCTCTTGAGCAGTCATCCCGCCCTCTATGGGGTTGGAGTGAGCAGGAGGAAGCTGAATTACAGGTGAGAATTTTTTGGGGGTGTCTGCTATGATAATGCTAAACCAACTGCTTGTTCACAGAAAAGACTTCCATCTTCTGTATCTGACCTGACATTCAGGTATTCTACTGAAATTTCTGGAACATAAGCCTTGGATGGTCTACATTTCAACACAGAGAAAGGGAAGTTTGGGAGTCTCTTCCTTGCTTTTTGAGTTAGAAGTCAAGAAGATGTGGGATGGCTTATAATTGTTTGGAGTCATTATTTCAGCTTATATTTTTGGTTCTTGAAACTGTATTCTTTCAACCCTGGTCATGACCCTTTTGTTTCCATGGTGTCTTTTGTTGTTTTTGATGATCCAGGCACAGAGATCACTCTTACGGCGTTGCTGGCAACTGCTCCAGATACCCATCACTTTGCCCCGGCGCTTAACAATCCCCATGGTTGAGGACTCACGATGGTCTCGCTTCTTTGCTGTTGCTAGTGTAACATTGTCACCAACTCTTTTGGCTGCAATTTGGAACAGTGATGATGGGCATGACTTGGCAAGTGACACACAGCTTTACATGCTTGCCGGGACTGTTGGAATCGTCTTGGGGATCCTTGCTTTTTCAACAACAAAAATGGAGCAACCCCCCTCTCGGTTCCTGTTTCCATGGGTTGCTGGGGGATTCATCATGAGTATTGCGTGGTTTTATATCATTGCGAATGAGCTTGTGGCAGCTTTGGTGGCCTTGGGAGAGATTCTAGAGTTTGACCCAGCAATCTTAGGCCTTACCGTACTTGCATGGGGTAATTCAATGGGAGATTTGGTCTCTAATCTTGCTCTAGCTTCCAGTAGCAGTGGCAACGATGGTGTCCAAATCGCCATTTCTGGGTGTTATGCAGGGCCCATGTTTAATACACTGATTGGCCTAGGTCTCTCTTTTCTTCTTACAAGTTGGAGGTCATACCCTTCAGCTTTTGAAATCCCAACTGATCCCACCTTGTTTTACACCCTGGGATTTTTGTATGCCACATTGCTTTGGGCCCTGATTGTTTTGCCAGCCTCCAGAATGAGACCCAGCAAAGGCTTTGGCATTGGGCTATTCCTTCTGTACGGGTTATTTCTTTCCCTGAGATTGGCTCATGTTATTGGTGCCATTTGGCTGCCAGGACTTCGGCCTTACTCTGAGGCAAGCCTGAGTAGTTGAAGGAAGAGGGAAATGATTGACTAAATTCAGTTTCAATGCATCTTATACAAAATTAGAGTGGGCACACTTCTTAGGTGTTGCCTTGTTCATTGAAGCTATTTATTGCTTGGTTGAAAACCACTTTCCAATGCATTGTAAGATGGCAGGCCTTCACATACTCCAAAATGAGAGAATGGCAGAATCTGCATGCAAGTAGGTGGCTGGACAACATTAGACAGACAAGGTTTAGTGATTCAACAGTTTTCTGTATTAAGGTCTTTTCTCTGGAGTTGCTAATTCAAGAATGTGCATATTGATCATTGTGCTTGAGTAGCTCCTTTGTTTATGTGATGTTTGAGGGATTGGGTTTAGCTGTTGCACTGAGGGTCTGTGTGTGTGTATTGTCTCTTATTAAATTTCCAGTGAACTGTGGAGAATCATGTATTGAGCTTTTGCTCATCTGGGCAGAACTTTTTTTGGATACCTTGCACATGCTGCAAGGAGTTTCTGAAGTTATTTTGAGCATCACAAGGTTGCAACTTATTGCAGCCTAGTACAGTTGCAAAACCATGGCATTGTGAGGAGACTTGTTTAATTTTTGAAGGACTTTCTGAACCTCTCTATGTCAATGTTGGTACATGGATTCATTGCAACAAGGGGGACAAAAGGCTATGCAATAATGTTGTAGGTTTTTTCTTGTCTTCCTTATTGTCCCTTTCTGTTTTACAGAGGACATTTGTGTATTCCCATTGATTGTTGATAATGCTAGTCTTATTTTTCTTTGTTCAGGTTCTTCCCTTCTGCGGTTTTCTTCTTCCTGGTTCTTCAGTCCTTATCTGGAAGTTTTTTTTTTCCCATGTCAAGGAAAAGTTATGAACCTTGTTCTGACTTTCTTAAATCATGAGTGTGGAGGTTTCTCAATACTCACTTCCCTGAGCAGTATAGGGAGCTTACAACCATAGCACCCTTGATGGGGAAACTTGTGTGAAATATGTTCAGGTGTCAGGTGGGTTTGGCTGTTTCTTGATACCCACAGCCAAAGAATGAAGAGGCAAATTGCAAACAGAAATTGTTGAAATGTCAGTATGACTGAAAGTGGGTTCATTTCCTAGACTGCCTAAATCACCACATAAGAACAACTTATATGCACAAAAAGGGGCAGGTCATGAGAAGTCAATTCTCTGAGTTTTGGACAACAACAATTGTGACTCATGTTCTCTATGCTGGAATCAACAATCAACATTAAAATTGAACCTCACTATTTCTGTTGGATCATGCACGATGAAATCCTCATTTGCCATAGCTTCTGCTTCTTCGCTAAGATTGCACATCACTTGAGCTTTTGGACTCTGCATATTGTGCTTCCTGCCAGGTTTCTCAAGTCCTTTGCCAAGGAAGTAAGTAAATGGGTGGCACACAGGAATGTTCTCATATCTGTCTTCAGGAATCTTCCCTTGCTCAACATATCATTTTAGTTGTCATGCTGCTGTTTCTTTGGCTCTGTTCAAATTCCAGCATTTGGGAAAAACTTTGAGATCTCAGGTGAATGCTAAAACCGATTCTCTCCTTGCTAGCAAGCTCTGCTGCCTTGTGCATGAGGTTGTGAACTATGCTACTGCAAAACAGAATTTAATCTGTGATCTCAGCTGGTGTCGCTATGCTCCAGGAAACCACCGTCGCTGCGTCTGTGCCCTTGCTGCTGCAGCAGCAGCAGCCAATCTCCTCTGCAAAAGTTTGCACCAAGGGAAAGATGTAAAAATCACTGCCTTCAACAAAACCTTTTCCTAACTCACTACAATTGCTGATGCATTACTAAGAATGCCCATGTGTTTCTTCTCCTTGTGAGGTTTCTAATGTTTGTTCACCTCTTCATTTGAGACTTGGTTAAATGTAGACATCACACTACCTTGAGTTTGCTCATGACTTTTTCAGTTCTCCTGTGCTTTAGACAGTCTGCTTACAATTGTCTTTGGGGAGTCTAAAAAAATCTAATGCAAAATCTGAGATAAAGAAGTTGATTGTCAGGCACTGCAACCACATTCTGTGCCATGAATCTTTCTCATCTATCTCAGATGTCAAATGGGTCACCTTAGAAACCAATCGGGTCAGTGTGATTGAAGTCTTCTGGATCTTACTTGCTGGATTTGTATTTCTTTCCAGTTATCACATTTTAGAATTGAGAAAATATCTAATGAACTCATATGCTCCAAATCAAAGTGTTGTGAAAATGAGCCAGAACGCACTGTGATGTTTAAAAATCTACTGTGACCATTCAGCTCCTCTGTCATCGTGTGCTGCTTTGACAGTTCAGTTGGTTGAGAGTCTCCAGATTGGACTGCCATCATTGGAGATCCTGCTCTTACTGAATTCACCTTGCTAAGCCGTGGACCAGTTGGAGAGCCCATTGCTTTTGCTCCTGGAGTCTGGGATTTGCCAATCATTTTTCCTTGGAGAGGTGCTTGCTTTGAGCGATCATTCAGAAAGATCTCTGGATCTCTGTTTATGATGTCTTTCCTGTCTGCTTCCGGTGTTGAAGCCTTCTTACTCTCAAACTTAAATGATGGCAAATGCTTCTTGGCATTTGGGCCCAGTAATTCAGAGTTCTCAATAATCTCCTCTGTAACTGGAGGTAGCTCCACATTTGGAAGTACCGTAACTTTCACTTTAGGCAGCTGAACACTGTCTACAAGGTTCAGGGTCTCAGCCTTTTGTCGCCCAAGCCTGCCATCTTCAACCATGGTCTTTTTGCTGGTGAGTGTTTTGCTACTCTTTCTTGCAGTGTTGGTTTTGAAATCATTCATGGTCATGATCTCTGCTTTCTTGGTCTCAGGATCCTCTGGAACCTTCAGATTCTTGACCATTTGCAGTCCTGAACTCAATTTGGATTCCAGAGAATCAAAAAAGTAAACCAAGCAGCTCTCATCTGAAGAGTTCTGCTTGATTAGACTATGGCCCTCTGGTTGACCTTCCCTCACATTTCCATGTTTTACAAATGCATGTTGATCAAAGCCTGGACTGGAATTTATGACATCTGCACCCTGTTTGATGCTACCCCCTTGTTTGTGCAGGTTCATGGGTAAAGAAGGCAGGTCACTTACATCAGAAACATGGGCATTTGTTGGACTTGGTTTCAGGTCCCTAACTCCAGAGTTTAAGCTGTATTGAGGATCTTCCCAAGAAGTGTTACTGTTACTTGGACATGAGGAGGTTGTGCTGATGCTCCATGGCACATCTAAGTGACTTGCTTGAAAACTTTCAGAGGATTCTGATGATCTTGGGTGACTCAAATGTCCACATCCTCCATCTTCAAGAATGTCAACAAATTGTTGCTCCACACATGCAATGGTCCCATGCTGCATAGTGTTTTGCACCTCATGTTCAGCATCTTCCTCAGATGTGATCTCTGCAGATACCTGATCCACATGCACAATTTGAGGTGTGGGAGCTGCTCGAGGATCAGGACCTGTCTGCTTCAGATCTTGAAAATACTCATGGCTCTCAATTCTGCCCCATCTACTATGCAGTGCTGGCTGGACTTTGGACTCCTCAACCTCTCGAATCACTTTGCTTTTAGAGGATTTACCCAATTCCTCACTCACCTTAGCTATGAGAGGCCAGACAAGAGCTTCACCAGCATCACTTCCATGCTCAAGCTCTTCTGATTGTGCATTTGAGTCACCATCATCTCGCTTGAAAACATCCTCACACACAGTTCTTCTGTTTACACCTTGTAGGATCCCATCTTTCATCTGTGGGCTCTTGCCAAATGTGCTCTCAATATTAGGGCCACATTCCTGATTCAAAATTGGGTGTGACAAGTTGTCAGCTTTGGAATCAACATTTCTGCTGATGGCACCACTTGGAGGCTTGGGAAAGCAGGAAATTTCCACACTCTTATCCTCCTGATACATTCTATCTTGTGATTCTTCTTTCTCCTGCTGGCCAGAAAGTTCCCTTTGAATCTCTCCTGAACTCCTTGTCAAATCTCTGGTAAAGGCTTGGTTCACAGAATTCTCACCCTGGCATCCATTTGCAAGCTCATGTACACCATGCTGATTGAAAAGCTCTAGTGCATGACGGATGCCAGAGGGCGCACCAATGTGATGTGAACCCACTACCCCCTGCATCTGCTTTCCCATCCTCAGACTCACCTTTGAGCCACAGGACTCACATTTGTGCACTGAAGAACCTCTCATCCCCTTCTCACTATGTATTGATAATTCAAGCAGCTTCAGATTCTGTTCATGTTGAGAACTGTCCCAACTTGTGGACTTCTCATCCTGTTTGTCCGGAACAAGAATATCTTCATGTCCCCTAAGTGATAACTCAAGCTGTCGCCAGCCATTCAACAGATCTTCATCCCCATCACTGCTGTCAAGTGCCCCACTGGCACCCTGCTCTGAGCTTGCAGTGCTCCTTGGTGTCAGAGGCCTAGAGAGTAAGCCACTTGTAACCTGGGCGTGGTAGTATGTCAGAATTGAGTTCTTTGTTGCCATTGGTTGTTGGAATCCCTTTGATGAAGAAGATCTCTGATTCTCCTGGAGGAAGAACCCACAACACAAAACCAAAATCAAACCCCCAAGTTAAAGCCACAGACTACAACTACAGAACTTGGAGAGATCTTCCACAAGCTCTACAACTCTATGAAGAAAGATATCCAAGCTTCCACACACACAAACAGTGCACTCCAACACATGCAAATCTGTAAGCTCTGTAACAACGAAAGCCCAGAAATCCTAGTGCAACAAGCCTGCATGTTTTATACCAAACTGTGTGAAGCGGAGTCAGGAGTCTTTCTTGATGATGAGGACACAATTTGTGGAGAAATTCTATGGGAGGGTGATTGCCAGTCTTCATTTTGAGCTGAAGATTGCTGCTGCCCATACCTTACTCCTTGCTCTAGTGTAAGCCCCTTACTCAACAATGCTGATTGCGAAGAGACCTCATAGCTGCTATCATCATCCAATGACACCCATCCTGAATGTGCATGGATGTGATCTTGTCCGTGACTAGTAGAGCTGCCACTTCTGGCCAAATTCTGTGAAGATGGCCAGTGTGAGGGGTGATGCAGCTCAGCAGGCATTTGACATGTACCTGTGCTATGAACTGTCTGTCTGCGATGAGCAGGAGATGGGTGTTCAGATCTAGTTCGTACATTTTGGGGAATATCTGAAGACAAGAAGCCATCAGGTGCTATGACTGGATGTGCCTGTGGTGATGAAGCCCAGCTCGTTGAGGACACTGGGGTGCTTCTTCCGCTTGTAGGTGAGCTTCCCTGGTATTGTGACCTCATAGGTGAGGTCCCCCTTGCAAGTCCTGAGCTTGCAACTTTGCTTCTAGTGGGAGAAGGGTTCCTGCAGGTCATGGCAGTGCTAAAAGGTTTGGTGCTACTGGAACTGGAGCTTGAGCGGCGCAGAGTGGGTGTTGAGAGCCTGCCTGCTGCTGGTGCTGGTGGATTTGAAGGTTGAATATTCCCTGAACTGGAGGGCCAGTTTGAATTAGCAGGAAAGGACCTTCCTGTCGATGTAATGGAGGAGGAGGATGACTGTCGTGTTGGAGTTGAAGACCGATTTTTTAGAGTGGAGGGCCAGTTTGAGAGCCTTCCTGTGGACATAATGGGGGATTGTTGTGTTGGGGTTGAAGGTTGATTTTTTGGAGTAGAGGGCCGGTTTGAATGAGCAGTGGTAGAGGAGGGTCTAGTATATGTGGATGTAATGGAGCTGGACTGTCGTGTTGGGGTTGATGATGGCTGCTGTTGTGTCAACTTTGATGCTGAAGTTGAGGATCTTGTTGGAGTTGAAGGTCTGACAGAGTTAGCTCTCCATGAAGAAGTTGGAGTACCTCCTCGAGGTTGTGCGGAGTTGCTACAGCTGTTCAGAGGTGTGCTGGACCTTTGAGTAGGGTTTGGATTGCTGCTCCACACCAACTTCAATGGAGATGGGGTGTCTGCATGATGACTGTTGCTAGCCATCTGCAACCACCAAAAATATATTCTATTCTCATCTTCAAGGAGAGAGATGACTCTTGCACATACAAAAGTACCACCCCTTCATCAAGCATAATTGTCAACAACAAGTGCAAAAGGGGAAAAAAAAACACTCATATTGCCTGAACGAAGAATCTAGTCTACTTGAGTGAGGCATGTAACAAACCAAACCTGGCAGGTCTTGATGGCAGCAGGAAGCAAACTGTTCCTGAGAAGATGTGCTTGCTGCTGTCCTAGGGAAGAACTGTATGCTGCTTGTGAATCCAAATCACGAGATGGTAACAATGGGGTGCCTGGCGGTGTTACGAGCCTGCATGCCACACATTTCAATACCACAATAATTTCTTCCCATGATTCTTGCACTTAGTTTGTCCATCTGAAATTGGAACACATTGAGCTCTCAGGAGAAAAATAATTCCAAGCACAATTTTTCCTATGGGTGTTCTTTTTTGAGAAGCATGCTGCAAGGCAACCAACCATGAACCCCCTCCCTCTTCCTCCCTTGCCTGAAAAGATGAGAACCCAATGTGATCCCATCATCTGTGGATGGAGTCTTAGGGAAAAAGGCAAACATACCAATCGTAGTCATTCTTGCCTTCTGCATCACAGTTGAGCAAGTCTGCTGCTGCTCCTGGCTGCACGGCCTTCCTTTGAATGGGTGCTACTACAACCGGATCAGAAAGAAGAAGAGCTCCTAGATTTGTTGCAGCTGCCACCCATGAAAACAAAAAGCAAAGCAAAAGAGAAAAATACGTCAATCCCTCCCTCCCTCCTGTATTCTTCTTCTTCTTCTTCGTCTCTTTCAGAGAAACCAAGAGAGATGTCCAGACAGAGGTAGAGTCCTCACCACCCTCAGGTTCCAGATTCAGGATGTGGGTTGCCGGGTCACGAAGCTTGCGCATTTCTTGGAATAAGCTAAGGTCCTCGTCCTTATCTCTTCTTACACTGCTCGTCCTGGTAGACCCACGCCGCTGTCGCTGCTGCTCCTGGTGCCGCATTTGAGCGACTAGAGTAGACTCCTGTGATCTCCTGCAATTGGCCATCACATTCCCCCACTTCTGTCTTCTCCGCGGTCGATACAATTCTCAACTCAAGAATCCTCCAGCATCCTCCTCCCTCTCTCTGTCTGTGTCTGTCTGTCTGTCTCGCATTACGATCTTGTCCTCTCCTCCGCGTACATACATACAACCTACAGCTTCAATGGCGGTGGCCACCTAGCAGAGATCGCCAAATGGCTTACCATGCAACCATCACTAGAGCTCTCCTGCGAGCCACTCTGCTACACATTTCTTGCAACCTTTTGCATGTCACGCCTTGGCCAGATTTTGATCCACCATAGCTACACCATTTACTCGCTTTGCTTGTTTGCTCGCTTGCTTGCAAGAAGAATATCACACCATACAGTTTCTGTGTCTCCCCTTGCATGTTGGATGTTTCATTGTTCAAAGCTCCTCCTGATCACCATCTCTCCTGCATGCTTGCTTGCTTGCTTGCTGCATGTTGTTCCCAACTCATCAAAATTGCTTCCTCCCATGCACTCTTCTTGAAAGATTATTCAAAACTCCTCCATGTGTTGCCACCCACCCACCCACCACCCACGAGTTGTCTCATCAGAATCTTCCTCCTCTTCTTCTGCTTCTCCTTCTTCTTCTTCTTCACTCCTCCCCACCCATGCATGCATGCACTAGATTCAAGATTCTTCTTCAAAACTCCTCCCCACCACCCAGGACTCTCAAATTCTTCTTCTTCTTCTTCTTCAAAAACTCCTCCCCAACAACCCATGCACTCTAGATCTTCCAAACTTAGAACTCCCCCATGACATACCCAATAATTCAGATTCTTCTTCTTCAAAATTCTTCTTCTTCTTCCCTCTATTGTCATAAAGATTCTTGTTCAAAACTTCTGTAACCCATGTTCAACTCATCAGATCCCCTTCTTCAAACTCTTCCCATGGCCTGGGATTTTTATTCATTCTTTGATTGAATAATGTGGCTAGACTTATGAGTGCAATTTTTTCTCTTTTTTTTTTCCCCCATTTTTTTCCCCCCTTCCCAAAACTAAGAGTCTAGGACTTTGAGCTTCATGTTATTTATTTATTTATTTATTTTTCCAATTTTGTGATATCCAAAAATTGGCCACTTTTTTCCTAAAAAAAAGAAAAATTAGTTACATTGAAACTCGGGGAAAAAAAAAAAAAAAAAATCTTCCCAAGAAATTTCCCCAATTTTTTGGCCCTACAAGACACAAATTTTGTTGAAAAAAAATCTGAAGCTTAGTAATACTACTTAAGCTACTTCTATACTAGCAACAACAAGGTTTTAACAATGTGGATGTTCCAAATTATGATAAATAAATAAATAAATAAATAAGTCTTGCAGAAAACTCCAAATCAAATTCAATATGAATTCCCCACTTTTGGTGGATAATTTTTTTAAAAAAAATTAATGGTTTTTTGGATTTTGGCAAATTAGAGGTTTTATTTAAAATCACTACCTATCTCAGACTTTAGACCTAACTTTCTCTTGGGTGCATGTAACTAGTTTGAAGATTTGAAATTTGCAAACTTATTAGATTTTCCATCTCTTTGTTGGGCTTCTTCTTCTTCTTCTTCTTCATCTATTATGATGAATTATGTGAATGTCAAAAATGGAAGTATGAGTAGATATATACAAATGAGGATGAATTTGTGTTCCAAACACATTATTAGTTGAGGTGCTTCAATTTTTCTAGCTATGAAGGGAATTTCTTTTGTACATGTTTGGTGATTTGAGTTATTGTTTGTGTACTCGAGTCACCTAGTTAACCATAGTGGTGGTTAGCTATGTACTAACCATAGGCATGCATCTCTCTACAACCCCATAGTCACCGAATGCTTCGATTGCTAACCTACTATGTACCTACATAGGTAGTAACTACTTAAAATTCTCACACATATTTTACCTTTGATACCCACTTTACTTATTTATCACTTATATGAATAATTGTAACCAAGGTAAAGGTTGGGTAAGTGGGTGGAAAAAATAGGTTACCATGGTCAATCCTTGGTAACCCATATATTATACCATTTGCAATACATGTTGCAATTGTGGTGTATTATAGGGTCACCACATAAACCATGTTTCTTCGTATTGTGTGGATTGTGCACTAGAGACAACCATCACATGTGCAATGAAGAAAGAAAGAAAGAGAGAGAGAGAGAAAGAGTCCAAGCCATTCTTTCCCTCTACTGGCAATCATAAATAAGAGCATCTTCTTCACCTTGCGGCTTCCAACTAGTAAATAATCAATTGCTTGTCAAGAGTGGGTCGGTGGGCTCTATATGAGTAATCAATCAATCAATAATAATATG
>Ga0209208_10008803_pt1 | contig 13382 bp, 12 predicted proteins | sample S1TSphfallax_3_FD_187694 | JGI IMG/M metagenome (GOLD analysis project Ga0209208, IMG submission 187694) | Host-associated microbial communities from peat moss isolated from Minnesota, USA - S1T2_Fd - Sphagnum fallax MG (SPAdes) (version 2) | ecosystem: Host-associated > Plants > Peat moss >...
TCAAGCTTGAATCTGCATCCAAAACAAACCACAAAGTGGTTAGTTCACATTCGGGAACACCCTTGGGTGTTGGGACAAGCCACGGGCACTTTGACACACAAGACTCACCACGGCCCGGACTCGGAGGAAGCCACCACCTTCCCCATATAGTATTCTCTGCGCCACTCCGCTGAGCCTACATCCAAATGGCTTTTTTTCCCAGGACTCCCAAGTTGGAGTCCCGAAATTGTCCCGAAACTGTCCCGATTGGAGTCCCGGGACTTTGGGAACTCATAACTCCCGATTGCAGAGTCTGATTGCAACGAGGTCTGAACCAAAGTTGTAGCCCTCGTCGAGATCTTTTCAACGCCGTTTCGCACTCTCAATTTGGAGGTCGGGAAGAGGTCGATTCCCGACTTTTAGTGGCCGGGAGTCAAACTGGCAGTTTGACTCCCGGCCCTTCTTTTGCCCATAACTTGGGCTTCAGATGTCCAAATGACCAATGCGAGGCCATTTTCGATATCTACGCTTCAAGACCTTTCCTATGACACCAAGAACACCCCAATGCGAGGTGTTTTGAGCCTTTCTGTCGAACACTAAACATTCAGGAGTCCCGGAGGACTTCAAATCCCTAACTTTGGGAATGTTGGGCTTCACCCCCACACTTGGCCAAAGTGGGGTTGCGACATTTATGGTCGAAGTTGGAGTGATGGAAGTGGAGAAGTTCATATTCATTTTGATAATGAATTGAATAACAACACTACTTAATGCATGGAGAAGGTGGATGGTATGAATGAGTCTAGCAAGTTAAAGAGGAGGAAAAATGAACTATGGGATGTTAGAAATCATTGGCAGATGGTTGAGGAAGCTTAAGCACTTGCTAATAGGAGATGGATACAAGGAGTTTTGAATCAGACAATGATTGGGAAGGTGTTAAAAATATGGAAATTTGGGAAGACCACATATTAGGTTGGAACCTATAGAAATCAAGAGTATCCCAATTTGGGATCAATTTTATAAGGTAGCCTTTGACAAAACTGGTCTTTTTCTTAAAGCATAAAATGGTAACAAGTATGTTTTGGTTGCCATAGACCATTATTCCAAATGGTGTGAAGCAAAAGCAATTGTAGACCATGACACGGAAACTATTGCTAAATTTTTGGAGGATCAAGTCGTCTACAAATTTGGCTTCCCAAATATTTTTTTTACCAATAATAGTTTAGAGTGGTCTATTGATTTCAATTTGTTGTGCAAGAACTATGGGATTGTACATCTTGGTTCATTACACCTAAGTGGCCAAGGTGTACTATGATGGTGGAAAAACTAGTTAAGACTTTCAAACATGGACTTATAATTTTATTTGATAACCCTAAACATACACAGGACTGGGATAAACACCTACCTAGGATTTTATTTGGGTATAGGTGTGGAGTGCAATTGAACACAAAGTTTTTTTCGTATATGTTATTGACAAGGAGGACTCCTCATTTGAAAGCTTACAATTCTTTGAGTCCCTTGGTTCAAGCTAATGATGATGATGAAAATCCTACCATTATTACATCGAAGATGATTAGTAAACTATTCCTCATTTCAAAAATCTTCAAGAAGTTTTAAAAACTTTTGTTAGACCCAAGTCAAATAGAAATGAGCTTATGCTTCAAGGAGAGGTAAGTAGATGTTTTCGAGGTTCAAGGAAGGAGAAACTTTTGTGAAGATGAAGAAACCAGGCAAGAAGAAGTCGATTGCCTCTAGTTGGGAAGGTCCCTATCTATTTATAAGGTATTTAGATGCTGATGGCTTTTTGGATCAAGATGAAGGAGGGAAAATTTGTGTTGTAAAAAGCAAAAATGAAAAAATGTGGGATAGACTTCAATGTGATCTGCAATTGTTCCACTCTGCACTTGCGTTGTCAGGGTTGTGGCATTCAATTTAATTTTAAGGGAGACATTACATTTGTAATGAGAAATTAGGACATAAAACCCTAATGGATAATGTAAAATGCCATCATCTACCGAAAGTTGAGGACAACAACCAAATTTCAGCAATTGATGGTGACTAATGTTTAGTCTTGTGAGTGTTTGTTTTTGTATTGTTTTGTTCTTTTGCAAGTTATGAACTTGTTGAAGTCTTTATGAGTGACAAAGTTTAATTTGGGTATGGCTCTCCTTATGGGTGAGCTCTATGTGGTGTGGCATTGCTAGGAGGATTTTCCTTGTTGGACATTAGTCAAGTTCGGATGGTGGTTGAAGTTAAAAAGGTTGTAGAGCTTCCACTACGACAACTAAGTTTTTAGTGGTTTTTGGCTTTGACTTTCGACTTTTGGAAATGCTCTCATTGACATTAGAAGGAAGAATGCCTAAAGGTGGAGGCTATATTTTTTCTAAAGGAAAAATTACTTCCATTGCACTATGGCCCTTTAAAGAGCTGTAGTCTCACAATAAGAATAAGAGTAAGAGTTTATGATTGGGGGATGATGCAGATCACTATGGTTCTTGAGAGTGACAAAATTTGTCAAATAGAGGTCGAGGGCATTATATGGGTATGAGGGAAGAGAGTGCTTGATTGGTTCAAGACCTCAAGATGCACCTTGTGAATCTATTTTTGGTGGTGTTTCATCTGGGACTTCAGTAGGGGCTGATGGGTTGCACATGATAAGTCACTGGAGGAAAGAATATCTTCAGTATGAATCACTATCAGATCTTCACTTCCAAAGTTTGCCTCCTTTCTCCAGGTCTTTCTAGTCACTGTTTGTTTCAGGGTTTTTGTGTTCTGTCGGGATGTTCAAGTCTGTGAGGCCAGGTGCTTTGTTCTGCCAAACACTATCAGTGGAAGCTCATGAGAATAAGATCTGAGCGATCTGACCCGCATAGGCTCATAGAATTTAGTTTTCTGTTGCCATCAGAAGAGTTTGAAGTTGGACGGTGTATTTGTTCTATTCATCAAATTGAAGAATTTTGTTGTTTATCCAAGCTGCCATGTCCTGTTCATTGTTATAAATTTATTGATGTGATAGAGACATTCTTGTGACCCTGTTTTTCTGTACAGAAGGATCAACAGAGAGGTCCAGGAGTTCCAAAAACTCCCTACTACTGTAGTACAGGGGCAGGCCGCAGCACCTGTCTGTGGAGTAATTAATTAAGTTTGAAGATTCCATTTCGCAAAAGAGTATATTTCAGAATACTCAACAAGATTCTTCATTTTCAGTAAAAAGAAACACTATCCTTTAAGAAAAGTAAAAATTGAAAATCTCAACATTTCTAAATATAATATTATTTGTGCAGAAGCCGCCAACGTACTAGGGGAAGGTACCTGTTCCGATTCCAATTCTGTCAGAAAAACATTCTTTTGACAATGCTTGAGAGAACGTAAAAAGTGGAGGAATTGAAGTCAGTGGGACCCAAATAGGTACACGGAGTAGGAAGCATGCCGGTTGCCATCCCAGCCGTCAGCCACGAGTGATACTTTTGACTCTTAAATCTCAGTTCACGAGCGCATCTTGCGGCGACTCGCTCGTTATCAGAACATCCGCAGACATTCTCCTGCAATTTCCAACGCGCTCCACCATCCCATATTCATCTCTCAACCCGGCTATAAATCCACCAGCGCACTCTTTCATCACTGCATAATCGACTACAACCTTCTTCTGCTTACACCACTCCTTCCATTGGGAGCTCAACATCAGGGTCCTTCGTCATACACTTCTTTCCACCCAACTAACGCCTCTACTGTATTCGACCAGATTCTGACAAGTAGTAACGGAGTTCCGTACAGGACAGCTTTTCCACATCATGGCGGGGAGGTTCTCAGCTACCTGCATCATTTTACTTTAGCACTTCTCGTGCTGCAATTAGCTCTCTCACCCATGATGACCATGGCATCAGATGCTGACCCAGAACAAGACTTCTGTGTAGCCGACTTGGCAAGCACCACCCTCGTCAACGGTTTGGTTTGTAAGAGCGCCGCAGCTGTGACGGCAAATGACTTCGTTTTCCATGGCTTGGCCACTTCCGGTAACACCAAAAACGCAGCCGGGAGTTTCGTCACTCCAGCATCCGCGGCTCAGTTTCCCGGCCTCAACACTCTAGGCATCTCCATGGCACGTCTCGACTTCGCTCAAGGAGGCCTTGTCCCACCCCACACGCACCCGCGGGCCACGGAGATCCTGTTCGTGGTGGAGGGTTCTTTGTTGGTGGGGTTCGTGAGCACCAACAACCAGCTGTTTGCCACGACCGTAAACACGGGCGATGTGTTTGTGTTCCCCAGAGGTCTTCTGCACTTCGAGCTCAACGTGGGCGAAGGCCAAGCCACGGCCATCGCGGCCCTGAACAGCCAAAACCCGGGAGTGCAAGCACAAGCAGCAGCGCTGTTCGGGTCAGGGATCAGTGACGTTGTGTTGGAGAAAGCGTTCGGATTGAGCGAGAAAGCAGTGGACCATATCAAGTCCAAATTTGCTCCATAAAAAGTTTGATTCACACGCTTCAACTGTAGTACATTAAAAGGTTTAGATGAGGAATGCAGCTCTATGACATTATTTTTTGAGATAGTGAAACAGATTGTCTGGGGCACCGTTTGTCCAACCAGTCACACTTGATCACATGAAATTAAGCACATCGTTGAGAGTGCTATAGTGATCTTCAATTCGCTTCACTTTTGTTTCTTATCTCCACACTAGTTTGTTCAGAGGTGTATATCTGTGAATGCGTAAAACTTGTGAGTAAAGAAATATTGCCTTACTTGTGCATAAGATTCTAGAACCATTATGTCTAAGTTTGATGGTCCACTGCATTTAACTATCTTCAATGTCACTGATGGATTCAGTAATGACAACTTGCACCATGATCTGGTGCACAAATCTAAATGGAAATGAGGAATCAAGCTATTAGTTTCTTGTTTTTGAGTTTGGTGGTGCCAATTACATGAAATTTTTCTCTAGCTTGGAGGACGGTTTCCAAAACCCTTACAAGTTCAAAATGGACTTCCATAAGGTGATGATTCAAATGAAGCTTCATTCAAAGGAGGTTGTCAAGAGCATCGATCAATAAAGCTCCAATAAAGGTTTTTGGGGTATGAACTAATGAGTGCCTTGGGTTTGATATTTTATAAGTCAAATGGATGGCCATGCCTTAGACCTACGCACTAATTTCATTAGCTTTGTACCAAACTTGGTCAATTGTCGGTAATCAGATTTGATGGCTGCTTTGTGAGCTTGGTTCTCACAAGTGTGTGGGTCGTGCATGCTGTGCAGTATTTTACAGGCATGGATTTCTTCCCATCTTACATTGATGTGAAACTACAATAAATAGGATATGTTCTATGTTGAAAAATTGAAACTACAAGGTCAAAGCCAAGGCCCACTGCAGTAGGAAAAACCATAGAACATTCTGTTATAGTAACAATAGCCAAAAAACTTCCACCCGAGAAATGTAAATAATTATTTATACACACACCCTAAAGAACTTAACAGCCATTTTTTAAAACTGTAGTGGGGGCACAAATAGCCTATAGCTTTGCCTCTGCCATCTGTAGCCATAAAGGCTACATCCTCAATTTGAAAGAAAAAATTGCTCCAAATGAGGATAAACAAAAAAAAAAATCTCAAACATCGTGCTTTCACTGCTCTCTACATTTTCAACATTTTGATCAACATATGGCAGGTAATTGTAGGTTCAGGTTTTTAAAATATTTCAGAAATCAGAGAATTACTAGTTCCTGTTGTAAAAAATCACAATCAAAGAACCATTGGTTCCAATATTTTAAAACCTCAAAGAAATGGCAGTTTGTGTGAAAGAACTGGTGATTAGTTGATTTCTTCAGTTTTTGAGAACCACATGGTCAAATTAGAACTGGTTCTTTCATTCCTTCGACAATCACCCTGTTGATTGTTGCGGTCAATGTTTCCTTTTCTGATAACTGCACATCACTCGTCTGGATCAATGTTGGCTGGTGATAGAGAAAAGTCTGGTTAATATGCATTCGGATAGTCACCGGATATGGATTCATCCATATCCAGATTTTTTTAACTTCACAATATCCGGCTCTATACACAACTGCTGGATGTCCTTATATGTAGAGTGTTTATATATAACAACATTCAGCCATTATGTTCTAAACAAATTGATATAGGCTCAGGAGGTTTTTAAAAATGCCAGATATGCATTTTATTTAGGGATTAGTTCCCTTAGGGCTCAAAGAAAACCTATCACAATCTTCTTGTGACACTTGTCTCTATTTTGTTCCATAGTGAATTGGGAAGGTTCTGTTTTGATTTTGTGTTTTGAATTAGTAGAGATCAGATGTCAGTTTAAGATTTGTTATTCAAGAAATGAGGAGATATTTGCTTGATTTTGTTCCTCAATGAACTAAGAGCATTAACTTTGTGTTGCTTGCAAAAGAATCGACTTGGTTTCATTGCTTGGTGACTTGTTAGAGAGTTCGATTCAAGCATGGTTGTCAAACGCATTGACATTCTTTTTAGCAAAGGTAAGTTTTATATCATTTTGTCTTTTTGGTTTTTGAGAGCTTGAGAAGTTGTTTTGAAGGTTTGTCTTATGTTTTAGTTTTTTGTGTTTGAATTTTTTTGTGTTCAGTGCTTGAAAGAGAATGTCGTTTTGTTAAGAATGTCAAATGTTGATGCTTCACAACTTGCGCCTATGAAAGCTCAAGTTGCAACTTGCATACTTCACAATTGAATGTTTAAATGTTTGGGATTTGTTGTTGTCAAGAATGGGTGGCTTGTAGATTTGTTGAAATTACAAGTATTGCAATGCATAATTTGTAAATTTGAGCCAGCATCTAGCAATGCTTTGACACAAAGACTTATTTTCCTATTATGAGTACTCCTATGCAAATTGCACATGCAAAATTGTTTGCTTAAGAAAAACAATTTAGAGACAAGATTGTAGAACTTGTTCTTCATACTCAACAACTAGGGGAGAAAAGATAGGTCAATTTGGTTATGCAATTACATGATTTTTTGGTGGTATTAAAATTATTTTTTTGATAATGTTGAACAATAGTTTTTGAAAGATTTAACAAATCTAAAGTGTTGTTGCTTGGAGGTGGATAACATGGATTAGATTGATTATTATCATAGTGAAGAATCTTATGATCTATGTGCCAATTGCAAGCTAAATTTAAACTTGGAACAATACTTGAAAGCATAAGAGTTTTTGGTAGAGAAAAACTATGATTTGATTGAAAAACAATGTAACATTTTGAAAAATTGTAGGTTGATGATGATTAATTTTCCAGGGTTATGGTGGGTTTGGTGAGGGTGTGGTTGGGGTAAGCAATTTGGGTTGCAATTGTGCAGAGTTCTACTTCTTCATAAAAATAGGGAGGGCTCAATTTCTTCACAAGTTACTTTGTTTTGAATTTTGTTTTGAAAGGTTAGGTTATATTCTTGAAAACTTTCTTAAAAGCAATAATAATTGAAAATTAAAAATAAGTAACCTTTGTGCACATCCATCATGCTTTGAAAATTAAAAACCAACATATTCATAACCTACAAAAACTAAAAGTGTAATTAGCTGATATCCTTGTTAGAAAAAAAAAAAAACATTATTGATATTCATAGGAAAGATTTAAGAGTTGATAACCGTCCAACAGTGGTCGGGATTCCGCACTGGCAATGTTGTGACCATCTAGTGGTTTTGTCTAATACTGCAAAGGTTTCATGCTAGTCCTCGAGACCAGGTGATTAGAAAGTGCACTGGACGAAACCTCTACAATGACCCTGAAAATACTCTTGATCTCAGTACCAATACCAATCAATCACACAGAAAAAAACGGTCTGGAAATGGTCTTCTGTAAAAGAGGTTAGTCTCCAAATCCTTCAAACTGAAAAGCTCTACAACTTGTGTACACGAAGATGATTTCTCACAGCTTCAGTGCAAGCATATTATGACAGAAGAAGAAGAAGGTGTTTGAACAGAGTTGCAAAATTGGAGGGATCAAGTCTTATTTTGGTGCTTACTTCCAGGAATGAGGTGACACAAACGCACGACACAGACTTTCTGTATGGATTTTTTTGCAATTTTTTTCCATAGCTCGATCAGTCACTCGAGTGGTACCGAAAACATCAGGATGATTGAGTCTTTCTGGGTTTGGCAGGTTTCTAGAAGACTTGATGGCTGTAGCAATATCAGTAATTCGCACTCACTTGTGTTGGAAGCAACTCGTGATATTTACAAGTGGAACATGACATCACTCGCTTATTCTGAATTCATCTACTCATGAAACTTCCTAATGACCTAACTCAAAATTCCTGTTGATTTCCTTCGTCTTTGTGCTAGGTGTGGACAAGAGGAACAGAAGTGGAGTAAATGGCATTTGCACGTCCTTCTACAAGACTGACAGGAAGGTTAGAGTATGCAGTTGGAGTGCAATTTAAAGCTTTGTCCAGGTACTAGGTCCTAGTGCAGATGTTGTGTTTCATAAAATAATTCATTGACGACACAAGAATAATCGTCAAAGATCTTGTTGTTTTGCTTCTAATATTCCGTTCCCCCAGATGCTGCTTTTCCATACGTTCTTGCACTTTGCTCCTGTCACCTCATTCCGACTGTCCCACAAATGATAGAATTCCTTTTAGACAGTTGGGTCTCTCATCAGACTAATTGCCGTGTGTGCGGTAATGTTTTCAAGACGCAAACTTGGATTTTATATGCTCGACTGCCTTCTCACTCAGTCCGAACGCTTTCTCCAACACAACGTCGCTGATGCCTGAACCGAACAGCGCTGCAGCTTGTGCCTGCACGCCCGGGTTCTGGCTGTTCAGTGCGGCGATGGCTGTGGCTTGGCCTTTCCCCACGTTGAGCTCGAAGTGCAGAAGACCTCTGGGGAACACGAACACATCGCCTGTGTTTACGGTTGCGGCAAACAGCTGGTTGTTGGTGCTAACAAACCCCACCAACAAAGAACCCTCCACCACGAACAAGATCTCCGTGGCCCGCGGGTGCGTGTGGGGTGGGACGAGGCCTCCTTGAGCGAAGTCGAGGCGTGCCATGGAGATGCCCAGAGTGTTGAGGCCGGGGAACTGAGCCGCAAATGCTGGAGTGACGGAACTTCCTGCTGCGTTTTTTGTGTTACCGGGGTTGGCCAAGCCATGGAACACGAAGTCGTTTGCCGTGACGGCTGCAGGGCTCTTGCACACGAGACCGTTGACGACGGTAGCGCTAGCCAAGTCGGCTACACAAAAGTCTTGTTCTGGGTCGGCGTCTGATGCCATAGCCATCAGTGACGAGAGAGCAACCTGTAAAATTAGAAATGCTACTGCAACACTGTGCACACGAGCTGAAAGACTCCCAGCCATGATACTAAGAACAACTACTTGACGCAAGTCTGTTACAACTCTAGAAGTTATTAGACGGTAGAAGAGGAGGAGTTAAGAGGGGTCTTGAGAACTGATGACTGATGTTGAGCGCGGGTGTTGAAACCTTAGTTGTAAGCCGAGGAAGAAAGGAGCGTTGGGTTATGGAGAATGACGGAATTCTCTACCAGTTATAGTGGCACCAAGTTTACTCGTTAATGCCAACCTCCTTGTTCGACTAACTAAATATAGGCTATCGCGTTGGAAATACTTTGGTCAAGAACGCTGCAAAGGAAACGAGTAGTGGGCTAGGGCCCGGTAGCCTGTTGACCGGTGTGCCGAATTCGTTTCTCACGTGGGCCCGGGGGAACCAGCACTGGTACCTTCACCTTCTTTGGGGTGATGCGTCTTGGAGGGCTATATTTGACTGGAGAAATGTCAAATTCTGTACCGTGGGACCCTGGTTTAGTCTCAGGAACGGGATACTGATAATGTTCTGTAGCGACTCGGAAAGAAATTGGGTTTGAAACCAGCAGTGGAGGTTCTCGGCCACAGTGAACCAGCACCAACCAATGCACCATAAAGGATGGATGATACATGATCAGGAAACAGTTTTCTGGTAGGTTCCAGTTCCCTAGCTAACTATGGTGGTTAGCTCAGTTGGTTTATTTACTACCTACCAACTCGGTAGGTAGCAGAAACAACCCCTACCTACTATGTATAAACTATATATGTACTAGCAATCCCCTATTTTGTTACCTACCTGTCTCTATGTTAGACCTAACTCTTATTGAATGGGTTACCAAGATGAAACCGGGTAGTAACTCAGTTGAGGATCATCCACAACTGAGCCATAACAGGCATCCGGTGGATGGTGCACTGGTGGGTGCCGGTTCACTATGGCCCAGGTTCTCACATTTTGGAACCTGGAGCCAGTACCTAAGGGTAAGGGTAGGTTACATTTAAATCCTTAACGACATGTTCTGAAAAATCAAAGAACCAGTTCTGACCCTTGACCAGAGGTTAATATCGTAGAATCCATTTGAACCCTTAAGTGAGGATCCAGGAAAATTAAAGAACTGGATCCAAGAACTTAACCTAAACCGGTGCTTTCATGAGAATCAGTAGTGTTTTCGAATTTTTTTGAAAACTAGAAACTGGAGATTCTATGATTTTTGAAAATATTAAGGAATCAGAACTGGAACAATATTCTGAAAGTTTAAATTTATAAACCAAGGTTCTTTGATTTCTAAAATTCATAAAACCCAGAAGGAAAGGTTCTTGAGAAAATCCAAGAACCCCACCATACATTGGTTTTTATCATGGTATCAGTCTAGGAGCGCGTTCACCCAAAGCGGTTACTTGTAGGGTAACGTTCGAGGAGCAGAGAGCCCCTGCCCAGGATGAAGAATCGCAGCGCAATGAATGATGAATTGAAACTTCCGGATGACAAAGCGGCAGACCCTGCAGGACGGGATGAAGAAGATGGAGATCCCTGCGAAATTCATAATTTCCTTCTCACGAAGTACAAGGTAAATTACTGATTGTACTTCCGTCTCTAACTAGTGTACTTTTCTAGGGTTTTACGCTAAACCCTAATTTCCTTTTCATGAAGTAGGACGGAGATTACTGATTGTACTGCCCTGTAACTAGTGTACTTTGCTTGGGTCAGGGCTGTACATGTACGGGAAGCACTGCCGACATTTTCAGTGTACTCAGACCACATCTTATAAGTTAAAACAATGAAAGTTCTTCCACTTAATGGTCACGGTACACTTGGAGGTAAGTCAGAGTTCTTTCAGAGTTAGTGGCCTTAAAGTTATCGTTGCAGCCACACATAGAGACGAACCTACCTCTAAATTCTACATGGATGCTACGTGGATGCTGATGTGGGAGGGGTAGATAAATCAGAGTTACCTAGCTTTCTTCTTACCTCCAAATCTACAAAAGCAGAAGATTTTTTCAAAAAGTGCCAAATCTCCATACAAAACCCCCCAGATAACTCAGTGGTAACTTAGCGCTAAGGCCACCGTGGCGAGCATTTGCGCCTACCGCCTTCGCGCGTGATGTCCGTACTTTGCCGCTCTCCCTCTCTTGCATCACGCAGAAAACAGCAAATGCAGGAGCAACGTGAAGGAAGCTCTCAAAAAGCTACGCTCTGAAGTGGCGTTCATGGTGGCGCTGATGGCTATGCAAAAAAAAGAAGAAAAGGTCAGTATGGTGTGGCCACCGCTTTGAAAAAGCTTGAAAAAGTTAGTCAACAGTGCCCTAAAGCTTTATGTGTGGAGAAACCATAGATAAAAGTTAGTTAACTGTGCCGTAAAGCTTTATGTGTGGAGAAGCCATAGATAAAAAGTTAGGAAGAAAATACAAAGTAAGTGGTAGATAACTTTTGGTTGGTAGGTGCCACTTTTTTAGACGTTAGTGAAAACTGGGAAAAACACACTACCTCCAAGTGCGGTGTGTCCATTAGAGGAGGAGCCTTTCCGTTTTTGAAAAGTTCCTCCTCTCAGTGGAGGAACTTTTAAGATTTAGAACGTTCAGTAGCTCTGCATTATGCACCATAAAGACCTTGCATGGGCCCTTTACTCTAAGAATGCACTGCCCCTAGGGCTTGACCTAACAGATATTAGTGGGAACCTCTTGTGTGGGATCAGCCTTTTACTTTTGTTTTTGGTGATGGAACACGACTGGCTATCATCCCAAAACGGATTTAGCATTTATGGTGACAAGATACAAGTCTGAAAACAGTAGAGAATCTCGCAGGAAAACCTATCAGTGGGAAACGGTTTAAATCCGACAAATTCTTTTTTGGGGTGTGATCAAATTCCAACTGTTAGATTTGCCAGAAAAAACAGGTTAGCCGGCATAGGGCAGCCTCTGTGCAGAACAGGCCTGTACAGGCGGAAATTTCTTTTATACCATACATAATTTGGTAATGTACAGCCTCCCACATTATGTACTGCTTACTGACCTCATTTTGTATGTAGGGTAATGCTGCCCTCGCCGCAAGTCTTACAAATGGAGACTTCAGGCTCAGCAGCCCCATACAGTATTCCAATAATTCCTAGTTTGTTTCGAGGGCACAATATAGTCCCCCTTAAAATAGAGGAAGAATATTATCCTACTCCTTCAGAGTGGGAGGTATGGAACCCCTTGTAGAGTAGGTGTAAACTCTCTATACGATAAGCCCCATGATTTACATATGTTTCGGTTCATGATAATGTTGACCTCCTGCTTTTTGATGGGTTAAGCATGGGGTGACATTCTCAAAATGTGAAGCTGCACTACTTTTCATCCTAGGCCCAATATTGGGAATGCACCTACCATGGGGATTTACATGGTGAGTTTCTTACAGGTTTTTCTTAGTTTTTAAGGGCAGATTGATGTGATAGAGGAATCTGTCCATTCCTACTGGTGTGGACTGTGCCATTGGCCCAAACGTGAACCCATTACAAAGTAGGGAAACTCAACATGTGAACATTGTTTTGCAATGTGTGTATTGATTTTTTGAACAGCCAAATATGAAAGGATATCATGCTTGAAATGAATGGTAAGCCTTCAAGTGTTACCACCTTCAACTGATTTTTCCTTCCAAAACCTGGTTTTTTGGAATTTATTTGAATTTCAGCAGCAGAAATCACTTTAAAATCAATATCTCCCACATTCTGAATCCAAATCTTACCAAATAAATTCCATTAAATCCTGCTCATCAAGATCTTTCCAGGAACACCAAACGCACATTCCAATTCTTCCGTAATTTTTAGCTACGATTTAATTTAACTTTTAGTGAAAAAATCATTCAATATTCAAAAAAAATTGAACTGCAAGTCCAAATTCCATGAAACCAAGCCCATGCACCCCTCCCCCTCGGGAGGTTTCCAAAGAGACCAAGAATGTGATCAGTACTTGGATCCACTTTGCACACACAAAAGAAATTGAGTCACCTTCAAATAGGAAGACCCAAAGAACAGATTAGAAAGTTGACATTGATCTCTATTCTATTCTAAGATCTTAGAAATTTCAACCTTCAATTGTGCACAGCATCCAGATCACTAGCCGAATATGCTGCCAAAGAACCCAAAATCATATT
>Ga0209208_10008804_pt1 | contig 13381 bp, 10 predicted proteins | sample S1TSphfallax_3_FD_187694 | JGI IMG/M metagenome (GOLD analysis project Ga0209208, IMG submission 187694) | Host-associated microbial communities from peat moss isolated from Minnesota, USA - S1T2_Fd - Sphagnum fallax MG (SPAdes) (version 2) | ecosystem: Host-associated > Plants > Peat moss >...
ACGTGCATGTTGAGAATAAGAATAAGGGGATTTCAATCATGGAAAGGTCTGCTGGTAAGGACAATGAGAGATCAAAGGAGCTTGAGCTGCCAGAGGAAATTCATGATGGAGTGGTGATAATTGAGGGAAAGGTGCATTTTGATGACATTTATGAGACACCGTATGTGAATCTTAAGATCGGTGTAGCAGCCTGTGAAGATGAATCTATGTGCCCTGCACTGGATCTCTCAGATTCTTCCAATCTCTAGAATGCAGAAGGGGATGTGAACATGATAGAGGAAGCAGGAAGGGGGTTGGATACAGGCGTTGAGCCTGTGGTATACAGTGTTTGCCAGAATGAGTTGGAGGGAACTTCACCGAAATGTTCTGCCAAAAAGGACAAAGAGGAATCATGTGGATCTGATGTCCTGGAAACGGTTTCCTGTGCAATGTTGGTGAGAGAGGTGGAGGAGGATACAGCTGTCAAAGCTCCCTTACACCAGAGCAGTATCCAGAATGAGCTTGAGAACTACTATTCTACTACTGGAAACAAAGATAGCGAGAGTTCAAGGGTTGAACTTTTGGGAACAAGTCCTCTTAATATTGTTTTCGGCAAGTGGATGGTGGATGCTCATAGAAGAGCAGAACAATTGTATAGCACCTTCAAAGGAAACTCTTCTTTGCACGTGGAGGAGGCATCTGCTGATGCACTTCTACTCAGTGCGTATCAGTCTTATGTGAAACAGAAAACTAAAGCATGTTACGCGGATCAACCAATGAATCCCAGTATGGGACAAACAGGTCTTTTTAGTCTTTGGATGGAGGAAGGCTGCTGGATCTACTATATCCAGGATGCCAATGGACGTATGTGGGAGAGAACTTGTCGGGACTTACAAATACATCACGTACAACCAGATTAAGCTGAGGGACTCAGCCGTTTAAGAAGGGAGGGGTCACATATGTGATGCGAAAGGAGGTTGTTTGAACTCTAATCTAACCTAGGGTTTTGGGCATGATTGTGTTAACCGACTTAGTGTGACGGCGCCCCATCATTGTTGCATGGAATTGCATGGTTTTCTTTTGAACTGTGTGTAGGAATGGGTATGGCGGCCAGCATTGATGGAGTCTGTTTAATGAAGATGGCAAGACGGCGGACTGGGAATCGGATTGGAACGGCACTGAGAGATTTGGAGAAGCTTCTGGAAGAAGCAACGGATGTCTGAAGGAAAAAGATCAGAAGGCTGTTTTAAAGAAGACAATCTCGGCAGTGTAAAGAAGACAACATATAGCAAAGATAGATATCAGACAGCTGAGAGAGCTGTAATTTTGAGGAGGTGAGACAGAAGAATAGAGAGGAGATAATTTTGGAGAAAGACAGAAGGAAAAATAGATTGAAGAAGAAATCTGTAGTTTAGAGTTTTTTGGCTATGTCTTTGATTTTCCGCTACGTCTAATAAGTAGCCTAGTTCTTACTGCAGAAGGATAGGAGGATGTAGAAGAGCAACAGACATTTTTGGAGCAATCAGACTCATTGTTGTGTGTTGGAAGGAAATGCTTGAGTTGTCGGAGTCTGTACATAACTTATAAATAAATCGAGAATACTTTCTTGATGCACCTGAGTGAGATGAATGTTGTGTCGAATGATGTGTTCCTGGGATCGGCATAACCGATCAGTGGAGCGGACTCAGAAGGAAGTCGTAGTATGGAGGAAATTAGTGTTTGTAGTTGAGAGAGAGAGATCAGCAGAAGAAATGCTAGGCAGGGTCTGTAGTGGACAATGTATGAGTTTGTAGGATTCTTTGGACCCTCGTTTTTGGTCACATAATCACTTAAAAAGGCGAACAAATTGATCCAATTATTTATTTGCTCACCTTTTTGTTTACTTACTCACTATTAGTTTTATTTTCTTTTATTGGTTTCTTACTCACAATGAATCCAATCACTTGCTTGTTTGTTTATTTAACTTACTCATAGTGGATCTAATTACCTCATACCTACCAGATGACTAACAAGGTCTAGACTCTAGACATCTAAACTCTCTTCCCTCTAGCAACCTAATTTGTTTATTATAACAAAATAATTTTTTTCTAAAAAGTTTTTCTTATGAAGTGTTTTTTTTTTTTTAATTTTTTTATAAAGGGACTTTTTAATTTTTATAACACAAATCTAATTCATTCATGTTAATACCATTCCAACTACCATAGTTTGGCATATTAATCATTCCTCAAATGGTGTGCAAGAAAAGAGGAAAAAATAATGGAAAGGATAAAAAAAGGGGAAAAACATCTCCAACTTCCCTTTTCCTTTGCAACGAAAAAATTGTCATAATGACTTCTTAAATTAAAAATAATAATCACCCTCCAAGGCTCTTAAGGTTTTGGTCTACAAATTAACATTTAGAATTTAAAAAATAAAATTATAATGCTATGTCATAATCTCTCCAAGAAAACAATTTTTTCCTTTGAATTATAGTACATCACAACGAATTATTATGATAACTAAAACCCTATGATTGGGGAAAATTTTCTAAATTGATCCAAGTAATTTAGTTGCACTTGGCTTTTGTGTTCATTTGCACTACCAATAACAATCAATTAACATGAGGTCATAATATTTCCATTTCCATTAATTTCAATATTTAGTTTAAGTTTTTAATTATAATGAAATATCATATCGATTTACATGTTTAAATGTTACAGATGCCAAAATGAAACAATAGTTATGAATATGACATCCATGTACAATAAAATATGGAAGAAACAAGATGAATTGTTTTTATCATTCTAGTAGTTGGTAGGTCATATTTGTATGAAGGATGAAAATTATCAATTTTACAAGATATACAACCATTTGATTTCATAAATTAATTGTGTTTGTTCCATGGTAACATCTCTATATTCTATCCTTTTTTACAATGTAAATAATAACTTCAAAGAAATTCATAAGTTACAAATATATTTAAATTCATACATACACCTTGCAAAACAAGGGTCATATGTTGAGTTCATTTTATTTTGTAACAAGTTCACACTCAAAACAACATATGATCTAGGAGATATTTAATTTAAGAATTATTTGTCACTAAAATTCAACAAAAATCCAAAATATGAAAAAAAAACTTTTCAAAGTATGTCACATTAAAATTTCCATAAGGTTTCCAATTACATGTTTGATATTCTTAACATAGAAGCTTTGAAATTCATTGTTTTTTTAACAAACATCTATTGAAGCTATTTTTGTTTTATAATAGTCAAATCACTATAAGAAAATCATGTTTGTTGCAACTAGGCTATTTAGTTGTAATTTAATTCTATCAGACACTTTTTAGTTGTAATTTAATTCTATCAAACATTTTTTAATTGTCATCTAGTTCTATTGGACATTTTTTAGTTGCAAGGAACAAGTTGCAACAAGCATAGTTTTCTTAGAATGAATGTATAAGTCATTTTGGAAATATTATGAAAATATTAAATCATGTGTGCTTTCTATGTCCCATGAATTTGTTGTAAGGGTTGTAACTTTATCTCAGTGCATGTTATTAATTCAATCAAAGTCCATTTTTAATGTATTTCAACCATATTCAAAACCCTAGGAAGACATTTAACGTTATTTTTGTGACCCAAATGCATCAAATGACTATTTGTTAAGGGGTATTAGGTTTTGGATTTATATTTTTGTGCACAATATTATTATCTAAAGTTCTAATATGCACATATTTTAGTCACCTTATATATTTTTATAATTCTTTTGGCATCCATTTCAACACCTTATAATAATTTAACTTTTTAGTTTTAAACAATTTGGAGCTAGAAAAGTTTGGAACTTAAAGCAAAAATGAAACTATGGAAGTGCAAACAAGATATTTTGAAATTAAAAAAAATACAAATTTCAAAACTTTAAACCTTCCTTCAACATCTCAAATCAAATGGAACTTCTAGATTTCCTCACCAACACCTTTAGCCTCCCTCTAGTTAGCTTTTCAAAAACAATTGTACAAAAAATTGTCATTTGGATTTGGAAAAATACCCCAAAAATATCCCCAAAAATTATGTTAGTTTTTGAAGGTTGTGGATGAATTTCAATATAAAATAAAATTCCATTGGATAATAATAATAATAATAATAAATATATTCACCACATCAATATTGAAGGCTAAAAAAAATTTACAAAAAATAATCATGTGCTTTCATGGCCTTAAAAGTTATTTTTCAAATTGTTAAAAAATCAAAGGTCCAATTCAAGTACTTGCAAGTGCATTGGAAAAACATAATTATATAAATTTAATTTAAAAAACTATTGCCAACAATAGTTAAGAAAGAATGTACCCGAAAATTTGATATTATTTCATAAATTCATTATTTGTTATACCTTTTATTTGGAGACCCCAATCTTTACATAACAAGGTATTTTTAGGACTACTTTATCATGCTTTCACGCATGAATGTAATTGAAATGAATAAATTTACAATTTACAAACTTTTATTAATCATAAATTAATCGAAACATTATTTCACAATAATTGAATCTACTAACAACTAATACTTTTAATCTTTAATACACATTCTATTTTTTTGTAAAACAATTTTAATATTAGATATTTACACATACAATATATTTATCATAAATTTATTTTCAAAGTATACATAACTCTATTCTTGAATCAATTAAATTATAATTTATATTCGATAGTCAATATATTGCATCCTATATTTCTATTGATGTATTTTCTAGTTTTTTCAAGTAGTTCCCCCCCTAGGTTCAAAATATAACTCTTGATTTCAAATTACACATTCCTAACATATTTAATAATTGATTACATCAATTGCATCTAATTATTACATCACATGTTTTTCAATCAACAATTATTATATATCACATTAAAGTTTTCAAAACATTGAAAATCCTTTATGCATGTTAGTTTTTTAAAATGTGTGATTCACATTCAAATGCAAATTTGTAAATTTCATTTTTCCATTCAACATATACAATTTTAAGCTTGTTGACTCATTAAATGTTATATTATTTATGTTTTGAAACATGAATTTACAATTATAGCTATAATTATTCACTTAAACATTGTGATCATTGATTGTAAAAGTCCTAAATTGAACCTAAATTTCAACATTAAAAAATGTCTTGGTGTATGTTAAATTTCTAAATGACATTCTATTATATCCATACATTTTTAAAAGTTTCAACTTTTGTTTAGTTCATGGTTTGACCATAAGTTCGAATTTTTGGCTATAATTTTCAAAACAAGATGAAATCGTATTACAAGAGTTGAAAGAAAAAGAAAAGCTAGTTCAAGAAAAACTTTTAGGAAAATAAATAAATAAATAAATAAAGACGTGTGGAGAACAATGTGTCTTTTCATACTTAATTTAGCCAAACAAAAATGTGTATCCAAAGCCATATACTTCGGATAAATCCAGAGAACAAGGAAATATTATAAATCATAATTATATGTAGTAAGTAGATGTTTCAATTGATTAATGAGTAGTTAAACAATGCTCAAATGTTTCAAACCTTGACATTGTTCTTTTTATTATTTTAAGTAATGGGGGCATTTCCACAAGGGTTTGACTAATCCAAAATTTGTAGAAGAATCACATTTCCTTTGATGATTAGTTTAGTTTATTGCTTATTGTAAGGGTGGTGAAAGAAACCATAAGCTAGTGGCCAAATGAAACACACACCCACTTACAAGGTGACCATGAATACCAATCATGTTAAACAACTATGTTATCATGTTTTCAAAACTAATTGAAGTTGAAATATTTCTCACAAAAATTCCAAATCTTGAAGGTTTGAAATTAAAAAAAAAAGAATTCCCAAACTAAATCCTTTACTATGTTCTACTACAATAGAAAATGAAACCCATAAATGTAGGGAAAACCCACCAAAGAACCTTTGATCTCTTTCTTTATGTTCCTTCCAAATTATTGACACTTTAACTTGCAAGCCTGGAAAAATCACTTGAGCTTGGAATAAAAGTTTAAAAGCTAATGGAAACATATGCCTTGACCTAGAGTTGCATGCATAAGGAATACACATAGGCTTCATATAATATGGCATTATTTATTACCATAATAAAACTATATTATCCAAAGCCTATGATTAGGTTTAGAAAGCATACATAACTTTAAATTGATTGTTAAAAAAAATGAGATAATGTATTGGAAGAGGGATCACATCCATTGTGCCCATGTGAAATCAAATGAACTGGGGGTGTATTTCCTTCTTTGCTATCCTTGCTTTAGTTCCTTGAAGCGCATACCTTTTTTTGTCCATGATAGTTTCTTTCCAAGCCCACCTTCAAGCCCCTAGTTCTTTCATATTCTGAAAACTATGTTCAAATTTTGGTAGTTTACCCCTTCTCCTTCCTACTTTGTTTTTCCCCATACTTATGATAGTTTTGTGATATGTTTCATAGATTCTGAATCGGTTGAAAAATAGATAAATGTGGCTTGTAGTTTTCCTCTATTGCATAATATGATTTCTTTGGGATTTGGATTTATTTTAGATTTATTTTTGCAATAAGTTATGTACCAATGCATACATCGCCATTGAAAGATTTTCATTCAATGTTTCTTTTTGCACTTACTTTCAATGTATCTAGTTCATACTCAAAAAAATTCTTTTTTTGCATTTATCAACCCCAATGCCCCATGCCCTAGGTTGGAACCACTTTGCATTCACATGTATGGAATTTAACTTAGGAGACATCATTCTATTTTATATATTTGTTGCGTCAACCTAATTAACTCTTGTTATAGTTTGTTGGAGGTAACATGGTTTATTTGATTTCATTTTTATAGTTATTGTAAAACTTCAATTCTTTTCCAAAAAAATATTATCATACACTTTCGAATTTACATTTTCGATGTCCATTTTGAAACTTTGATATATTTACAATCTTGGTTTCAAGTGTTCAATCTATGCTACATATTCACAAAACCTAACCCTGTAACTTTTGAAGTTTATTTCCTTCTAGTTAACTATGTTATATGTCCAATTGGAGTTTTGCACAATTGATTTAAGTGTTTTGGTTTTATTTCTTATGATTGTCTCATGGGCTTCTATGTCAAACAAAGTGAACAAAACCAATTTTTTTTACACACCCCTAAGCTCCTTGATGGATTCAACTATGAATCCAAAGGTAAAAATAACAGAAGGAGAAGGAATTGGGGCACGTTTTTTAGCTTGTAGCATTTCGAGGGTAGAAGGGCGTGTTGGAGCTCCAGGATGGGGACTAGGAAGATTGACAAGAAATTCAATTACTCACATGGACTTGCATAAACCAAACAACAAGTTGGTTAGTGCCTAGTTGGAGCATTTTGGTGCATGGATGAGCCATGGGCAAACATAAACTCAGAAAATTCACCATAACCCAAATTTGGGGGAAGCCACCACCTTCCCCCTTATAGTATACTTTGTGCCTACCCATGGGACCAACACCCAAATGTCATTTTGTCCTAGGACCCTTAAGTGGGAATCTTGAAATTCTCAAAATTAGGACTTTCGTGACTTTGGGGGCGCATAACTTTGTGTGAAGACCTTTGATTGAGATAAGATTTAAAGAAAAGTTATATGCCTCATTAAGATGTTGTCAAAGGTATGTTGCATGTCACCTACATGTAAGGAAATCATGGCAATTCCCAACTTTTAATGGTTGGGAGTCAAATTGCTAATTTGATTCTTAACTTTTTTTTTAGTTATAACTTATGTTTTAAGTGTCCAAATGGGTCATGCGAACCCATTTTAAACATCTAAGTTCTAGGAGATTTCCAATGATATAAGGAACTCCTCAATCCAATGCGTTTTGACCCCTACAATCACTTTTTAAAAATTCAAGAGTCCATCAGGATTCCAACTCCCAAAATGGGAGTTCACTTGGGAGTGCGAAGGTTCATTCCTTCACATTTTCCTACATTCTCGGGAACATGATATGTGACTTTTGGGCTTCCCTTTTGGCCTACACCCTTGCAAGCCTTTGCTTTAGTTGCAAGCCTAAGGTTAGGGTTATGACACTCTTTGATGTGATGTTGACATTGTTTGAACCCATTTTTTACCATGGTGTCATTGATTTTTCCTTTTTTTTGTTTGAATTTGTCATCATATCTCTTGGGTGTGTTATCTTTGGCCCCTCACTTTTTTCTCCATCATTTAACTTTGGAATGATCTTTTCTTCCACCTCATTGTTGGATGTGTTGGCCACCACTAATTGGTCCATTTCCTTATTGTAAGCAATCATAGGTGTTTCATATGGGTCATCCTCAGCATCAATATTGTTTCTTGGCCATCTTTTCTATAGGATTAAATCGTTTATTTTCTTGGACAGTTGAAATCCAAAAAGATAATTGCATTACAAATGAAATCATGTTATGAAATTCTTGTTTGTGATTCTTTTGGCCATGGATTAATTCTAGGTGGTTGTGGTAAGTTGTTCAAAAATTCTGGAATGAACATTTTGATCACAGTCACATTATCTTATAATTTGCAAATGATTAATGAACACCCACTATCCAACCTTTGCCTGGAATTTTACATTTAATTTTAAATTTTTTTTTAATTGTACAAATGGGTACAAATCCAAAGTGGTGTTCTACAAGAGTGCCATGGATATGGATATGTTGACATGATGTAAATGAAAAGAAAATTGTTCTAAATTTCTTTGATAGATCCGTTTTACTTCAAAATAAAATAAAATTGAATGTCCAACATAGGAGATGTTTGGAAACATCTTTGCTTCAAGCGATATTTGTAGTTGTTTAGTTAAATTTTGCATTTAAATCTAGCATCACAAACATTAGTTGTCATTGGATTGTTTGGTTTTTATTGGCGAGTTCAGAACAATTGCATATGTTAGAATGACTCCGAATGGCATAATAACTACATTTGTTTCAATAGCCACAACATCATGTATATGATTTTGAATATTATTTATTACTTTGATATGAAGTTTTTTGATTATTTGTTTCAACAATCATTAAGGATTTGTTCAAGATTGTTCAAATTTAGCCATAATTTTATTTTTTATAAATTAATATTTCCTTCTATGATTTCATACTTTGAACAAATATTCATCTTCACGCATCTATTGTGCTATGATTAAATGTAAAGAATAGGATTTTGGTTTCTCATTCAATTTTCAATTCATTGTTTTTTTCTATTGTTGTAAACATATTGTGGTTTCAAGGCCAACCCTATTATTTGACGATTAATCGGTTGTTTTAAGACTTTGTTCCTCAATTCTTGTGGAACCCAAGCTCGCCTACTTGGAGTTGCATAAAGTTATCATTGAAGATTCATGAATTTCATGGATAGCAAATTCCCAAGTGTTAGCAAGTCCTTTGTTGATAAATCGTTCAATAAACTTATGAAAAAATGTTATGGAATCAACTTCTTTAAACTTGCACATTCTTTAAAAAAGTCCATTACATCTGTAAACATTGCCAAATTGTAGTCCTCCATATCATCCCTTGGAAATGTTCACATTTTGTGTCAATATAGAAATATTCTCTTTGGCCATTGCTATGTCACCCAATCCATTGCTTTATCAATTATTTTTTTCCATTATGTTTCCCATGTTCTGATTTGATTTCAAGCAAATGCACTAGGGAGTTTAACTTGGTATTGTCTCTTGGATATTTCAACAATTTTTTGGTCATCTCGTAAAGTGTTTGTAGTATGCTTGAAATTTATGTGTATTCAATCATAGATTCTAGGGTGTTTGGTGTGATAGTTGGTGACAATTTTCTTCTTGCCATTGGAGTAGAAAGGTCTTCCGATTACAAGCACACGATTGAGGAACAAAAGATGCAACTAGGAAATACCTATGCAAATAATGCAAATTGAAGTATTTTGCATGCAAATTAGTAGTAAAATGAAGAAAAATGCAATTTCATTGTGCAAGTTGCTAAGGGGTTGACAAAGTGAAGCGCACTCTCTGTGATGCCATTGCAGCTAACTCCGTTTGAGCTGTGCAATGTGTCATGAAATGGACTCCTGACTCAAAAAGAGACTGGCTTTTTGTGGAAGAGTTTGTTTCAATAATGGTCACTGCCGTCAATGATCATCAATTGGCACACATGAGAATAGTCATTGGATTTTGGTGGAAAGTTTTTTTGTTGGTGTTTGCTGCAACAGGGGTTCTCAATTCTCGCTTGCTGTGATCATGTGCATCATGCATGGACAAAAAAAAGATATGAGGGTTAGCTGTTTTGCTTGTGCATGTAGAAATCTGCCCATATAGAGGAGGGCACATCTTGATACCAAAAAGAAAGCACAGATCTACATCACCTTCAGCACTGAGAATCAACCATTAAAGCTCCGGGGGGAAAATGGCCACAAACAAATCCCAGGTGAAGTGCTACAAACCCTCCAACCTCTGTGTCTGGATATCTATGTCTCTCTCTCACAGCAAAACAGATCAAAACAGTCACAAAATCAGGTCTCAGATTTGCACCAGTGGTCTATGTCTCCCCAGCATCATCAGGCACAACAGCAACGAACCAAGACTCTCACATCAGGGTACTTCTTGCTTCCTGCAGAAGTTTGCACTACAGGAATCAATTGCACATGTTTGTTGCATGTGTTTTTTCTTTTCTTTTCTTTTGGTTGCATGATGGTTTGGTGTGTAGCACCGAATCAATTACGTTGCAAAGGGGAGGATGTCTCCAGAAGTCAGATCTGCTGCTATGCTTGTACAAAGCGAAGTTCGTCATGCAGGATAGTGAGAGAGAGGGAAGAGGATTTGTAGTACCTTGAGGAACGGTGTCGGGAGCCAGGCCAGCCAGTAGGCATTATGAAAGCCAACAGCTCGCCTTACGTGATGGTCACGGCACCTGCAAGCGCTCACGGATTCAGATCTTTCATTAGGTCACGATATTGAAGCTGCTGCTACTGCTGTGTTCCAACCAGGTCGATCAGGTTTAGGCTCTCGTCGTCGTCGTCGTCGTCTTCGTAAGAAGGTCTTGTTCCTGATGCGGAGAGAAGACGATCTTCTTGGCTGGCAACTTCATGGTGGTAACAGTGAACAAGAAGATTGCGGGAGAAGGGGAAGCAAATCTTCCTGGAGATGGCGGAAGGCGATCGTCACCGAATAACGGATCTTGTAGAATCGGCCACCATGTCGCCGGCCAAGAACCTGGACTTAGGTGTGCTTCATGACTTCAAAGCCATAGTCCGAGCATCAGACGCTAATGTCCGCATCGCTTTCGACCTCCTCTTCGACAAACTCAAGAAGAACAACTCCCAGGTTCTCCTTCTTCTTCGCCAGTTTGTTTCCAAAACCATCTCTCTCTCTCTCTCTCAGCAGAGATTTCCTCAAACATGTCTCTCTTTCTCTCTCTCTGTGTTCTGTAGACTACTGCAAGAGCTTCTTGACTCAAAGCTCTGCTTCTTTCTGGTTTTTCCTCTCTGGTGTTTGTTTCTTTGCTCCGAGATTTCTTCTCACAGCCGGGGAGAAGAAAATTTTCTCAAGTTGAGAAGGAAATCTTGCCGGGCTTTGCATGCTGTGTGGTGGCAGGTGCGGTACCTCACGCTGTTGCTGATAGATGAGCTCTTCAGACGCTCGAAGCTCTTTCGATCACTTCTGGTTCCCAAATTCGAGATGTTCATGCTTCTTACCATAGGTTACAGAGCTGATTACACTCTTCCAAAGCCATCTGATCGAGCCACTCTGCTGCGAGCCACCAGCATGGAGTATGTTGAGAAATGGAATGAGATGTTTGGGGTGCATTACAAGCCAGTGCACCTCGGATATGAGTATTTGAAGAAGACTCTTAGGCTTCAGTTTCCAAATGTGAGGGAAGCTGCTGCAATGGCTGAACGGCAGCGCCAAGAGAAGGAGGAGAGAACACAGGTATTTAATGCTTTCAGATCCAGCCAAGGATTAAGGTTTAGGGTTTATGGACTATCTGTGTTGGAGCCTGAACCCTTTTTGCTTGTATGCAGGTACTTCTTCAGAAGAAGTATGAGAGTTTGATACAAGAGTTCCCTGATTGGAAGGCTGAAATACAGTCGACAATGGATCAGATGACAGAGTGCTTCAAGATACTTATCCCAGAAGCTGTGCACTACCAAGGAGCCACTAAGGAAGGAGATTTGAAGAACATAGGGGAACAAGAAGAGGAGGATGAGTATGAAGAGTATGGGAATTCAAGTCTCCGACGCCAACTCCATCAACAAGCTGCGGAAGAGAATGATTTGCCAGAAAAACCGGTATAGAAGTAAAACCACTAGCAAGATTTCTGATGTCTGGTTCCAGCCATGACCCTCGCAAGCTCTCTCCCAGAGGAAACGCCTTCTTGTAGAAATTAGGAGTTGCATGTCTCAATAGTTTGCAGTGATGGCTTCTTGATGAATTTTTCAATGTCAATTCTTGATGTAGATTTGTTGATGCAGCGGGAGACAGGTGAAAATGCTACCATTTTTGGAACACTGAGGGACTTGTACAAGCTTTTGATGATGCGGCATCTACCCAGCACACAAGAGTGGCTATCAACTCTCATGAGGGTTGATCCCCCCCAGGAGAAACAACAGCTTGATGTCTTCCTGAAGGAGGTCATAGACCTGCGAAGTCAGTTGCTGGCATTCCGCAAGCACTGTGAGGACCTGGGTATTGAACTCTTGGAAGTGGGACGGACAAGCAAGGCTTTGACTACTGTGGAAGATGAGGGTGAAGATGAAATTATCTGGGAGGAAGGAGGTAGTGGGTTCAGTTTTGCTGAAGCAAAGAGTGTTTCTCAGTCTACTAAGACTGATGAAGGTGAGTCTTTCATAAAGACACTGGTAGGAAGATTTGCAAGAAGCTTGTGAGATGTTGTGCCATGATTGTCATTGAAATACTTTGTTTCCAGTCTGGTATGGTTGCATTTGAACTGTTTCTGCTGTGACTCCTCTTGGTTTTACTGTTGATTTGCAGAAGTAATCAAGAAAGCAGCAAGAGATGTAGCTGGTGCCAGTACAAGCAACTCGTCTATGATTGAGCAGAAGCTTACATCCCATGAGATTGATGAGGGAACAGGTCTGAGACATGAGCTATTGAAAGAGGCTCCATTGCTCTCATGGGGTGCCTTCTTGGACACTTGGGGTGGTAGTAGTGACATGCCAGCAAATCAGCGTGGCTTGCAGCTGGAGAATCACTGGGGTAAGGTGGATACGGAAGCAATCATTCCTGCTGAAAAAATTGCAGAACTGAATGTTCGCTCTAGTTACTACAAGCCTGTGAAGACAGAGATTCAGCCATGCCTGGCACCATTGCGGAATGGAGGCCTCTGCCAAAGAAGGGATTTACATCGGTGTCCTCTTCATGGACCTATAGTACCTCGTGATAAGAATGGAGTTCCTGTTGGAGACAAATGCAAAAATGAGCAAGAGTCAGAAGAACACCACATTG
>Ga0209208_10008805_pt1 | contig 13381 bp, 9 predicted proteins | sample S1TSphfallax_3_FD_187694 | JGI IMG/M metagenome (GOLD analysis project Ga0209208, IMG submission 187694) | Host-associated microbial communities from peat moss isolated from Minnesota, USA - S1T2_Fd - Sphagnum fallax MG (SPAdes) (version 2) | ecosystem: Host-associated > Plants > Peat moss >...
AAGAGAGGTGTTTTTGTACCTAGGACTCATGAGAGTCTGGAATACATTATGTGCAATCTGTGATACGTTAGCATGAGGGGAGGTTACTACATGTGCATTGTATGATATGGAGAAAATGCGCACAGGTTCCCTGAAATCAATTGGCAGCCAGTCTCGGGGCCAACATACATCATTATGATCTCGTTTTGTCCATGTCTTACTCCAGGCATCACTAATCTCAGTTTTAGTTAATTGGAGCCCATGGAACAAGACCACATGCAATTCAGTCCTTTGATTGCCTTCAGAAGGTCGGTGTAGCTCATGCACTGGCCAATCGCTCTGCCACCAAAATTCCACATTCAAAACATTGCACAATAACCTAAGTCCAAACCACGGCACCAGTAAGCATCTGAAATTTGCTGAGAGGACAGGCCACCAATTGATTTAATAATGTAATAGAATGGGCAATTCAAACCAAAACACTTGGAAATAAATTGGTATCACAGAATGGACCAATCTGCAAGGTGAAAGGAACTCACAGAACTAGGGTCCATGATGATCAAGATCGCTTATCGGTTATACATGAATCCACGTTCTGGTAACATTCATAGATACCATGTGCCTTAGTAGTGTCATTAATTGGTAAACTGCCATTCAACTTTATTTTTAAGAGCTAAGAGCAACCCAAAAATCCTCACTGCTTGTATAAGTGGCTCTTGTAACATATAAGAGGAGGGGTGTTGCTCTCAGGAACTAATGGCTTTTCATTCTTCATTGAATTGATAGGTGAGAAAAACAGCATGTTGGGAGCTGCCATACAAATGGTGGTGTTGCTCTCAAGCATTCATTTTCCTTTCATTCACACAAGGGGAGAAAATCCCTGACAAACTTATGCAGTTACAAATATCATACCCTGTTGCACATTGTTGAGCTCTTCTCTCAACTCCCAATCAAACAATAGAGAGTCAATTTGTAGCCTCTGCCACCTAGCCACAGATAAAGATACAGTACCCCTCTGAAAGTCAGACTGTACACATTATTTGGAAAAAACCTGACGGGTGAGAAAACAATACATAATATTTTATTCAGCTGGTTTTTAGCCCTTGAGTGATTGGATCTGCTGCCATGATTAGTAGACATTTGTTGACACTTACACAAAGAATTACTTATATGTGATTAAAAGTTCACAAATTATTAGACCCTAAGCAAGAGATGTTCAGCCAAAAATGCCTAAAGAAACAGAGTCCAGCATCCCAAAATGTTGCATCATCAGGAAAAATATCTGAAATTCCTGAGTCTGGAAGCACCATAAGAAGGAATAGCCATTAGCAGATGACACACTGAAAAGTTGCTATTGAATTTCAACAACACCCTAATCTCTTCAAAAAGAAACTCATATGTTTAGTACCTCAAGAATAGGGTGCATAGAGGGAGGTTCAATCCTGCTCCTGCAACGGCAATCTGTAAAAGACAAGCCTTCAAATAGTTCAAGGTCCTTGAGCAACAACAGGTAGGCATCCCTCGTTCTGGAATGGGATTTCAGGAACTCTCAAAAGTAAAACTTCAAAGTGCCATTGGAGAGCAATTTTCTGAACTGATCCACCAGATTCCAAGCGTTCCGCAAACAATCAATGCACAACAAACAACAAAACATGACGGTAGGAGTCCATCTAGCATAATATCACCAATAGTGGTTTTGTAGATGCCCTAGAAAATGAAGTTGCTTGCAAGCTGGTGGCATACCAGAGAGATGGTCATCCGCTGCCAGAGTGCAGACTCCAGAGTAGTCAGAGTCGAAAACTAATAGCAAACCTTCAAAACACCGAGAGTTGGGAGCTATCGACGCTGTACTGAAAACTATCGAACTTAGCAAGAGACCTACCATGTGATTTTTCCGTGCATGTTCCCCTTCCAGAAACGACACAACACCGATACAAACGACTTGATCTTCTGGACTCTCCACATCACATTGGACAGTTCAGTTCAGTGAAGCTGCATGAAGCTCGACCACTGGTTCTATTATAACCTCGCAGGGGAACACTGGTCCAGAACAGCAAGACACACGGGACCTTTGCAAACTTCAACAAACCCCCAACCTATGTGAAGTGTACACGGATGTTTACAATATGCAACAGCAATCGTCACATCTCCGAAAGAAGCTCCACATCGTCCAGGGCAATCCAGCGCGAGAAAAGAATCGACAGACAGTGGCGGGAGCGAAGAAAAATGTCGGAATAGAAAACAGAAACCAAAAAGTCTACAAGCCGCAGGTACTAGGGTACCGAGACAAAAAAACATTTCCTTGCTACGCTAGGGAGAACGCTGCATCTAAAAGTCACCTCTTGGGGAGGCGGAAAACGCAGTCAGCTCGTCGGACCCCACATTTGTCCTTCCTTCCGTCTGTTGCCGCGTCCTGCGTAGGCCTGTTTTTATTTATTTATAATTCTAAACTGGAAAATTTGGCGATAAAATTAGTTGAAATTGGTTCAGAAAAACACAAATTTCCCAACTTTTTTTTGTTAAAAAGGGGAAATTTTGTTTTAAAAAAACACTGATGTTTACAGTATGGGTAGTCTTCCTCCCTACGGCGCTGGAAGGTTCTCAACTGCGTTTTTCTTCTCAATTTTGTGATGTCAAAAATTTGCCAAACTGTTCCACAAAATTAGGAAAATTAGTCAAAATTACTGCTCTTTTTTCTTTAAAAAACATTTGTAAAGTTGGAATGTTGGCAATCATGCACGAGAGGGTTTAGCCAAATTGGGCTACTAGTCCCACAGGGAAGTAGAAAATCCTAAGATTCCTCTAATTTGGAGGCTTTTTGGATCCCATTCTTTAAATATTAATTTTTTTTTAATCCCCTCATAATGTAGCGACTTCCATTACCAAGAAGACATTTTCTAAAAAAAATTCCAATCTTTTTGGGGAAAACATTTGTTGCAATTCCTTCATGCAGTTTTGTGTTCGAATTTTCATTCGAACCCAATGAATTTGGGATTAATCCAAGTTTATACAATGTCAATTTAAACATTTTATAATAAAGTATAATTGATTTTTTCAAAAAAATTCAAATATTATGATCCGCCCATTTCTTTTCATTATTTATATCACTGATTTATAAGTTGTAAGAAAATCGTTGTCATTAATTTTAAGTAGGACAATTTTAGGTTTCATAAGTTGTCCCTGGAAACAATTCCAAACTAGAATTTGTTTGGCCCATTCTACAGTGATGCATGAAAAAAAGTTTTTTCAGATTTTATTGTTTTAACTCCTTTTTTCAACACCATATTCACAATTAAGTTTTCAATATTTATGAGTCTCATTTCTTTTCAATATTTAATTCAAGTTGCATTTGCATTACATCGTTATTCATGCCTCTGATAACTAGATTATAATTTAGTCAAAAATAATGGGAAATAATCCCAAGAGGTATAAAATTGTTCCTCAAATAAGAGTGTATCCATTTATTATATATTTCATTTGTTAATTGTGTTGAGATCACAATGAGGTGAGCATTTGTGACCATATGTTACATGTGACCACAGTTAGGCCCGCTTTACACTAGGAGTCAAGGCAAAATGTTGAACCCAAATCCAGCATTCCTATTGGTGGAAAAGTTGAAATCAACCCCAAGGTCTTTAGACTGGGTGTCAAGGTTGGAAAAGAAAAAAACTTTTCGATCTACCCCAGGTACTACTAAATGCTGAACTTTATGGCTTTGTATTCGGCCGAAGGTTGAAAAAAGGATACCATCCAGTTTGGGTGGCCAATTTGCAACCCCTGGGGTCATTGTTCTCGCATTAATTAGTAACTTGGGTCCAATTCGCAACCCAAAAATGCTCAAAGTGGGCCCCAAGTTTTTTTGGGCCCTGCCTCCTAGTGTAAAGCGGGCCTTATGCAACCCTTGTAGTTTTCATTGTCAATGTTGTTTGCAACTATTTTTTAATCACAAATTTCATTTTAAATTTTATTTTATTTTATTTTCTAGTGCCAATCCCTTCACCCATTGTTTTTGTGTGAAAAAAAAAATCCCAAATGCATTGGAAATTGTTCAATATAAATTCAGCCTCAATGCACCCAAGCCCCCACAGAAAACGGGCTTCAAAACTCATCTCAAACAAAAGAAAACCAGGAAAGACCCACAACCTACCAAGTTGGATTTTCAAAATTCCAACCATTGACATGATCTAGGGCGCAATGCAAAGGGACAACTGACAATTAGTTACACGCTAGCCAAGTTGTTTGCTCAAAAAGTTGATTCAAATTTAAGAGAAATGAAAAATAATTGTTTAATATTGGCATGAATTATTATTTCTGGTTTCAAGAACAATTGGAATTTTTTCTTGCTCTGCAAAAACATTTGACATTTTCTTATTTTTCCAATGCTTTTAGTTTTGGTGCAAAAAAGGAAGACTTTTTTTTTATTACACATCGCATCATATCATTCTCACCCATTGGTCCAAACTCATTTGTATCAAGGTTACTTCAACATGTTATATTATTGACAAATGAGCATGTGTTGTTTAATTAGGCTTCATGTGAATATGTTGACATTATTCAAAAGATTGTTAACAAAGGAATAGATGCCAATGCAAAACATATGAATGAGAAAATGCATGTGGAAACAACCATAATGGAATCATTTCAATATTATTCATGGTATTCAATTGCTTTCTTTTCTTTTTGTTTCATTGATCATAATTTGTTGGAATTTTTGTAATTATGTACATGTCATGGGAGAGTTATATGTAAAAAGGGGGGAAGGAGCAAATGTTAAAGCATGTTATGAGTTTAATAATGATTCGATAAAAAACATGTTTTGAATGTAAAATAAAATTGAAGGTTCACTATCAAATCAAAAATGTTAATATTCCTTCACTTACAAATTGGTTCCATCTCCAAAGCTCTTAACAAATGTAATAGCAATTCAATTATGAAATAGGGTCATTTGTTTGAAATTTATTAGAATATTGAACAAGTGCCTTTATCCCCATGCCCGTGAACAATCATGTCGATGAATGTCATTGGAAATTGACCAAGCCCAACAACCATTTTGTTTTTCTCTTGGAACCTTGGTAATGAATCTTGCAATGATCCATTTAATTATGAATGATGCACAAGAATTCTTCTTTTCATTGAATGGATTTTGCTTTTCAACCAGGAGAAAAATTATTTATATGACTATTGGTGCTTCTTATGCCTTTTGAGTTTCAATTTGTGTTCATTGTCATTAACATTGTTTTCTCCAACTTTGGAATTCATTTTTTTCCAAGACTCTTAAACTATGGATTTCAAAAAGGTTGACCCTTTTTTTTTAGACATCCACATAGCCCATCCACATTGAAATGATGTTTCTTTATCAATAAACTCACAACATATTAAAATATTAGATCAATATTTTAGTTTCTTCTTAATCTACAATCACATGTATATGATAATGAAATTTGTTATAACTAATTTGATGCAACATCTTATATTTACATAATTACGAATTAACATGAAAAGTACACATATGTATAAAATTTAGCATACCTCATTGTTCCATTCTCAAATATTTTTCCATGTCTTCAACATTAAAAGGTGAATCCCAAATAAATATAGGATATTTTATTTCCAAATAACAAATCCCCAAATTATTGTTTGATGATAGATGTTTTATCAGAAGGAAAGTGTTAGTTTTAGTTGATAGAGCAACATATGCATGTGCTCACATTACATTTGGCTCATCATACAAAGGTTTTTCAATCTTTGAAATAAAACAATCCACATTTGAGTCTTTATGCATTTTCTTAACAATTGTGTATTATTTTTTTTCCTTACACCAATTTCTTTTTCCTCATCATCCTCCAACATGTGATGTTAATCATAGGACACAAACAATGACCAAAGATAACGTCCATCAAAAATTGTTTCAGTCAATGGTTATATATCCAAATCGACATAATTTGTGATTTGGTAGTTCCATATGTTGTTACTTTGACATGATTTTCACTGAGATCCTCATTAATAAACAAGTTCCCTAAAGCCACATGTAATCATCCACGCTTTAACAACTATAATTTCATGGATTCAAAATGTCACATTTCCTTTCCACACCTCCACCTCCTTCCAATTCCAAGAACCTTGGCATCATTTAGGTGACTTTTTAACCCATGCAAATGAAATAAGTCAATTTGCAAAGGACCATCCTTGTAATTAAAGGAGTGATTTTGAATGTCATCATTGGCCTTGTTGAAAATTGCATTGAATATGATTCATCATTGTACATGTTAAGTTTTCAACCCCATGCATCATGACATCCTTCATAACATGACTTGACATAAAACCTTGGACATTGGATTATTTAACATTAAGCAAAATGTCTTTCATTGGCCAAAAACCCCACATAGTCCAAGGTCTTTAAAACATTGTGCAAAAGGATTGAAGAAAACAATTTAATTCATTCAAGGACCTTCATAATAAGTTGAAAATTATAGTAATATGATTATGTCCATCCACTTGATTCAATTTGCACATTTTTGCGAGGTGGAGGCTATTGGCCAAATGGCCCATTTTTGTCACCTTTGTTATGAGGCAAAGGAAGTGAATAAAACTCAAATTCTGATGGATAAAATTTATACACTTTCATGGATAAAACATCAAGAAATTTCAATATGCCATAAAGATCATTCATGAAAGCTTAACTAAACTTCATTCTTAAAATTTCTTCTACATTTTATGTTAGTTTTTTGTGCTAGTCATGTTGGTTCCATTGTTGTTTAATGCTTATATATATTTATATATATCATTGAGATTTTGAGCTTAGGGGTAAAACTTAGTCATGTGATAAAGGAACACGACATAATAGGTGGCATGAGTTTTGCTAGTCACAATTTGTCATTAGATTGGTTTATAGTCCTACCTAATCCCATGTTTTCATATTACAAATCATGGATGATATTTGGATAACTTTCATGGATGGAATAAATTTTTATGGATGATCTTCATTTCATAATGAAAATTCATCAAAATTGATCCATGAATGTCCATCCATAAGACCAATTACTAAAATATTTGAAAGTTTCAAACTATATAGCTATACTTTCCTATTTGCCTAATTACAACACACCTACCCATTATGCATTTGCATATTTGGGTCTATTCAAGCTTGGGGTACCAAAAAAAGGTAAAAAGACCTTGGGACTTTCTTAGTGCCACTTTTTACAAATTACATTTTCATGAAACAAATGTAAATGAAAAAAATAGAATGGTTAGAAATAAGATAATTCATGTGATGGTGTGAATTTTCACATGCATACACAATTGTGCATGAATTTTTAGTTTATAAACAAAAATGTAGAAAATGCCAAAATGGGTTTCTAAAATCAACTAAATATGGTTTTTCACATGATTATTTCTTGCACATGTGACCTCCATCTAGAGTTAGAAACTTAAAACCTAATGAATGTAAATAACTATGTAAATGATTGAATAAAAGAATAATTTCCCTTACAACCCACCACTTCAAAATTTGAAAACTTTTGAAATTTTTGTATGATTTTTTTTTTCATTAAATTGATATAATGAACATGTAGTTGCAGAAAGAGAAACCTTTTTTTCTTGTAACTTTTTTTTGAAATCAATTGCATTATTTTATGCATTAAATTTTAGCACTTTAAAAAAAAATTGTAATAAGGATAGTTAAGAACTCAAAAGGAATATTATACAACATCCAATGATTATTAGGGTTTTTAAAAAGCTTGTTATTTTCATCTTTCAATTTTAAGATCACAACAATAAACTAGTTATTTTTTGTCTTGTTTTAATTAGATGTCCCTTTTGGAACCCCAACCTTGAATGAACCCACTTACTAGTAGGTTTTTACTTACTTACCTACCTAATTATATAAATATTTACAATCTAATATGTCCGACCTTACGTAAATTTTAGTTTTTACACTCAATTTTTTAAAAAAATTGATTTCCTAAAATTGTATTAATAATTTTTTTACTTACCTACCCATTCTACCCTACATTAACCCACTCTAATAGTTGATTATTATGTACCTTACATGGATCAACTTAATTAACTAGTTATATAACCTTCCATGTTATATGTATTAACCTATTTTACTTGCTTTAATAATTAATGTGAAATAATAATAATCTATTAATTTACCTATCCACATTATCTATCTAGTAGTTACTTTATCCTCCCTAAGCATAATTAGATGTTTCCAAATAATTAATGGAATAGACTATTTATTTATTTACCTACCCTACCTTACCTTAACCTAGCTTAGTTGATTAATTACCCAACTATGTTGGGATCAACCTATTTATACTAATCTTCCCTAACTGTATAATTCTCCTTTCGTATTTATACATAGCTAATTACCATATTTGATTCAATAATTAATGCAAAATATTTATAATTTATTTACCTAGCCACATTATCTAAATATTAGTTACCCTACCCTACTTAAGTATAGTTTTAAACTTGCTCAAATAATTGATGCATAAGATATTATTTATTTACATACCCTACCTTATTTTGACAAGTCTAATAATAACTTATCATACCTAACAAACTAGTTATCCTTCCAAACTCTACCTAACTACTTCCTTTACTTACATGAATACTCAATGAAAAATATTAATTAATTAATTATTGACCTAACCCCCTTACCTAACTAGTAATTACCCTACTTTAATGAAGTATAATAAACCTACCCAAATAATTAAAATATAAAATAATAATAATTTATTTCTTTACCTATGTACCTACCTTACTACCTACTTATGTAATTATTTTTTTCCAAATTTTGTGATAGCATATCTTATTTGACTACATGTTATTTTGATCACATGTTTCATTTTATTATACCAATGTTTTTTTTTACTAGAGATGTCCATTTTGTTGAAATGTCACATTGACCAAGTAGCTAGAAAGATCATTTTAGCCAATTAAACTAATCCAAAAAAACATGTCACTTCAATTACTAAGGGCCTCTAGTCAAATTTGCCAAAATTTTTAACAAAATTGACATGTTAGTCAATTTGAACAACTTGAAAAGTCATGAATTCTTATAGTGCACTTTGCCAACTTGCAAAGTCTACGTCGTTATTTTGTTAATTTGCCAAATTGGCTTTACCCATTGCCAAATCCACTTTACCAAATTGCAAAGTCAATAGTGCCCAATTGCTAAGTCCATGTTGTTAAATCGGTATAGTCAAATTGTTGACTGCACATCCTTAAGAGAATGATATATCATTTACCCTATATACCCACATTTGATAAGGTATGGGTCAGTGTATACTATTTATCCTATCATATTTTTTCAAAATCAATATACCTTATCAAATGCATACCCAAATTTATATAAATTTGGAAAGAGTACCTAGTTCATGACCTTGGATATATCGTTAAAATACCCATACTTGAAACCATGTATGTTCTAAAAATTCAATAAATCTTGTGAGCATAAGTTTCACCTAAACCTTGAAATCACAACCTAAACCTTAGAATTGTTGTCGTTGTTATGTGTGATCATGTATCACAAGTCCACTTTGCCAAATCACAAACCCAAATTGACTTAATATTTTACCGATGTCAGTCTGTGAGGTTTTTGAAATAATTAGGAGTGGTGGTTATTTCATTCTGTATTTTTTTCCCCAAAAGCCCATTCTAACAGTTATGGAAAAAAATCAACGACCCACCCAATATTGAAAAGCTCACCAAGTGTTACTGTGGACAGTGAGTTCATTCTTTTTTGGGACAAATTTGTCAAACATTTCTCATTACAGTTTCAATAAACTCAATTGATTTTGTCAGAGCTTTGATGCAAGACATTAAATTTTGGTAAGATTTTATTTTGTTGGTGGAACCGTACACCCCATTCAGTGTGAATAAGATTTCAACTATTTCTTTCTTGTTTCGTGGGGCATTGTCCCTAGGGAGTGAGTGACTTTAAACGGACAAATGGGCAATTAGGGAAAAATGAAGCAACATTTCTTTTGTACTGTCTGCAATGAAGATCCTGTGCTTATTTAAGGTTTTCCCTATTGCATTGCAGCTTGGAAAAGCCTGTTTGAGAGTACATATGACCCTAAAAAGTCGCAAGCCCTCAAGTTGTGTTTGAATGTGCAGGCTTGAGGTGGGTACGCCACAGACATCAATAGCACAGGTGACACGCGTCACTAACCTGTCACACCTACCTACACTAATATATGCTAGAGGGAAGTCCCTAGGTATGGCCAGTGGGTACTGTCGATGAATATCACTAGGTTAATTTCCTTCCTCAGCATGTTAGTCTGCAGTTGGAATAGTTTTTTTCTTCAGCATGTCAGTGTGCAGTTGGAATAGTTGACAAAAGCAGCAACTGGCGAAGTATGGAGTTGTGCACTCATAATGTACTAGAGTAAACAACCCTTAATGTGGGTCTGGCATATACCTCCGCCGCGCAGTCGCCATAAAATCATAGAGTTCTGCAATATCGTAAGCTAGAGGAAAGTCCCGAGATCAATGACCTCCCTTTTTTGTGCTGACTAATGAAGGAGTGTACCATACTACAAGGGCCACTTGCATCCTGTATTTTGTAACTTAAAATTGGGTTCTCTATAGAACCATGTTGTCCAGTGGGCTAGCATTAACTACAATTTTTGTCAAAGTTGGTGAACCTGACATTGTTGTCATCAATCCCCTTGTATGCACACTGAACAGCTTGTTAACCCCACTCAACAACAAGAGTACAGCCAGTCATCCAATTGGCAGGTGTCTATCTGACAGACTTGTTATGTTGAACTCAAATGAGACTATGGAAGCTACAAAACAATAGAAGGTTTTATTATGAATTGTAGAATTCCTCCCCTTTGGCCCAGCTATATAGATCAAAGGAGGACAACATTTGCCAAAGCATATGGGACAAAGGTAGGGTGCTATAGGGAACTCTTTGGGGAATAGGTCACAAACTTGGGAACTCTTTGCTTTGACCACCCCCCACCCCCCAAACCCAAAAAATGGAAAGGCAACTGTGAACCGTCCAAGTGCAAAGTGAATAGTGGATAGCCCACTCTCCACACCAAAGTTCAAACACAACTTCAAAAAACAAACCCTCCCTCGCACCCACAAGAATAAAGGGCCAATTTGGGCTTGAGTGACCTAGCACCCACCAGTGCACCATCCATCGAAATTGCTTGAGAAAAACACAAATTTCCCAAATTTTTATTAAAAAGGGAACAATTCACCTGAAAAATGTTTGTGCTTAGTGCGCAAGTAGTCTTCCTCGCTCGAGCGCAGTAATGTCTCAACTATGTATTTTTGTCAATTTTGTGATATCAAAAATTTGGCAAATTTTTCCAAAAAAAATAGAAAAAATAATCAAAATTACCAATGTTTTTTTGTTCAAATTTGTGAAGTAGGTTTGTTGGTAATCATGCACAAGAGGCTTTAGGCAAATTGGGCTAACATCCAAGGGGAGTTGAGGGGGGGAGCTTATTGGATCATATTTTAAATTTTGTAATGTGGCAATTTTATATATAAAAAACACATTTTCCCAATCTTTTTGTTAAATATTTTTTGTTGCAATTGGTCCATGCAATTTTGTGTTCCAATTTTCATTAAAACCCAATACAATTGGGGATAGATTTTTTCCCACAATTATGGATGCATCTTTTTTTTTAAAGTTTGGCAATTACCCATGTTGGAGGTGTGTAAGTATCCATCATAACACAACCTTTAGGTCTATTTTGGAGGATGATTTCATTTTCTCAAGATCTAGAGCTTGTATTCATTTTTGTTCAATCAAAGAGACAAGGTTATAGAGTGATTGCTAGGCCATGTATTCATTCATTTCACATCACACATTCTACTTTCATTTCAGTGTTGTGTTTTTGTTTCAATCTGATTCAACTTTCAGCATTTAATTTTATCATGTGTGAATGTGAACATGGGTTAAATGTATTCGGCATGCATCTTGCACATTGTCCGTTTGGAAGTTAATAGATAAAACACATGACACCATTAGAAATGTCATGTATGCCTTCGCTTAAAAAAATGAACACAATGTATGGAAAGAACAACGATACACCTTTACATCAAGAATATCATTATGAATCGATCTGTACATGACTCATGAAGATTAAGTCTTTGTTACCAATGTGATAGTTACAAACTTGACACAAGAAACAAAAGATAATGGTTATCAGTGTCATTAATTGACCAAGAGGTGCAGTTGCAAAACTTAATGCCATTGTTAAAATCTGCAAATATAGAAGGATTCATGAAAGGCACCATTTTATTCCAATGACCATGGAGGTGCATGACGCACTTTGGCATGATATAGATTGTTTCATTAATGAATGTGCTCGTCTTTTCCACAATAGACGATCAAAAGGTTATTTATTCTTGTCTTTTTACATTCAATTTTTCAAGAAACATTTTCATATTTTTTTCAACATGTTTAGCCTCTCCTACATAGAAAAAGATTGGTTGAAGGAAATGTTTGTTTTAGGCTTCCTATTACTATTAGATGTCACGATTTGCATGTAGGTGACATGAAAAGGGATGTGGGTGACATAGTTCCCTACCACGAGGGACTAAACCTCTCTCCTTATTTTTGGGTCTTGCAGGTTGTGTATCGTTTGGCATTTCTTTTGCCTTCCTTTTTGTCTTGTGCATGATGGTTCCAACCATGGATTTTTATTGGATTTTTTATCAAATAAAAAAGAACCCACTCAACTTGGGATTAATCAACATTTATATAATGTCAATTTAAACATTTCATAATTAAATATAATTCGTACTTTTCTCAAAATATTCAAATATTATGATACACATGTTCCTACTTATTTATATCATTAATTTATAAGTTGTAAGAAAATTGTCATCATTAACTTAAATAGGACAATTTTAGGTTTCATAAATTGTCCCTTGGACAATTCCAAACTAGAATTTGTTTAGCCCATTCTCAAGTGTGGCATGAAAAATTTGTCTTTTCACATTTGTTTTAATTTTAATTTTTTTTCAACACCATATTCAGGAATACGCTTCCAATATTTATGCCATCCCATTTCTTTTCAATATTAAATTCAAGTTACATTACATTGTTGTTCATGCCTATGATAACTAGAATACAATTTGGTGACAAACAATGGGAAGTAATCACAAGGGCTATATAATTGATCCTCAAATAAGAATGTAGGTATTCACTTATTATATATTTCATTTGTTGATTGTGTTGACATCACAATGAGGTTAGCATTTATGAATATATCTTACATGTGTACACTTATGCAATCCATGTAATTTTAATTGTTAATGTTCTTTGCAACTCTTTTTTAGTCATAAATTGCAATAAAAAAATTACATTTTTCTTTTTCTAGTCCCCCTCCCCTCACTAATTCTTTTTGTGCGAGAAAAAAACTCC
>Ga0209208_10008806_pt1 | contig 13380 bp, 6 predicted proteins | sample S1TSphfallax_3_FD_187694 | JGI IMG/M metagenome (GOLD analysis project Ga0209208, IMG submission 187694) | Host-associated microbial communities from peat moss isolated from Minnesota, USA - S1T2_Fd - Sphagnum fallax MG (SPAdes) (version 2) | ecosystem: Host-associated > Plants > Peat moss >...
TAGATTTTAGTAACTAATGATTATTTGAAGATGGAGCACATTTTCATAAACCAAATTAAAGATAGTTTACATGAAAGAGACAAGGGTATGAAAGTTGAATTCACTAAACAAGAAGCACAACTGCTTTGTTGGAAATTGTGAAAGCTAGAAAAGGCAAAGTGAATTGAGGATATATAGGGTGTAATGACATTCACTTCAATCTACATGTGGATGACACCGTTTGAAGGTTGTTAAGTTGAAAGTGGAGGGAGGTGAAGCAAATCTCAAAGTATTATGAAGGTCGAAAGAATCCAAAATTGAAATAAGGGGATGGACAATAGAGTTGGAAATAACTACAATGTAAATAATTTCTAGACCTTTATCGTAGAAATAAGCTGATTAAATGGTGTTATTAATCAAATTAATTTTATGTTGAAACTTTGGTGAATGCATTGATTGTGTGCATGCCACATATAGGTTTATGTTGATAACAATATACATTATTATGCACATGTAGGTGTTTTTTTTTCAAATACAATTGTTAATGGTGAATAACATGTAGTGGTGTAAAGGAACCATGTAGCAAATGTGTGGTAATTGAAATTAAAAAATTATTCTTGAAAATGGTTGTTGGTGGTGAGGAACATGGATTGAAGGAGATGGGATTTGAAAAAAATGTTGGGCAATAGTATTATGGGAAGGTTCAAAGGAGGTTATTGCTACAAACGTTGAATGCCTTGATGCAAAACTACAAAAAGGTCCAATAAACTATGATTCCAATGTGGAAGGGGAACATGAATAGTGGAATGTTTGGTTTGTAATGATTTGGCCCTTAGTCATTAACATTTCTATAAGATATGGTTATCACGAATTATTTAAAAATAGGTAATTTTGGATTTATTTAAGAAATAAGGCCATATGAACATGTACATAAACATGCATGAAAATGCACATTGTGTGCTAAATTGAATCATGATTGTGTTATTGGCATTATATTTAGTTGATTTTGTTAAAGTAGGCCTTCCTTTGTGTGTGTTCATGTTTATTCAACCTATAGTGTTTAAAAAATCTATTTAAATAATGAATATTGCTATAAATATTCCCTTGTTAATTACACACAGAAGTTTTAGCAAATGTTCAAATGCCATGATTAGACCATGACAAAAAGTAAACAATGGAACACATGGAGAAAATTATTCCATTCAAACAACTTGGGTTTATTTTTCTATTAATCAATTCCATTCTAGATTTATTTGAAGAATTTTTTAATTTATGATTCCATTTATGATTGATTTTATAGTCATACCAAACATTAAGGTAGATGTAAACTTTGGTGGTTCAATATTGACAAAAATTACACTCCTTATAAGTCTTTAATTCAAATTGTTATTAATAAATACCAAAATGCATTAACTCTACCACACTTATAAAAATATTGGAATTAAAAAAAAATTACATTTAATAAAACAATTAGCCCAACATTCAATTTTGAAGTTATAAACATTGATTAATAGTCATGCCCAACATCATATAAAATTCTAAATGACCTAAACAAAATTGTAGGTTTGTATCTTACAATTTGTATTAAACAAATCATTTTAGTTTAATTATGTGTTAAAAATATGCAAGATTTTATGCCCTTGTTAATGGAGATGATGATACACTCAAAACATCATTATCATTATGGTTTTATTATGTTTCCCAAATCCAAAAATAGGTATATTAGTTAGAGAAAATTTTATTCACTTTAATTTAAAAACATATTCAATTAGATTGGACATGAATTGACCCATTATCAAAGACATAAAAATTGACAATAAATCATCTCATATTACAACAAGAATTTAGTCTCCAACTCAACTAAAAAACAAGAACCATTCATCAATCACAAGGATTATCATTAGACGAATTAATTTTTGATCCTATTAATGTTCAAAAACATGACTATCATACACAACTTTTTCTTACATTCAAACAAAATAAGGGTTATATTTATTAATTCCATTCCAACATCACAACTTTCATATTGATCAATGTTAATTTAAAGAAATAAAAAGATTAAAAACATTTACAAATTGGACACCTTTTGTTGCTCGATTGAAAAACTTTTATCATTCACATGTTATTATACAAGCCATCAATACAAATTCTTTATGACAACATTATCAATTTCTAAATCATATCCACAACCTACAAGTATCACATGATTTACAAAAATGACATACAATTTCTTTTTAATATATCAAAGTGTTCTTAAATCTCAATTTATAGTGACAATGATTTGATAATGAGTTACAAGACACAAATGTTTTTACATTTTTACAACACATGTAACAAATTTGAATACATGTCAACTATATTTAACATAAAAACATATGAGTTTATAAAAAACATTCTTGTTGGACTTTTAAATTCTTCAATAGCCTAAAAATTGAAGTTCAAAAATTCCCAAATGATTGCCCACTGATTATTTTAAGAGATTTTAATATGGACATATTAGATGACACTAATTGTAAGAATCATAAACAAAAATTAATAGATTTTATGAATTATAAATCAAAATCCCAATTTAAAAATAACACAGCAAATTTTTTCATCTTTTAATAACAAATTTGAAAAACAAATTGGAACTTTTTGTTTCTAGTGTAAATCTTACTAATTTTTTCTACATTTTGGAAAAGTTTCGTCAAATTTTTTGTATCACAAATATTGGAAGGGGAGAAGGGGGGAACTGTGTGTCAAATTCATGTTCATCATATGACTAAAAAAAACCCAAAGATCAAAACTCTATCCAACAACACCATACAATTTCTTAAAAAATCAACAAATGTCAAATAATTTTCTACAAAATATATGCAAATGTCATGCAAGAAAAATGATTCAGAATCAGTGATCTTTTCACCATAACATCTGCCACAAATATAAGATCAGTTACCCAGCATTCATATTTTGAGAAGAAACCCAACAAGTAAATGGGTAGATTTCAAAACAACCCATCAATTAGATAGGTGCACCCAAAATCTACACATGTTCGTCCATTAGCTTGGGACAATAATAAAAGCTTTTTAAGTGTTAGGAGCGCGTGTTTGAATTTTGTTAATATCCGCTGGTCCCAGAATCGAAGAACCGATGAGATTATGAAAAAACTAACGGTCATAACGGTGGATAATTCAATTCGTTCAAGAAATTGAGAACCAAGGATATATATATATATCAGAACCGGTTCCGTGCTTTTACCGGAACCGGGGGTGGCGTTTAAAGCACGATACCCGTCCAACAGCAGTAAAAGTAAAGTCAACGTTCCGGCGTTCCACGCAAAAGATCTCTTTCCGCAACTGGACGTGCCAGATTATGTGTGGCCGGATGAATGGAAGTACTGAGCACGTGATCGTCGTCGATATGTGAAAGAGGAGAGAGTGTTGTGTAAAAGAGAGTGGTAGGCACCAGCAGAGGAACAACCCGTGCTTCTCGTTCCTCTTGTGGCTCGCTCTCGCGGTTTCGGTGTCTGGTTTATTGCGAGCTCTCGATGGAGAGATGGTGATCCTCTGCGTTCGTTACTGATGTACTTCGTTTACGAAGATCTGCACAAGTTCGGTTCCAAGCATTTTTTGCTGTAAGTTTCTCTTCCAACTTTCTTTCTGGACCTGTTTTGTTTGAGGTGCAAAGTTGTGCATGACACTACTGCTTATATATGGTAGCCGCTACTCTGATTGTCGTTCCCTCTTACGAAGGTATGCAACGCTGTTATCTCTTAGTGCGTCTTTTCTCTTCTTCTTTTTTTCACTTTCGCAGAGGTCCATACAGGTGAGCCGCTGCTGTATGGACGCTTCTTCTACGTCTTGGTTCGGACCGGCTAAGGTGTCATTATCTTCTGACGAGTCCAGGGCCCGACGTGAATTTTTGTAGTCGATTTCTTCTTTCAGGTATAAAAATCCTGAACGTCTTCTCGCTTGAACACTTGCGTTTTCTTGTACTGACGAGCTGCTTTATGTAATGAAGTTGGTTGGATAGTTTGTTTCGTGGTGTGAACTGATTAGTACTAATACGTTCCTTCCTGTTTGATTTTCCTTAGGGTTTAGGTCGTAGACTTACCACATGATCATGACTTTCGCATTTGCATGAGTTTCATAGAGGCTTCTCAAGATGTTGGAAGCTTTGATGACTGCTTTGCCTAGGGAAAGTGTCTTCTAGTAGCAGAAGCAATATATACATCTGATATCTTTCTTTGCCAGTGCTCCAGATTACCAAACGCCAATTTAAAGAAAACTTAGAATCTCGACCTCTCCCAAAGGCATAGCAGAGGATTCAAGAACCATCCACATTCCAGGGGTATGATGGTGATGTAGGAGATGCACCTAGAGAGGACAAACGCCATCAGCTTATAATTTTCCCCCCTGCAGTAACTGATAGATTAACAGCACTGGGCTGCTAATGTAGAATGGTTTCATCCAGGTTTCAGATTCTGAAGAAGAAGAAGAGTAGGCATTTGAACATGTGTATCTGGCTGCTCAGCTTAAAATCTGTGCTGCCTCTGCCATAGTTTCTTGAGAGTCCATCAATGGCGACTGGACTCTCTCTTGCACTGGATCTCTGCAAGAAAACGAGAGAAAAGTGCTACCTTATCTCAGTGGACAATGAGAGTTCTACCTGCATCAACAAACAACAATGTATGCTGCTCTCAAATAAGCTCTTTGAGATTCAGCAAGCACTGGAAGCATTCTTGTCTAAGCTATCTGATAAAGAAATTGCCAGTTCAGGATCTCCAAATTTGGGTCCAGCAACCCAGGAACTTGTCCATGTGCTAAAGACAGCTCATGAGACAGTGTCCAAGGACTGCTTCTGCAATACCAAATGGATGGAATCAGCTCTCAGGCAAGGTGGAGATTTGAAGGAAACTTTTAGTGAAGTTATGTATGACCTACAGTGGTACATATTGTTACTGCGCACAATCTTCCTTAAATGGGCATTCCAAGATCACTGTATTCCCCCCAGATGGCTTCTTCAACCAGCAGATTGTGACAGGAAACTGACTGAAGCTGATGACAACACTCTATTGACAGCGGTGAAGCAGGATGAGGAGCATCTTAAGGTTCTTCTGAAGGACTTGAAGGGGGACCATTCTTGTCATGCAGAAAATTGTACTGGAAAGCATATAAGTATGCAATGTCTTGCAACACAATTGCTGAACAAGTTTGCATTCCGGGCTAAATTCCAAGCTTGGTCTGCAATGGAAAAGATGAAATACCATGAAGGGCTGCATGATGTCAACAGCAACAAGTTGAATCAATGGCCTCTTGTTCTGTCGGTAGGTATGCAGGATCTACACAAAGGTATCCTGCTAGGTGAAGGTTCCTATGGCAGAGTACATGAAACGACATGGCTTGGAGAGACATATGCCATGAAGACACCTAGATATGGGTGTATGGAGGTTTTCAAGCAAGAAATTGCAGCTGTTGCAGGTCTGCGCCACCCTCACATTATGTGTCTTGTTTGCTGTGCTGAAGAAGAAATGAAGTGCTTATACATAATGGAACGTATGGATATGTCACTTGCCCAAATGTTGGAGGATGGTCCACTATCCCTTGTCCGCTGTGTGGACCTTATGCTTCAGATTGCAGAAGGGATGAATTACCTTCATGGCATGGGCCTAGTACATCGTGATCTCAAACCAGAAAATATTCTTGTCAAGTGTGATAAACCTCACGCTGAAAGTCCAGTTCCAGCTCCACTGGCAGAACCCTTCTGGATTGCCAAGATCTCTGACTTTGGCAACACAAAAGTAAAAATGGAGAGTACTGCATATGGAGATCAGACAATAAAGATTGGCACAACCATGTTTATGGCACCTGAGATGTATGGACTGGAACCTGAAGAGAAGGAGCCTGAGATATGCTACCCAATGAAAGCAGATGTGTATAGTTTTGGCCTTGTTTGCCTTGCACTGCTGAATGGAGAGCCTACTCCCTTTCAATACACAGAGTTGATTCCTTTGAAAATGTTCAAAGATGGGGTGCGAAAGGGTAAGAGACCACAGCTACCTGATTGCCCAGTTGACTTGTCCACTCTTATCCAACAATGTTGGGATGGCAACCCTGTCAATCGCCCCAATTTCCATGACATTTGCACAAAGCTGAGGTACATCAAAGGTTTACTTCTTACAGGTATGATAATCTCAACACTGCACATTGTACATACCAACAAATTCAATAATATTACTGGTAACTGTTAACCACACAATGATTCCCTTGTGTGTACTATGGAGTAGGAGTTGATGACAGACTATTCCCAGCTCTTATCATTGCATGCTGGGTTACATTTTGCACAAGAATTTGCCCATTTTAGCATAGACACCTGGTCTTCTGTTAGTTGAGTACTGGGGTGCCTTCCTAATTCCCAAGTTTACTGTGATGGGTCAACTGCACTGTTCCATGCCAACCAAAGTTTAGAACCTCTCTCCTCCTCCAATATGTCTATAGATTCACTTGAAGAATGATAACAGTGTTTCCACCTCTCCCTGCATTAAATTTGAGAAAGGGTCCACAAGCGTGATGAGTGTTGGTCTATTGGGAACTTTGGGAATGTCAACATGGGGGATGCCCAATTGATGGGACCACTAAAAACCAGCATTTATATCCTCTAGTCTAAGGCATTGCTTTATAGGTCTTACTGAGCAGGGGACAACTGTGTGTTCAAGTCAAGTCAGTTTTGATTGTGTCTTGACCTATGAACCAAATTTCAGTACCTATCAGTCCCGAGTGTTTCAGCTTCTTCTCATAGTTATGGCAAAACCTTTTATGAAAATTGAGGAGGGACAAGAAGCATTTTTGCATCCCTCTAATGCATGAAGAGGGGGAGAAAGGGGCAGAATAAAATCAAAATTCAGGAAGGCATGAAAGCAACCAAGCATGAAGGAACTGGACAAAGAAGAAAATGCAGCAAGATTAACTGTAGCTTGTTTATCTTTAGAAAACCATTATGACTACTCCCAACTTGTTTGTGAAGTGTCATCCTGGTTTTAATGCAATTGTTGGAAATCTTAACCCCTTCACAGTTTTGATGATGTGTGATTCTAGGGGAAGGGAGGTCTTCACCAGATAATAACATTGTAGTGGCCCCAAGGCAAGCTTCCAACTTCTTTTCAATCTATGTCTCATTTATAATCATCTTTGTAATATTTAGCATCAGATAACTCAGACATAGAGACCTTGTCCACATGTTCACTGTGATCCACTAAGTTCTGAACTCTCTTCTTGCCCATAGATTTTTTGAGTGAGTAGTATGAAGTTGTAACAGGTCATGGTACAATAGGATGCTATGTACTCATAACTGTCTTGACTGAAGCTCATTGATCAACTTGTGACATTGTCATTGTTGTTATTGTGGGTTGCAACAACAGTGTGGTGACATCTTCTGCCACTCAAGTAGAAGAGCAGTGCATATCTGGGTTACCAGCTGCTGGTCCTGTGAGGACTATGGGTGAGAGTTTTGTCCTTGGAAATTATTCTGACTTTCTCTCTGCTTTTTCTGTAGTGGTATTCTGTATCCTGATGTTTTCGTCGGCAGTCTTATCCCTGTTCATTTTTGGTGATCTGTGCTTCCAGCAGGAAGAAGGGCATCATCAGATGAAAACATTGTACAGTATAACAGGCAAGCATCCAACCCCTTTTTTGATCTCTGTCTTATCTGTAACGTATAATGTCTGAATGCTCAGAAGTAGAAACCTTATCCATGTGCCTACTGTGGTCCACTAAGTTCTGAACCTTCTTCTTGCCACAAATTCTCTTGGGTGGGCAGTATAAAGTCATAACAAGTTAAGTTACAGTACAATTCTATGCACTCATAATTGTGTTTCCTGCAGCTTGTTGGTTTGCTTGTCACATTGTTGTTGTTTTTGTGATTTGCAATATCAGGATAAACTCTTCTCCCATTCAAGGAAACCAGTGCAGATCTTGGTTCCAAGCTTGGTTTCCATTCTTGACAAAGACAGTTGGCAATTAGTCACTACAATTTGTGATGAAGGTGATGGTCTGATTCATGACATGCACTCATAAGGTTATGATCACATTCGATCTTTTGTGGTCTTTGTTGCGGTTCGGCCTGGAATGATGTAACAAAGTATTTATTGTGGAGTATTTTCTGCAACTTCATAGGTATTTGATTCAAGGGTTTCCCAAAATTATGGAACAGCATCAGATACACTGCCCAAAATTAACAGAAAGTCAATGTACAAATGTTGCATAAAAGTGTTGGAAAAAAGCACTGAAAATTGGAAAAACCAAAAATGGCATGATGCTAATGTTTTATAGTTTATGCATGAACCCAGAAACAATGATGTTGTTTTTTTTTGGGGGCGGGGTTGCTTTTGTCTGTGTTTGCAACAAATTGTCATCACATCTTAACAAAGAAAGTAGTCTTTGTCAATTTTAGCAATTCATGTCATCCTTCTTATGTGCATGAAACTATGTAGATGTTGTCAAAGGTGTCTATTTTGGAGCATGTGGTTTGTATTTGATCAGTTTAGCTTTCTCATTTTGGTCCTTATCATGAAAATAGAATACTACTCACACATTTGATTGTTTGTATTGCTGATTTAGTATGCAGGTAGAGGTAGATATAAATGAGTGCATACTTGGATATACTGCCCTTGTTTGTTTGAGCTTTACCTTCAGTGCTAGATAATATTTCTGATATTTGTGTGGTGTACCCTTGATTGACACACCGAATTTCATTTAAACTTTGAAGTTAGAAACCCTAGAGGCTGAAACTTTGTGTTTGGGATGGGATGGGTGACCTAGCAGGATGACAATGGTGTGGAGATGCACAGAGCCCACCTTCAGAAGCAACCAATACTGTGGGGCTGCCTAAGGAATAGGTTACATTTATTCAGGTGGGAAAAAATGCCTTTTAGATAGTATCTCAACATGGGGAGGAGGGTTTTAGCTATAATCTTAACAGAGGGAGAGGGTTGGTTAATGGTTCAATGGACTTTGCTTTCTTTAGATTTCATTAGTAGTAATATCTGTAGTATGCAAGTAATTAGTACTAACACTTCTACTAGTAGATTTGGACTTGCATTATTAGTGGAGCCTTTTGTAAAAAAATTCTTTCACACAATCAAACAAGATTTGTATTTTGATACACTATTGTAATTCTATTGATATTATAGGTCTCTTAAAAGTTTGAAAAATATTTTAGAACAGAAAGTTTTAAAGGATACAACCCTAGATGAAAGGATCCTTAGTCTTGGAGATGAAATAAACTAAGGGACCACATAAACATCATTGGACCATAAGAATTAGATGTCAAGTAAGTCTTGTTCTTGATCAGATGTTTGTGGCTGAGTGTTGTTACCAAACATCCACCTTGAGCTTGAAGACCAAAAAAAAGAACCCATAATACAAGAAACTTGTTTTTGACAATACAAGGTCAAAAGGTTAAATACAATGGGAACCCTACGGCTAGTTATGTGTTTGTGACCCTTTTGTCATTAAGTAGACATCCACCTCTTATGATTAACTTGCATAATTGAATCATATTCACTATTACATGGGTATCATTGAAATGCCTAAAACAAGCTAAAACCATAATAAAAGGACATGTATCTTTCATGTAGCACCTTTAGCATAATGGTTTTTGTGGAGGAACACAAGCCAAGAGTCTCCTTACTTGGTTCATAGAATCCAAATTAAGGCGGTTATCATGGGTTTCAAATTAATGCCATGAGCAATGTTTCAAAAGTTATTTTTACCACTCATAGGTGTTGTCCATGTCTTTGCAAATGAGATTGTGATTTGCCCAAGCATAATAATCTTACTCTAGGTTATTATTAAGTTAATTTTTAAAATTTTTTTTTGCACATGAAATTACAACCTTTAATTTTCAACAAAAGCCATGTCTCTTCCACCTAGTAAAAGAGATATCTTTTGTTTATATCCCCTACTTTAAATCCCTTCTTACCTAATGATATAATTGGTCATGTTAAATGTACTAAATTGTAACATTAAGTTTAGCATCGCATTTGGCATGTGGCACAATCTAATCTTAACCTACCTCTAATACAACATATCATCATTCAAACTTGAACATAAAGTTGTGTGTATTATTGACCTATCATCAATTCTCCACCCAATAGTTGTCATGTGATTCACACTCAAGATTGATTCTATTATCATTTTTCCACCTACAACTATTGTTGAAATCGACAACACTATTTCAATCAAAGCACTGAATTTTGTTTCTTTTTTTGGGTTTGGTTAGTTGTCAAAAATGGAAATTGTTGTTGTGCAATGTTGTGTAGTGTTCATATGGTAGTGAGCAATGTAGGGATTGTGAAGGCATTATTTTTGTATGGTAGGAAGTAAGAACCATGTTGGTGTAATTTCTATTTGGTGATGTCATGTAATAGTTGAGGTTGTTGTGGACACTTGTTAAGGGGTGAATGATAGTGAATGCAATAGCAATATCCCTAGCAAGAGATCATTAGAGCTGATTGGGACTACTCCCTTGAAAGAATTAGTGTGATGTAAGTTTGTTGAGGATCATTTTTCTTAACCTTTTGCACCATCATTCAAATAAGGTTTGTAAATTGTGAATTATTAATCTTTCAATCAAGCTTCAATAATCCAATATTTTCATTTTGTCACCATTTGTGCCAAACTTAGTGTGTAAATTAAAACCTTGACTATAGCTACCAACTCCATTGTGGTCACTTTTTGACATTCATCAAAGGCATATTTGACATTTGGAATTAAGGAATTTTTTGAATGCATTCTCCACAAGGTTGAAAAGTTTCTTCCTATTTGTGATGCTTTCAAGTTAGGAAATCTGCTTATAGTAAGATTGTATGTAGAAAGGTGGAAGCAATTTCCTTTAGTTAGCATTGATTTATTTAGCCATTTTCGGCCATTTTGTGTAACACAAAATTATTTTTATCAAATCTAAATTTTATCAAAATGGAAGGTTAGTTGATGCTTTACATAACATTGAATTGCCAATCAATGCCAATGAAGATGTCATCTCAATTCTTTTGCTATGAAACATATCATATGTGAAAGTTGGGCAAAATCATCTTTCATACCACGAATTTACCAATGAAATAACAATAGGTGTGAATGGGCCTTTAGGTCCACTTTAGATAAGAAATCAAAGAAATCAAAGGGTGAAAATTAATAGCAATTTGAGCAATTCCATTGGTGTAACCATTAAAATTAAGTTTAAATGATTTACATCAATAGTCAATGCACTAAAAAAAACCTTCTACAACCAATCATTTTTGGCTAGTTAGGCTACTATACCTAATACACTTAACTAATATGTTTGGCTATATCCCTACCTAGTTAAGTTACTATTTATTTTCTTATTCATTGCATTATTATTTTTTTAACCTACCTACTCCCATGTTCATTACAATATGTTGTTAAAGAATTTCACCTTATGGAAGGTGTTTGTGTAATTTGATCTACCTAAGTTAAGCTACATAATCCTAGTTTAGTTTGACATGAATTAACTAATTGGATGTATTTTAAACATGTGTCACAAAATGAACAATCATGAAATTAGTTGTATTAATGCAATTAATCATACATATAGAGTATATATTTACCCAATATTCTCACATGCAATATGTTGACTATGACTTGTTTTATGTTAAGGCAAACTTTAGATATATGTGTCGTTCACATCTAAAAATAAATTGCATATGAGTATTGTAAAAGACAATTTTTTTCAAGATTAAAAATAATTTATTTTAATTTATGAAAATTTTGTCCTCTACATTGGCCCCAAGGTGAAAATCCACCTATGAACTTGGAAAACCAATTGGTGACCCTTAGGGCCAATGATGTTATTTTTTGGATGAATTTCACTTTGTATGATCAAATGAGATGTTAACAACCTTTCCTTCTTTTTTTCTCCTCCATTTTATTTATTTCCTTTCTTCTTCTTTTTTGTGCAAAGGGATAAATTCATGATAAAAAGAGTCAATGAAACACCTTGGGAGTCTGGAGTATAATCATGATTCGTTACATGGTGTTGTAAACCATATTAAAGTAATGTTAAATTAAATTAAAACTTTAAGCTTCAACTTTTAATAAAAGGGAATTGAAACCGAGTTTCCAAAAATAAAAAACTAGACAAGATTGCTACCTACCCAACAACTACTAACTTCCTACCTACCTTTTTACATGTTTTCCTTGCCTACCATGTGACCCCACCAATTTACACCATTCCCCTTTTCTTTTACCTAAAATTTTCTCACCTCCATCATCATTGTACCTTTACTCTAATTCTACCTCCAAGTTCTTATGGGCTCCTTCAAGCTTTTTAAGCTCCTAAAGTTTCTTTGTTATCATTGTCTCCTTTCTATCACCAAGCTCTTATGCACTCCCTAAATTTTTAACAATAAATTCCAAAAATTTCTTGGTCATCATTGTCTCCTTTCTATTTCCAAGCTCCTATGCACTCCTTCAATTTTTAAAAGTAAATTCCAAAAATTTCTTGATCATCATTGTCTCCTTTCATTTCATGAAAATATAAGTTGTTTCATAGGGTGTATTTTTTCTTTTTTTTTATTCTCTCAAAAAGTTTGCATGGGGCCAAGTTATTCACAACACCATGATGATGGATTGTGGTGTCATGGGGACCTTGACTACTCACATTATTAGTTTGTTTTTTTTTTAAGGATATTGATATTGATTTTTTCATGTTTTTATATAAGTTTTTAACATTTTCAATTAAGAAAAGTCTATTGATATTCTTTTTTTATTTGTTTAAGAAACATTTGCAATGAGTTAAACTTATTGCATTTTTTTGAAAATATGAAGTTTTTAATGTCAAGCTATTTAATATATATATATATATTTTAAATTGCAAGGAGTTTGCCTATTATCATGTTGTTGGAAGGAGCTTGATTCTTCATAAGTGAGTTTTTTTAAATTATTAATTCTAATAATTGCAAAAAAATCAAACTATTTGCAACAACATAAAGAAGAAAAATTTGTAAATCAAAACCAAGGATGGGAACCCATCCATTAAAAGTACAAGGCAAATGAAAACACAAATAGACACAACCCAAAGAAAAAACAAAAACAAACAAGCAACAAAAATCAAATAAAAACCCTATGGAGAAAGATCTCATGGTTATGAAATGACAATGAACGATAACAAAGAATTCCTAAAACAAAAGAGCTATCATTTGTCACAAATTGGCTAGTGATGGAAATGCACTAATTATGATGTGTGGAAGAAATGAGGAACCCTGACCAAATGAAGCAACCCACTGAAGAATTGTTATGGCTTGGGCACTTTGCAAGGTTATGAACATGCAATATAGATTTGTGCACAAGCAGTCAAAAATGAATCAAAACAAAAATGAAAACACTAATATTTCTCAATAGCAAGGGG
>Ga0209208_10008807_pt1 | contig 13380 bp, 11 predicted proteins | sample S1TSphfallax_3_FD_187694 | JGI IMG/M metagenome (GOLD analysis project Ga0209208, IMG submission 187694) | Host-associated microbial communities from peat moss isolated from Minnesota, USA - S1T2_Fd - Sphagnum fallax MG (SPAdes) (version 2) | ecosystem: Host-associated > Plants > Peat moss >...
CATGTACATCAATTCATTGGTGATGCTTTCAGATTTCAGACGAGCTTTAGAACCTTTCAGATTTCAGTAGAGCTTCACAAGTAATAGGAAACAAAACCTGGATTCTTTGCGGCTTAAAATAGGTTTGCACTCTTTCTAGAGATTTTTGTCTCCCTATATATATAGCTGAGTCAAGCTTGATTGTTTTGATAGAATTCAAGCTTTAACATGTGGATCAACCCAAAAACGATCTTTGCTTACCATACTTCCTGATTCATGTGGTGGATTTTGTTGCTGCCATGCCAACAGTGCTCTGGAACTGGATGAGTGGATCTGGTCTGAGGAATGACAGCTTGTAAAATGTTATCAGTCCTGCAGAGGTTTCAGTCTGAGTGAAAGTTTCATGAAAGGATGATCTGAGGAGAGGAAAGGCAAAGGATCAGACTGATCTCAGAGATGGGGGAATGCTAACTGTTTCAAGCCATGTACAAGTTGAGAAATAAGCACAGAAGCTTCTGAAGTCAAGTACTTTCAGTTGGGTGGTCAGAGTCATGGAAATTGTGCATCATCATATTGTGACATCCAGATCCCTCAATTTACTGAAGTTGGGGCAAAAGAAGCCAAACAACTTGGACCACAGTGACCACTATGATTTCACATATGATACCATGAACAGCTTGGAGGCTGGACAATACTTTTCAGAAACACTCTAGGGACACTGCCATATGCAGATCATGGCTCAAAGCTATAACAAAAGTTGTGGTAAGAGATTCAAAAGAAATCTGGTGAGTTTTTCTTTGACAGTGATGCAGAAAGTTTGGTTTGTCTTCCAAGTGTGTTGAGAACCAGGAAAGTTGATGCTATTGCTCATACTCCTAGTTTTAATGTGCATTCTATACACATGTTTAACACCGTTATACTGTTTAAACATGATTTGTATGATGCATATGATTCATATTAGCTAGTTATAATTTGTTAGGTCCCTAGTGATTAAACCATTCATCTAAATATTGTGCTATGGTTGGTGGTGTGTGCTAAGGTGCCAAACACTATTGAAAACATGGATAAAATGAACCCAAAATGTTGTGTTGCCTGCACCTCACACATCTGTTTTGGAGTTCATAACACCAAAGATGAGATCATAGATAAGACTCCAGAGATACTCCTAGGGAACAATGATTTTTTCAGGGCAATGTTTTGCAAAACTTCGACATGAAAAATGTGATTCTGGCTTATATAAAAGATTTTTCACCATAGAAATGGTCCAGATTCGTGAGATTTTGAGGGGAAAAATTTCCAAATCATCAGACTATTATAGTGAAAATAGAAGGCTTCTTATCTGTTTTTTCTCTTTTTCTTTCCATTTTTTTATATCAAAAATTTGGTGAAAGTTTCCCAAAAATTTAGCAAAACTAGTTGTATCTATACTAGAAAGACAAATTTCCCAATTTTTTTGTCAAAAAAATGTCAAACTTTGTCCAAAAATAATCACTTAACCTTATATGTTTCTTACTTTTGTTTGTGGTTTATAGCCAAATTTGGCTAAATTTTACTCTAAGTAATCATCACTTTGGCTACATCTTACATCATAAAATTGAAAGAGAAAACACTAATTGGGCATAACCCCCAAACACAGAAAATTTGAAATCTTGTTCAGCCTGAACTGGGTTCCAACAACAAATAACTAGATCAAAATAACATTTCACTGTATTAATACCTGACATTGGAATACATAATTCATGTCATACACAATGAATGTTTTAGGACCAAATGATGGTGGAACATAATTTTTTTAATAATCAATGATGCTTAGTTTTGATATGTAGGAATTTGTTACTGGTTGGTTTCACAGAGACTATTTAAATCTTCACCAAATTTGATGCTGATACATCTCCTTTGCAAAGGTGGTCATTTTTCCACCATCTTAAAAGCTACTCCCACCTTGGTTGGGTTTTGGGTTGCCTCAGCATGAATCTTAAACCCATACTCACTGCTTGGTTGGTACACTTCACATTGTTATTCTTTTGCGAAATGCAATTGAGAATTTTCATGTCATTCAATCAACAAGAACTCCTATCCTACAGTTACCTCATCGAGAATCTCTGAGAAAGAGGATCAAGTTGGCCTTTGTGAACTGGTGAGCATTCTCCACTACCTACAAACTCGGTTGCAGACATATGTGCTATTGGCTTCTGACTCTCTACTGCATTATTTTGCACACCTTTTAAATGAAACTTAACACAACCACCTGTGACTGCTCTGGAGATGTCAACAACACAAATTGAGCACTAACAGCACTTTCTCAGATTATAACCTTAATCCTAGAACTAGGTTCAATTTCTTCAAAACCAGAAACATTGGCTGCAACATTAGGATGTATAATTGAAGAATCAGGACAGCTTGAAACAGAACCCCAGCTAAATAATTCTTCCACAATAAGTCATCACAATCTAGCAAGATACCAAGTGAGAGAGATCATATATCCAGCAAGAATCTTGATCTGTCGAGTCAGCAAAGTTGAGTGTATGCTTACAAAGAAGATGAAATGGTAGCCTACACTTTTGAACCCAAAACTGCAAATTATAATTTAAATCACTGAACTGCCCATTTGCAGCTTTGAGGGAACAACATCTATCTATCTAGCATTTCAGGGGCTAAACACAGATATGAGAAGAAAAGCAAAGTTTGAGCTTCAAAGTTTCAAGAATATTTCTGAGATAGAATCAGCAAAAGCCTAGAGGAGTTTCAACAAAGGGTTTTCTTGACTTGAGGCAATAGGATTGCTGACCAAACAGAGAAGAAGATTAAAGAATAATAACACAAGGATGTAGAGAATCATCTTTCATGACCACTCGTGAGACTGAAGATCTCAACTTGACTACTAGAACTCCATTTACTTTGTGTCAAAAAAGCACATCAATCTCCAGATGAAACCAACAAGAGCAGATTACCCATGTACAGTGATAAAAAGTTGAACTCCATACACAAAAGATGACAGGACACTAAGAGTTGAAGCAACATTCCATTCCTGCTGATGTCTAGGACGTGAAGAGTAATGCAACATTTCTCAAGTACTGAGCTAACTCATGATTTCACAGAAGCATACCAAGACCCAAATCATGGTTCCAAAGAAGCTTAGGAAGACCCAAAACCATGATTTCATGGACACATATGAAGACCTAAATCATGAAACCACAGAACCATATGAAGACCTAGATCACAATTTCACAGAAGCATACAAAGACCTGATGATGCTCCCATTCAAGGCTTATATCTGTCAAACAGTGCGATCAAAATTTCATAGAAGCACGTGAAGACCTTAATCACGGTTTCACAGAAGTGTATGAAGACCTGATGATGCTTCCATTCATGGCTTACATCTGAAGACAGTATGATCATAAGAACATTATGAAGACCTAATTCACAATTTCACAGAGGTATCAAAAGATCTGATGTGCATGCTCCCCATTCATGAGTTACATTGATAGACAAATTCACAGAAGCGTATGAAGACCTAAATCACAGTTTCATGGAGGCATTTGAAGACCTGATGATGCCCCGCAATCATGGCTTACATCTGAAGACAGTGATCACAAATTCATAGAAGCATATGGAGACCTAAATCATGAATTCATGGAAGCATATGAATAAGACCTGATGATGCATTCCACATTCATGGCTTTAAATCTGAAGATGGTGTGTGATCATGAATTCATAGAAGCATATGAAGACCTAAATCACAATTTTGCAGAAGAATCTGAAGACATGATGATGCTCCCGATTCATGGCTTTACATCTGAAGATAGTGATGCACGAATTCACAGAAGCATATTTGACCTGATGATGGTGCTCTCATGCATGGCTTGCATCTAAAAGATAAAGTGATTCAATTTGTTTGAAGTGGACAGCTGAAGCTGAGCTCAACAGGAAATGAAGTTGGTTCAGCTCCACCATAAGTGTCAATAGCTTTCCAATGCCATGGTGAGAAAGGAGGCAAAACACTCCAGGAGTCATGGATAATATTGTACACCAGCATCAAGGATTTCCCCGCAGCTATGCAGATGCGACTTCCATGAGCAACAATTGCCAAAGAAGATTCATCTTCTCCAAACCAAACATCTCTCAGCTTATCAAGCAACTCATTTGGAAGATCTGTCACTCTCCTCCAGCAACAATCCTGCTGTGCAATTTCTTCTTCTTCTTGATTGTTACTAAAAGAATTGGCATCTGCAGGAAGGAGTGTCAACACACCTGCTGCTGCTTGCTGTGATAATGGAGGAGGAAGAGGAGGAGGAGTTGTTACTGTGACACCAAGTAGAAGAAGCTTAAGGATATAGATTCTGGTAATAATTCCACCATAACCTCGACCTACCACCATCCAAATCCAGCCTCCACACTCCACCACATCGCTCAGTTCATAATCTGCATTATCGTCAGGTGGAACTTGGTGTATGACATCGTTCCATCTCTCTCGCTCTACATCGTACGCCGCTACCCCCACCTTGCCATTGGAGCCAATGGCCTCACAGTAGATGAAACCCTTGCACATTGCTGCTGTGCGGCCGTAAGAAAACACCTTAGGAGGTAGAGAATCTATCGACCTCCAACCACCGCCAGCGGCAGAAGCCGAAGAAGAAGAAGACGAAGAAGAACATGAACAAGAAGAAGACTCAAAGATCGCTATGCTTCCAAAAGCGTCTGTAAGAGAGGAGGAGGAGAAGGAGGAAGAGGTGTTGTGGCGGAGCTTGCCTGCGACGATCACCTTGAATGCTTTTGCTCGCTTGTCCACGATGAGGTGCACAGAGGCATAATGTATCCAGTTACGAGCGATGACTGGCAGCTCTTGAATGGCTTTTGTCAGTGGATTGCAGAGAAAGAGGGAAGTATCTCTACGGAAACACAAGAGACCTCCCGCTCCCGTCATAGGAATTCTAACTCCGGGAGGCAAGAAAGACAAGGATGGCATTCTCTGCCACTGGTTTGCTGTGTGATCGTAAGCGAGACAGAACTCATGATAATGAGTTCCTCCTCCTCCTCCTTCTCCCGGGCACAGAAGCAAGGGGAAGTAAGCAGCTGCTTCCTGTGACGACGACGACGACGAAGTTTGCTCTGTCCACAATTCTTCAAAGCACGAAGACGTGATGATAGAGTTCCATTGTTTACATACCGTGCGCACCTGGACGAGCTTCCGCACTGGAAGTCGCGCGAGAACTCTACACATCACATCTTCAGGTAAATCGCTCCACGAAACCTCCTCCCTGGAATTCTCCTCCTCGTCCATTCTCGTTTCTTCTTCAGATACTTCTGCTTTTGCTGCTGCCGCCGCCGCCGCCGCTCTTCGAACACGTCGTCGACACCGTCTCTGCTCACAGGCATCTCAATTCTCTTCGTGGTGATTTCTTCCTCACGGCTACATTCAATTAGTACAGCTGCTGCGATGGCGGCTCCAGTGGCTTTGCTTCGACACCGAATCAAGCTGAACCACACAAGAAAGGAAGTAAGAAAGAAAGAAAGAAAAGAAAAACCACACAAAGCGCATCACGACCTCTCCTTCTTCTTCACTGCCGTCTGGCGGGCGCTAACTCAAGGGAACTGAAGAGGAGGAGGGAAACAATGGCCATGGATAAGAAAGACACACAGAAAACAAAAGGAAAAGCAAAGCGTTGATTCTCGGTCTCTTCTCCTTCTTCCTCGAGATCTTCCCCCGGTCTCTTCTTCTTCTTTCTTCTTATTCCTCGAGATCTTCGTCTGTCTCTTCTTCTTCTTCTTCTACTACTAGTACTACTACTTGCTTGATTGCTGAGACTGTAATATCCGGAGCAGTTTTCGAATCCGACAAAATAAAAGATTGTGATCTTCTTCTTCTTTCTCTGCTTCTGCTTGCTTTCTCAGACTAAATCTATTGTAAATGGAGCAGTTTTTTGAATCCCACAAAAGGACAAAACTTCTTCTTCTTCTTCTTCTTCTTCTTCTGCTTCTGCTTCTGCTTGCTTTCTCAGAGTACTATCTCTTCTGCAGCAGTTTTTGAATCCGAACAAAAGACAAAAACTCGATCTCCGATTTCTTCGTCGCTTCCTTATGTGCTTGCTGAGACTACAACAAGCTCTATAGAATTCTTCTTCTTCTTCTTCTTCTGCTTGCTTTCTCAGATTACAATCTCTTCAGTGAGCAGTTTTTTTAATCCCCAAACACTCGATCTCCGATTTCTTCTTCCTCTTCCTCTTCCTCCTCTTCTGCTTGCTGAGACTAGAAACTCTGGAGCAGTTTTTGAACCTCTTGATCTTCTTCTTCTTCTTCTCCCTGATTTCTCAGACTAGGTACAATCTCTTCTGGAGCAATTTTTGACAAAACTCGATCTCTGATTTCTTCTTCTTCTTCTTCTTCTAGGTGCTGTGAGACTACAAACTCTGGAGCCGTTTTTTAATCACCGCAAGCAAAAATACAAAACTTTTCTTCTTCGTCTTCTTCTTCTGTTATTTGGTTGATTTGCCTGCTCGCCGACGAAGAGTGCAGTACCTCTGGAGCGGGTTTTGAATCCCACAAAAACAAATTTTCACGTTGTTGTCGTTCTTCTTCTTCTTCTTCTTTTGCTTGCTTGCCGGGACTGGACCAATCTCTGGACCATATTACTCTCCATGAAACAACGACAAAATAAAAAAGCGCTAGTGTAGTACACTGTAGTTGAACACTAGTGTAGTTGTGGTTTTGGGTTGGGGGGGTGAGGGGGGCGATGAAGTATGTGTGATTCATACCCCTAGCGGTGCTCACTATGTGACCCTGCAAAACTATTTCTCACGTCCTGTATCTCAATTAGTGCTTTTGGCATTATTGTGCGTGCAAAAATGGTGGCTGACAAATTTAAGATCAAAATTCTGCTCAGCCAATTGAGGAAATGAAACATTCACCCCAGAGGCCCAAGTTTTTTTTTCTTTTGAAGGGCGAGGATATGAGTTTTTTTTTTTCTATTTGAGTAAAAGCGAGGGGAAGGGGTTGCAAGAGTTTTCTTTTGTGCGTTGGGTCATGGGTAGCTTTTTGTGTCATGAGACATTTTTGTTTTGGTTTTAGTTTGTAAGGTGGTTGTAAAGGTCCAAAAGTAATTAATTCTATTCTTTTCATCTACATGGATGAGCCACATGAAAAGAACATGGGAGGCAAACTTTTGTTTTGGTTTAGTTTGCAAGGCGGGTTGTGAAGGTCCAAAAGTAGTTATATTCCTTTCACCTGCATGGGTGGTGAGCCACGTGAAAAGAACACTAGGTGCAAACTTTTGTTTTGGTTTAGTTTGCAAGGTGGTTTGGAAGGTTCAAAAAGAGCTTTATTCTTTCATTTCCATGGGTTGGTCACATGCATAGAACACTAGAAATAAACTTTTATTTTGGTTTAGTTTGCAAGGTGGTTTGGAAGGTTCAAAAAGAGGTTTATTCTTTCATTTCCATGGGTTAGTCGCATGAACAAAACGCTAGAAATAAACTTTTGTTTTGGTTTAGTTTACAAAGTGGTTGTAGAGGTCCAAAGAAGTTCTATTCTTTTCAATTGTATGGGTGCACCACCACATGTACAGAAAACTAAACATATTTTTTTGGCTTTCTAATTTATCAACTTTTTTCATGAAGTTGTTACTTTCCTTTATGTTATTTTGCTTTTCTTCGTTCTCTTGTTATTTCTTTTCTTTGTGCTGTGTAGAGATGACAGCTTAAGGACCACTTTACACTAGGAGTCAGGGCCAAAAAACCTTGGGGCCAACTTTGAGCTTTTTTGGGTTGCAAATTGACCCGCGACTTTTTTCAGCCTTGGGGCTAATAATACAAGGCCATAAAGTTCAGAATTTATTAGTAACTTGCGGGCAGATTGAAATTTTTTTTTTCCTCTTTCAGCCATGACTCCTAGTGTAAAGCCCTTGGGGCTGATTTCACCTTTTGCACCAATAGAAATGCTTGGATTTGGGCTGAACATTAGCCCTGACTCCTAGTGTAAAGCGGGCCTAATTAGAACTTGTTTTTTGCATGGAGGTTTACAAAAAAATTCAACTTTTCACTTCAATTAGTGCCAATTAGTGGGCTATGCGGACAACTTCTACGATAGGAGTGTGTCAGTGTGTCAAGAGAGAGTTTGGTTTTTATGGGTGATGAACCAACAATTGAGAAGTCTAGCACCAAAAGAAAACAAATGTCAAACTAATTATTCAAATAGTGAGCACTACTTGTCCCCCCTAACTACTGAATATCAAATCACCTGGACGAATCATTATGATTGGCCAATCAGAAAACAGGGAACAACAGTTAAATCACACTTATAGTTCTCTTCTCCAGTAGGTGTTCCGCTTTGCTGGGTCTTTTACCAGCGTCAGCAAACTGTGTTAAATGCTGAACTAAAACCAGCTGAGCCAAACGAAGCATGTTTTGACATTTCTTCATCCAATTTTAATGTGCAGAGTCACACGCCATTGGGAATGAATTCTCCTAATTGTTCTTTTCTCCTTCTTCTTTTTTTTTTTTGCTCTTTTTTAGTTGATGGGCTTCCAAAATTTGATTGGCTCATCACCACCCCCAAACATAACAATTTGAATCATTTCACACTTCGAACACTCCCAAAATCAAATAAAACCTAAGCAGCACCAAAAGGAAAAATAAATAAATTTTCACGCTTTAAAGTTGCAGTGTTTCTTTCTTTTTCTTTTTTTTAAATGATGGGCTTCCTTGATTACATTGACTCATCACCCATGCACAAAAGTTTTTGAAAAAATTCACTTTGAACACCCCAAAAAAAAACTCCCAAAGTATCACTAAAAGGAAAAAAATCTAAAATTTTCACAATTTGAAGTTCCAATGTGTCCGTGTGTGTGTGTTTTGGGAAAATTAATGGACATTTACATTGGAGGAAGGTAGTTTAATTGTTTTGTATCTTTTGTTTGTCACATTGCAATCTCCCAAAGGGGGGGCATTGTGCTTTTGGTACCATCGTTGGAAAGCCCTCAATGAGCAAGGGTTTACCAAAGTGGTCTGGCAGAGTTTAGAAATTTAGACTAATGTTGAGTGGTTCTTCCTTTATAAAAGGACCTTCAATCCTAGTTTTAACATTTTAAATTTATTTAGAGGTTATTTAGGTGAGGGTTTGGATGAAATTCTTGCAATGTTTAAATCAATTAGTTTCAATTGTAACATTTTTTCTCAAATTCACAAACTTTTGAGCATGATTCTAAAACTAGCTTAGTTCCTTGTACACATTTTACATCTGCCAATGCTAGAAATTGTATGGGTACAAAGTTTTATAACAAATTTAAATAAAGTTTTCTATATAAGTATGGAGTTCAATAATTAATTATAATTATTATTTAATTATAAAATTTAACCTACCTAACAATTGTTTTTTTTAAATCAACTTTCCTACCTTAAAAAGTTGACCCTATGTTCAAGATTGTTTTTTCAGAGTTTGAATTTTGATTCTTAACACAACAAAATACTAGTTCCATGGTTTGGTTTTTTCATCAATTCAAACAAAAAGGATGTCAACTCAACTTCAAATCACAAGAACCTAGACTCGAACCTTGGATTTAACATGCAAATCCTAAACCCTAAACCCTTACAACGTTGGTTCAGACCTACGATATTACAAAAGTTATTGAATATTGAGCAATTTTAAAATTTTCAATTTTCAATAAAATCAATATTGAATACTTTAGGGAAATTGGGCACACTCTTGGTCTTTTTGGAAGGCCTTTGATTAGTCAGATTCCTTCAAGATGATTTCATAAATTTTAGACCTAGTTAAGGGAGATATTGGATTTTGAATGAATTTTTTTGTCATTGGAAATTAATTTAAAATTTTAAATAATATTTTCACAATTGAACTTTATCATCAAAATGTTGTTCACACTTGGGCTAATGACACAAGCCACACTAATGACTATTATTCTTGTATGTGTGGAGCTTTATTATCTCTTGTTGAAATTAGTTGGAGGCATACTTTTGTTAATATTTTGACCATTTTTTGGAAAATCAATGAGTTCAATTTGACAATCATATTTTCTTTTCACCACATTTTGGTTAAAGGGGTTGAATCATTATAAATTAGTGCTTCTACAATAATAACTAACTTCTACAATTAATGTGTAGAAATTAGTTATCAACCCTCAAGGTCCTAGTCAATGTTTTGCTTGCACAAGTATTGATAGTTTCAACTTCCAAAAAATTAACAAACTAATGTGAAAATTAAAAACTAAAACCACTTGTGAAGAAATTGAACCCTTAAATTGTTCATTGCAACACAAGTGTCCTACAAGCCAAGGTTAGGTGAACAAAACACCACACACACAAGCCAAATTAAAATGTAAATTCACAAGAACCAAATTTCAATTCAAGGAGACCACCAAAGCTTGCAAACAACAACACTAAATTCACTTACACACAAATATATTTTGAAGCATGACAAAATTGAAGCTCCAAAAGAAATCCAAAGCAAAAAATTGAATGCTTGAACATAACCAATCCTTATGCTTCATATCAAGTGCACTCTACACACCCGTGCTCATATGCATTTGCATATGGAAAGTCACACATGTTATAAATCAATACATTCTAACTACCAAGGCCAAATTGTTGGTGAGTTAATCGTGTAGCTTAGTCTTGTAGAATGCCAAAAAACGAAAGCACCATTCATGCTTCACATTTCCAAGAACTTGTATTGTTGCAATTTTTTCCAATTTGAAATACTTTGGAAACATGAAAAAACACTTTTGATTCTTAAAAAGTGAGCTAAAAGCAATCACATCAATAAGTTTAACCATGACTTCCAATGCATTGGATTTTATAGCCAACTCATACATGGATTGTTGAATGTCTAGGGAGGTTGTGATCACCTATGGCACCTATTCATCATTGTTGTTCAATTTCTTAGAGTGGTAGAATGCTTCATTAAGCACATTTAAGTGTTTAGTCAAAAGTTTCTTTTACACATCACTGTAACCAATACTATGAATACACCACACCCAAGTTGTCCATAATTTTATGAGAAAGGAATCTCTCTTGTAGTTATTTGACAAGACAATTTGCAACCTCTAGCATACACACAAACACATAACAACAATGAACAATGAACATGTTAATGGTCGATGGTCACAGTACAAAACGGCATGATAGTGGTGTTATTATAGCTAGTTGCCACAAATGTGACAAACCTAGGTGATATGGAAATGCACATTGCACATTGATGATTACATACAAATAGTTCAATGGAAAAGGTTACGGTGAAAGAAAACCTACAATGTCTACCTCCACAAACATTTGTTCATACATGAGCCTTGTGACAAATTTTGTCTCATTAGTACACAAATTTACATGAACAACCCAAACTTTTTGCACATTCATATCAAAAGCTACGTGCTCCACAACGATATTCAAATCCATAATCCATCAAATGATAATACTATGATGCTTAGTATGTAACAATGTATTGTAGACTTGAAATCTATCACACTTGAACCTATTGTTCAAGTATGTATACATCTCAAAAATCTCACAAGTGACATATTTTAACTATTGCCACAAAATGACAGACAAACACATCTTGGGATTGGCTAAACTTGATGATGCTATGGACTAATTGTAAAAAAGAAAGTAAGGCAACAAGCCACAACAAAGCCTAAACATCACACAAGAAATCAAAATTTATGATATCTGATTGAACATTTCATCCATGAAGTGGAGTTGGCAACGTCAACCTCACAATTTGGCAAACAGGAAGAAGATTCAGCTTCAGCAATGTGGACTTGACAATTTGGCAAAGTGGCATTGGCAAAGAGGAAAAGTGAACTTGGCAAAATAGCAAAATAGGGAAATAGCAATGTGGATGGAATTTGCAAATTTGGTAAAGTAAAGCTGGCAAACAGAGCATTTGGCATTCCATAAAGAGGCACGGAATTGCAATCCGTAGTACTTAAAGGAACTTTCAAATCAATGAATGATATTCAATCCATTAGATGTAGCAATAATGAATGAGAGATTGATACTCTGGCTTCTTTTGGGTGCCATTGAAGTGTTATGCATGCTGATTCAAAACTGTACAGATCACTTGAGAAAGACCATGGTTGTATGATGGTTCTTGATTTATGAAGATTTTATTTTCAAGTCGGGTTTTGTTTCTTCGCAATTAATACACAGCGACCGACTACATTTCCCAAGAGCCCTTTGGATTGCCCCACTGCAAACTACAGAAAGAGAATCCTTTCATGCTACCGTATTGCTGCTGAAATTGATTCATGTTTCCTCCCTGGCACACACCCTCCCCCCCCCCTTAAGATTTTGCCTGAAGTAAGTGGTAAGTAAAGCTCAAGATTGTGAGGGCTTTTCTTAGAATAATGGCCCTATGTGAGGGCTTAGTTTGAGAGGCATTTTGATAAATAAGCATTCCATTTTTGTCTAACGCGGAGAACAAATATGCTTGGTAACGTGCCCTCCTAACATAACAGAAATCCCAAGCAAGTTTTACTCTCCCAGTTGTATAGATTCCTAGTGTATGTTAAGGCCTCCATATGTTCATTGAACATTCCTTTGGAAATGAGGAGGGATCTTACACCTACTCTTAATTTTTCCATGTACTTATACTTAGGTGTACTATCCCTCTCACTCTCTTAGGAGAGAGTAGGCGCAATATCCTTCCCCTTCTTACACCTTATGATTTACATAGGTTTTTAAAGTTCACATGACAACCTTTGCCTTGTGCTTGTGATATTACCATCCCCTTGTTGGGTGACATTCTCAAAATGTGGGGCCCAATTTGGGTATTGCCTTGTCCTAGAGCACTTTTTTTGGGGAATGCCCCTGCCGTGAGCATCACCTAATTAAACTTTAACACACAACCCAAGATTGAGAACATGAGTAAGAAGTCCATGTTTTTAAAAATAATATCCGCTGACTTTATGTTTGGAAATTAAGTAGTTGTGAGAGGAAGGGCACATTTATAAACATTTTTAAGTTGTTCATGCACGAGTTTAAGTTTGTTAGTTTGATGGTTGGTTCTTTCCATTGGCATTTTGGTGTTTGTCGCATCCAGTTTGGAAGCCACAAACCCTAAACCACCCTCCCCTGTTCTGCTGATTTTTCTCCTTTCATAAATCGGATAGAAGCAACCTCTCCAATTCCGAGAGTTTTGTTGTTTTTTTTTCCTGGAATGAAGGTTTTGAGGTAAGGAGGTCTCTGCCAAACTTTCCAATCTCATTTCCAAATGTGGTCAGTGTGAGGGTGTCCAGTTCTGCTGTCCTTTTCTTGTTTCACAAATGGAGAGAACTTCATGCCATGGAGAGAAGCAGTTCATGAAATTTTGGTTTTTTGTTTCATGCAATGTTGAGAAGCAGGGCTTTTGGTCTATTGTTTTGTAGATTTTTTTGTTTTGTGTATGGTGATGGAG
>Ga0209208_10008808_pt1 | contig 13374 bp, 12 predicted proteins | sample S1TSphfallax_3_FD_187694 | JGI IMG/M metagenome (GOLD analysis project Ga0209208, IMG submission 187694) | Host-associated microbial communities from peat moss isolated from Minnesota, USA - S1T2_Fd - Sphagnum fallax MG (SPAdes) (version 2) | ecosystem: Host-associated > Plants > Peat moss >...
ATTAGGGTTTACCATAATAGGAAGTGAGGGCAATGTGCTTTGAAATCTATGACAAACATCAAGGAATCATGTTTTAAAAATGACATAAACTCATTACTCTTGAGACTTTCAAACTGGCCATGATGATTTAGGACAATTTGCAACTATTGTCTCAATCCTTGTGCTAAAGACTTTTTGACTTCCATCCCAAAACACACAAGTTTTTGTTTGGACAAAATATAGTTATAAGTCCTTTTTAGCCTTGTCTTCAAAGGAAGGTGCTCTCTCAGGAAGCAGTGCAACCACTACATTCCACTAGCAACTCCATAACCCCTCTTCACTCTACTATAACATATGTCTTGTTTGTCCCATCCAGATTACATTCCTGGTGCAAACAAAATGTTGCTCAGAATGTTGCAATTCATAATATTGTAATTAGGGTTTGATCATTGCATTTTTTTTAATGTTGGATTCTTGATGTAAATATAATTTGTGTTGGATTCCTCTATCATAGATTGACTCAAATGCTTATGTGGTGCATTAAGGGAGCACCACCTTTTTATTGGTTCTTTGATGGAGTGCCTTATTGGATGGATTCGCTGAGGGTGGAAGTTAACACCTTGGGATTCCTATTGCTTGGTTTGATGTAGGTATGCATAATCCTCAAAAGAAGCTCTCCTTGTTTTGTTCTTCTCTCCAATTAATCTCCTTTTTCCTTAATAGCTTGCAATACATATGTTTTGCATTGGGTAGCTTGGGATCTATATACTTGCATGGATGGGTTGCAGTACATCATTTGTTAGTCTACTTATGTTATTTTGTTCTTGTGATTTCCCAATGCAAGTATTCTATCACCCACTTGGGTCCTTAAAGGTGAGCTCAAAATCTTGACTGATGGAATTGGATTTTGCAAAAATGAGGTATGACTGCAGTAAATAGCCTGGGGCCAGGGAAGCATTCATACTTCACCCTATGGCAACTCAAAGGCCAACCTCCAAAACTGCGTAAGTGCATATTTTCCCAAGCGCACTCTCTTGGGTGTGTGTGGGTATGCTGTTTGTTCTAATTTCAGACTATTTTTGTTCATAAAAGAATCAGCTCATGGTTTGGAATAAAGTGGGGGCATGTTTCAAGTTCTAACTGGGGAATGAAGTGGTCTCTCTTTTCGCAGGATCAAGTTCCGAAGCTGTTGGAAGCAAACAGTGATATATGAAGTGTTGAAAGCTCGAGGATGGGTTGAAACCGAGAGGTACTTGCAAGGGGAAGCTGTTGCTTCTGAAAAATGTTCATGATAAATAGGGGTGTTGTTTCAAATTGTCAACAACAATAATGCATTACCTATTATTGTGGGGTAGCTTCAAAAACCCTAAAAAGTTGATCATTGTACATACATGGAGGAAAGAGGTTGATGCATTTGCATGGGAATGTGTGGTGGGGTGGGGGGAAGCATGCAGTGAGTTGGAATGGGATTTCTTCTGGTCTGATGTGGGATGGATGTATGAGTTCTTCGATCATATTCATCTTGCGGACCATCAGGTAATTTCTTATTTCCAAGGTTCCTTTCTTTGCTCATGCATTTGTCCTCGATTGAAGCTTTCATGATCAAGCCATAATTTGTGTTTGGATTTCTTAAGCTTTGCACATTATGCTCTGGGGTGGCCAATTATGTCATTTTCTTGTCAACATTATTTGATGTAATCTTTCAGTGATGATCATACACTAGTTGTAATGGTGTCCAAAATCTTTTTGGAACATCAATTTAAAAAATATATCATTGATTCTGCCAGCCCAGACCTTAATGTCATGGAATGGTCTCACCCTTGCCCATTATGTTGGGTGTATTGCCTAGCTTGCCCTAACAGGTTCACCTGGTGCCTTACCCAACATAATGGGCAGGGACTAGACCAATCCATAGTACATTTTTGCTTATGTGAAAGCTTCTTGGAATAAAGGTGCACATAAAGAAACTAGCATGGGTTGTTGACTAATGAATTGCCAACATTGCATTTTGCAGAGATTCAACCACTTTCGTAACTATTATGAGGTGAGAAAAATCTCAGTCCCCCCAAGATCCCATCTAATCCCAATTTTGCTACATGTAATGGCCTCTTTTTAAGTGTGTCAACTTGCTTGTTTGCCAAAACTTACTTTCCAATCACATATCATGAATTTGGAGGGGTGAACAACAGTTGACACGGAAGGATTTGTTAATAAAGAATCTGAAGCGTATGAAAAAAACACTGGAGCGTGAGGGCCAAATTGCAGAGGCTGCCAAGTAAGTTTGGATTTCAATCTTCTTTCTTTGTCTGGTTTTGTGCAACTAAAATTGAGCTTGATCTCTCAATAACCCAATTCACATGGTTGCACAGTGTCTAGTACCTACTTGCTACTATTCTCTTCAGCCAGATGGTAACAGTTGACATAAGTTGTGAATTGCAGGTACAACTTTTTTCCAAATACTTATGCATTGCCTGCTGAATATGGACTCTTTGTTGAGGAATTCAAGAGGACTTCACCGGTCATTCTCCATTCCCTATTCTTGCTAAATATATCTTTAGGAACTCATCTTCAATTGGCAAATTTTCAGTTACATTAAGGTCTGCAGTGGCAATTTATGTCATTTTCTTTGACCACATTATGTGACATAAATCTTCTGGTGATGATCATACACTCATATAGTGACCAAAATGTTTTTTGAACATGCCACCTGACCTTAACATCATGGAATGGCCTGGGTCTTGCCCATTATGTTGGGTGTGTTGACTAGCTTGCCCTAAAGTGATCGCATGGCACCTTACCCAAAATAATGGGCAGGGGTTTGATCATTCCATAGTACCTTATACTTTCACTCAAAGCTGCTCACATACTAACAGTCTGTTCCATTTTTTTAATCTCTGCAGCAGAGCCAAAATTTCTCAAAGACAAAAGGAGCTCGAAGTTTACAAGAAGTGGTCAGTACTGAAACCACATGTCACATCTTCAGAAAAATGTGTCACAAATAGGAGAGGATTAATTCCTTTGGCTCTCTTCACAATAAAGCTCATAACAGGAAATAGTTCACAAAGAACCAATTTTGTTTGTTTTGGACATCCGCTGTCAATTGTTTCTCTTCAAAACCAAGGCTTATTATGACACAGGGGGTCTGGATCATGAAGCCTGTTGGGAAAGCTCGAGGAAGGGGCATCTTCTTGTTCACGCGTTTGAATCAAATCAGCGAATGGAAGAAGGACCATCGATGGAAAGTTGAAAACCCTCAAGCAAGTTCCAACCTTATAAACCCTAAACCCTAGACCTATAAGCTTTGATATAGGCCGTGCATATACATATGCTCTCAAAGCCTCTGAGGAAGGGATCAATGGGTTTGGAGGAATTTCACAGGTGGAGAATTACATAGTGCAACGCTACATTGATAACCCTTACTTGGTTGGTGGCAAAAAGTTTGACCTTCGCATCTATGTGTTAGTTTTGGCATATGCTCCCTTGAAGGTACATACACTCTCCATCAAATTCATACTTACTTTCTCTCACTTTTGTTTCTGAGAATGCCAATGCAAGAACATGTATGACCTACTTTAGATGCATTTCCACAAACTAACAAGTCCCGAGGATTTTGGGCAGGCATATGTTTACCGATCAGGTTTTGCAAGGTTCACAATTGCACACTTCAGCATAAAAAAGGAAGAACTTGTGAACAATTTGGTGCATCTCACAAATTTTTCCATTCAGAAGCATGCACCGGCATATAAATCCAAGACGGGTACTAAATGGTCTGTTTCAATCCATTCCAACAAAGAATGTGATCAGACCCCCCATGCCCCCATGAGCCCATTAGTTTGTTGATCAATTCTCAATCAATTTCAGAATTTATGGTGGCATTTACAAAACGTGCAGGCCCCTACACAGCTTGAAGATGCATATGATATCAAAGCATGGGGAGCAAGTCGTGAATACGCTTTTCCACAACATCCATATGTTGATCCTTAGGTCACTATTAGCAATGCAGAATGTGATGATTCAAGACAAGCATTGCTTTGAGCTCTATGGATATGACATCCTTGTCGATGACTCATTGAAGCCTTGGCTTCTTGAGGTATGTAACTATCCATTTGTGGTGAAGAATTGTATTGCTAAGAATGTGAAGAATACATTTTGTACCCAAAACAGTAACAAGGGCTTGCTTGATTGCAGGTTAATGCATCACCAAGCCTTGGAGCAGATACACCCACAGATCATGAACTCAAGTATGGAATGTTGGATGATGTGATTACCCTTGTTGACATGGAGCACCGTCTTCCTGCACAGAGTTTAAATCAGGTTTATCAACCAAACCCCAAGTGACAGTTTATGTGATTTATTTCATCCCACATCACGCACCCTAGAAGCATTGTCTACAAATCTATAGATTTTTGTATAATACATATAATTATGAATTTTTTTCCTCACTTCTCCATGTGCTCAGTTGCACAAGTTCTCATTTTGATTCCTATACCCAATACAAACACAAATGAGATGTGCAAGAATCATTATATTCTAGCAAGAAATCAGGTTTGAAAATCAGGACTGTTGAGGGGTTGATGTAGGTTGGTGGTTTTGATCTGTTGCTGGACCAATCTGCACCACCCAATTCAAAGCCCTCTCAACACTCGTATTTGTTAGGCTGCATGAATGACCGTCTCAAGAATTTGAAGCAACTAAAAATTTCCACAAAGAGTTCATGACATCACATCAAAAAATTTGTGGCAGACCCCAAAAAGTTGTTCCTTACATTGGTAGTAGGTAGTAGGATTTGACTCCTTTTAGTATTAGAAAAGCATAGATTCTCTTCATAGTACATTGCAATCAAATCAAATGGTAGGCTTCTTGGTTGTTTTTTCACGGTGTTAAAATAGACAAATTTTACCTTTCAATACAAATTGCATATAAAGGCACAAACTCAATTGAATTAAAGTCATGCACAACAGAGGACAACATTGGCCTTTTGATGCTTGTTAGAAACCTACCAATTTCAACAAGTGGTTTGTGAGTGTTGGCAATATGACAATCAACTTTCACAACCTGGGGCTGTGCTCTCTACAAGAGTCCTAAGGAGTAGACCCAACAATATTCCAAAACCCTAGACCAGAAGAAAAACAAAGTAGCACAATCTGAACTCAAACCATGTGGTAGATCTCAAATAGAAATGCTACTGATAAGGAACCATACTCACAGGACTTTTGGTGATGGATCACCAACAGCAATTTTCCTTGTACATGAGATGAGGCATTTTGCAAAACATCCACAGCATAGAAGCAAAGGAAAAATTCCAGAGAAGAGTAATGGAATAGATACATACACCAGAGCTCCAACAAGACCAAAAACATCACTTCTCAAAGCTCTGACAAGACAACCAACACACTTCTTGAAAATTGCATTTCAGCTTGGTTCCAGCTTCAAACAGAACAAGACAAAACTGTAAAATGCAAATGAATTTCAGTTCTGCTGTAGTTTGGTTTCTGATTGTAAAGTCAGACATCTGCTTGAATTGAGCAAGTCTAGTGAAATACATACATACATACATACAACATACAACAGAGCTGTGACAACACAATGGAAATGTGACTTCTCAGAGCTCTGACAAGACAGCCAAAACAAGTTCTTCTCTAAACTTTGGATTCAGCTTGATTTCAGCTTCAAACAGGAGAAGAAAAAAATCATGAAAAAGCTCAAATAGAATGTCATTTCCACTGTTTGGTTTCCCAATTGTAAAATGAGACATCTGCTTGAATGGAGCAAGTCTAATGGTTTAATTACTATCACTCTTAGTAGCTTAGGACATCCCAGAGAGAGACAGCAGGATGGTTGGCAGTGCAGATTTCCCACAAGTGTTGGTTTGGGGTTTAGGGTTTAGATGTAGGAGCATCATGAAAATATGAGTGTGATCAGGATTTTCATGTATCAATCTGGACTTGGAGGAGGAAGAGAAAAATGGGCTCTATGAGAATGCCCCTTGCTTCATTCTGACAGAAACAAATACAAAAAATAAATTTTTGCTGGTCTTTTCTGGCCAAGTCTCACAGAAAGGAAAGACCCAATAATAAACCTTAGGGTTTGTTGTAACCCTAACCCTAAGGTCTTCTGTACAGGTTTCTGAGTGCCAAGAGCCTGGCAACAGCAGGTGTAAGAGCGATGGTGATGGGAATACGAACAGGAATGAGCGCTTTGTTGCAAAGGAAAGCCAAGGCCAAGGCTCCACCGCCGGAGACCGCAGCAGCATGAATCCGATTCTTCTCCTTCACATCTGTATGATCTGTTTGCAGCAGCACCTCATCACCTGATCCCTCCATTGGCAAGGAAGACTCGTACCTTTGAAGATCAGCAGCAGCAGCAGCAGCAGCTTGCTCTTTCTCCTCCTTCTCGCTGCTACTGAACAACCCCGCTCTCTCCAGAATGGCTCCAACATCCACATTGTTCTTGATTGCCACATAACAGCCCGTTATCGACGCCGCTGAAACAGACAAGTGCACACCGAGTGCCACTTTGCCGTACTTGGCTATCAACTCCTTCAGCCCTGCAGCTGAGAACACTCCCCCTGCCATGGACACTTATTCTCTCCGGGGGAACCTAAACCCCAAAACACGACGACCACGAACCGCCCCCCACCCGACCCACAAAACCCTAACAAGATTCGAGTTTTCTTGTTCCAGCATCAAAGAAACAATTGTGAAATCGTTCTTCCTCAACCCCCAACGGAGAATTTGCTGTAGAAGTCGTTCAGATCCCCGTCCAGAATCAGATCCCAATAGGAGGAGCTCTGCACCAGCGTTGCATCGTCGCGAGGGTTTTAGCTAGCGAGAGAGATGGGTCGCGCCCACATGAGGGAAAAAGTGCGGCCGACTGCCTCTCGAGGAGCAGATCGGCCCGCGATCGGCCACAAACCTGGCAGGCAGAAAATATCGACGATCGGTTCGGCCGCACCCGGCCGACGTCGGCCTGCCACTGTAGCTCCCCTTCCGGCCTGCCCACGAACTGCGGCGCTCCGTTTAGAACTGCGCCCGAGTTCAGGAGTTTCATCGTTCAGCTACGTGCTCCAGCGTGCTCACCTGCCTGCATTCCATAGCCATTTTCTCGCTGCACACAATACAGGTTCACCGTTCACCTTCGTGCTCCAGTGTGCTCACCTGCCTGCATTCCATGGCCATTTTCTCACTGCACACAATACAGGTACACCGTTCACCTTCGTGCTCCAGCGTGCTCACCTGCCTGCATTCCATAGCTGCACACAATACAGGCACCGTGTTTCTCAAAAAAATTCTTTGAATCCCATTTTCTTCTGTCTTTCTCACTGCACACAATGCAGGCACCGTGTCTCTCAAAAAAATTCTTTGAATCACATTTTCTTCTGTCTTTCTCACCATGGAACCGTCTCAAGAGCCAGGTTTCCTGTCCCAGATAATGATGGGTTCAAGCTCTTCACTTCCCTTGTTCATTGTGCCTCACACAGCACCTCCAGCTCCATCCAAATCCAAGAGAGATTGGAAAGATGATTCTACAGCATTGTTGATGGATCTGTTTGAGGAGAAGTTCCTTGCCAATACAATGAAAAGCTTGATTGACACAGCAGCAGTGGCAAGAAATTTCATTGAGGACTGAGGAGGCATTTCCATTGACCCTTGCGCACACTTGGGCTCAAGTTCAGTCCAAAGTACACAAAAATGCAGAAGAAATGTAATCAGTTGAAACATGAGCATGGAGAATCCAGCGCAGGTCAATGCAAATGGCCATGATTTGAGCGATGTTTAATGATTTGGAGCAAGACTGCCAAGGCTTGTGGCACTGCTGGGAGGCATGGACATCAGTGAATTCCTTCAATGGGTTTTGATGTACCTACCACTGGAGAGTTGGGTAACAGCATCTCCACCAATGCTCAGTATGTCACCCTCCAAAACATATTTCTCACATCCAAGTTTTAATTACTAATTTTTTTTCCAACCCCACCAATAAAACCCCGACATCAACTGGAACTACAAGTAAGTGGAAGACTACTAATACCAACCCACTTTGACCAATCAAACTATCTACCCAATGAGAGACGGTTGTGGATATTTTCAAGGTCCCCGGCAGACTTCCACTGGATTCACTGGATTGGATTGATGAAGCTCATCAAAGATTTCCAGTGTAGTAGGGTCACACACCGACGCTCGCTGGTGGAGATCCCTAAGAGCATCTCCTGCCGTGCTCAGTAGGTGATCCTGCGCAATAAAATTAGATGAAGAAAATCCACCATATACCGGTTAAGCTCAGCAAAATTGCCTACGTTGCCGTGGCTGGTACAAGGCCCATCAGCGCTGTGCACCTCCAGAAAAGAGTGTAATAAATATGATTTAACTGCTGCTCAGTGTTTCTGATTGGACCATCATAATGATTGGTCCAGGTGGTCCAGTAGTTCCCCACCTATTTGCTGTTCCAGTTTCCGTTTTATGGGTGGGGTTTAAAAAAAAGAGTACATAACTGAACTTGGATGTGAAAAATATATTCGGATGGTCACATACTGAGCACCGGTCAAATAGTGAGCCAAGGCAACCCTTGATTATCTCTACCAATTACCTTTCCTACTACTGTGTCCCTATTAGTCATGTGATTCCACCTTTAGATTTTTGTCCATTAAGGCCCCAAAAAGAGCTAGGACCACCCCCAATCGAATTTCATAGGTGTTCACTGCAAGGTTTTACATGGCATTAAGCTCGTGAAAACTATATGCCTTTCACCATAACTTAATCAAGAAAATTCAAGCTTTCACAATAATTCAAAGGGGAATTCAATAATGGTATGTTTAGACTTAAACATATGTAGGTTGACAAAGTTTTGCCAAGAAGATGATTGTCATGCTCATATGCATGACAATCGGTTACGAGCATGCCAATCATGCCTTTTAAGGTTAATGTACATTCTTAGGCTATTGTATGATATTAGGTGCTTAGAGTTTTAGATTGTTGGCGGCTGTATAAAACACCAAGCTTTTCCCTTCTCTTGTTAGTTTTTCTAGATTTCTTTTGTCAGGAAGAGTTTCCTCCATAGTCAGAGAGTTTCTTCCATAGTTAAACTGGATTTTTAAATGTTCACGGCAACTATTACACGGCTACCGTTTACATACACTACGTGTTTTTTCTTTCTTTGCAATTTAATTCTAGAAAAACAATGTTCTCTATTATTTAATGATGAAAACGACAGATTTTTCTTAGGCTTTCAGTTCTTGGGTTTCTTTTGATGTTGGTGTTGTTGTTGCTAAAGGGAGTGAGAAGAACGTTTGAGGTATAACACCCTTTTGCCCGTTACTGCTAAAGGGAGCTAGTGTTGTTGCCTCCTGGTGCTGGTGATGTTGTTGGAAGGAGCTAGTGTTATTGCCTATTGTTGTTCTTGCTACTAGAAGGAATGAAAAGAACATCTAAGGTATAACACCTTTTTGCCTACTGCTAGAGGGAGCTGGTGTTCTTGTTGATATTGGACGGAGTGAGAAGAATGTATGAAGTATAACACCCTTATGCCTATTATTGTTATTGTTGTTGTTTAGACATCATGCTGCCACGGTCAAGTCCTAGAAAATCTTGAAACACTAGTTGCTTGTTCTCCACCATCACAAGTGCCATCGCTATTCCTGTAGAAAGCAATTGTCTTTTTTTCTCTCTTTCACGCACAGAAACACAGGAGGAGGCGAAGGAAGCCTTGAAGACTCTTGAAACTACTGAAGCTAAGTGTAGCGTCAATTTTTTTTAAATAAAATAAAATTGCTTTTGCATGACATCGTTCTAGAACTCTTGAGTGATCTGCAATGTAATGTTCGTTGCATTACTGCCCACCATCGCTGCAAAGCTTCCAGGCAATATGTAACATCGCAAGTTATAGCACATGTCCGTCGCATCACCGCTCGCCATTGATGCAAAGCTCCTAGGCGATCTATAGCACCACGTTTGCAATGACGCATTTGTTGTGACATCGTTCGTTGTGTTGTCGGCTATCACATCTATCATGACATTGTCCACTACGTTGTCGACCATCGCATCGCAATTTGTCATAGCCGTAGTTCATTCTGTTTTGTTCAATTGTTTCGTTCGATGATCGATGCCATTTCATCTAACGTTCGTTCGTTCGTCATTGTTCCGTCCAACAACTGTCATTGTTCTATCCGACCCCTTCCGTCCATTGACATCCGTCCATCGATGTATGTTCGTCATCGTTCATCCCTATCAATGCACCATATTCTTTAAATCGTAGGTACTATGTATAAACATATCTAATATCGTATTCTTCAAACCATTATTAGTGCTTTATATTGTTGCAAAATTTTGGGGCATGGGACAATACCATGTCTTTAGATGATGAGAGCACTACCGTTCAACCAAAGCCAAGGTATCAACTACAAAGTAACACACAATCATTTGAGCTGATTTCTTTGAGTTCACAATTTTCACAATGGTACCATCAAGCGTGTATAGTGTCACTGTCATCTAGTACAACTCCCACCATGAATATAAGTTCAAGTTACAATACATCAACGATACATCAGAGTCCATTTGGAGGGGTTAATTAGTAGGGTACGCACCAGCTTTCACACCATCACCGTATATTCCGCTGCAAGCCATGACCTCTACACCCATATATACCATGGAGGTCAGTCGTTCCTTTGGGAGAATTGAGAAGTTCAGTAGAAGTCTGGGTACCATTTCGTTGAGGGAATTCAAGGCAACTTTCGGAATTGTGGTTTGTGAACTGGAGTTCAAGTATGGCGCTAATTACACCAAGGCACTTGCATTCAAACAATTGGCCTATTATGTGCATTATGAGGCATTGGATGTCTATTAGCAACATTCTCCGAAGATTTTGGGCGTCACTCAGATCCCGAATCTAACTTATGCCATTACCATCACCATCGCCTCTCAAGCTATAGTGCAAGTTGCCATTGCACATCATGGGATTATACCCAATGATCTAGATCCAATACCTATTAACCTTTCTCCACAACAACTCATTATTGTTACCACAAACATTCCTCCCACCATGGATGCAACAACTTTTGCTAATCCAGTGGGAGAATTCTTTCGAGTCTTGAGCTGGAATTCCTAATTAAGAGTTTTGAAAAAACATTGCAGCTCGCCACCTTCTTTCGACAAAAAGATGAAACTATCAAGTTGTTCTATCGGAGGCTTCTCAAGTTCAAAGAAGATATTTAGAGCATCACAAGCGTGAAGCTGCCCATTGGTATTTTTGTTTGTTGGAAAGTATTCTAACACTCCATGCACAAGTTTTGCAATGGGTTTTTACAAAATTTGGGGACTCTTACACTTTGCTAGATGTGTACAACATTTTTAAAAAGCTGGAACTGACTCATGAACACTATGAGGCTAGTACTATGAGGCCTCCATCATGTTCAAGGCTTCAGCCTCCACTAGTTACGCCAACCAAATCATCACATTTTTCTTCAAGGGCTAAAGCGGTGCATTTGGTTGCACCCATCCTACCTTCTTGCAACTACTATGGTAATCATGCCCACAAAGCGAGTGCAACATTCCTTCTTAGGATCTCTTTTGTGATTATTATGGGAAAAAAGGACACCATGAAGCTGTTTGTTTTGCTAAATTCCCGGAACAAAAGCAACTCCGATTACCACGACAAAATCTGCCAGCATCTTCCGCTACCCTTCAACCAAAAACCAAGACACCTCAACCTTCCATTCAAGTTGTCCCCACCAAAGGTAATTCCAGTAAGAATGCTAAGAAGAATGAGCATAATGCTGACAAGAGGGAGGTATTTCAAGCCCATGCTGCTCAAGTTCAAACTTTGCAAAATGAACTCAAATCATTGAGGGCCCAACTTGCTAATCTAAAAGGCAAGTCTTCCCAACCAGCTAGTTATGCCCAACATGTATAAAGTTCAAAATCACTAGAGGGACCTCTTAAGTCGTTCTATGGCCTCTCAGATGATGCCATGGTTGGGGAGTATGTTTTTTCCAATGCACACAATTCTAGTTTCACACTAGAATTTGTTACTTCTTTTTGCCCTTCCTACTTCGCAACACAAGAGGCTAGTGTGGCACCCATAGTTTCTACCACTAGGTAGGTAATTCAGACTGATGGACTCGCATGTCGTTCAAGTCCTATTACCAAGGCTAGAAGAGCTCGAGCAATCATGCCATAATCTTTTCATCCTCTCAACACAAAAGAAAAACGCACTTTGTTAGCTAAGGGGGAGGAGACTACTACACCACAAGTTGTTAAGGCATCCAGGAGTACATGTACATAAGGAAAACACACAATTTCCCACTGATCAGGTTATGGAGTGCCAACCTCAAATGCGTGAAGTGGCTCAAAAGCTCATGAGTACACTATTGTTTAGTTTTTAAGATTTGAAGCTAAGCACCGGGGACATAATTACAGTACTAAAGGATACCCTAGACATTACATCAGGTCTTTTACCAATCCCTAATCCACGTGCTACAAGGGTCCCATCCAACACCTTGGAGAAACATTTGATTCGTTCACATGTTTTGAATGGCATTTGTAATCTAGTCACTAGTTCTAACATGGTTAAACTAATGAGCTCTCCTACCTTTGATTCTACAATCACATATAAAAAAAGAGTTAAAAACACCTCACTTGTGGATTTGTTACTCAACAAAGGCGTTGTGGATAGCCATTCTCTCCACAAAGTTTCTCACTCATTTCCGAAGGTGATACTTAGTGAAAGAACTTCCATCACCACTAGAGTTGCCATTGTCGACAATATTGAGTTAGCAATCCAGGTGGATGGACACTACAACAACAGGGGGCTATTTTGCAATCCGAATATCATCACAAACAACAAAGAAAGAAGTTTTCAAAAGCCCGCTGTTGCGAACAATAACTCCTTGCAAACTCTTAAGCTTTTGTGATACCATAACATTTGTACCCATACAATCGCAAGTCCTTTGCAACTCCGGAACTTGATACAATCGCAAAATTTTCTAATTGTAATTGTTTCTATACATTGTTTGCAATTAACATTACATCAGAAACTATATACAACACACCCATCACCGCAATGACTTAGCGAATCGACTCAAAAGTCTATCAGTTTCCGATATAAGATCTAACGCAAACTTTTTGGGATTCTCAAAATGCCGCTAAAAGTTTGCGAAATCTACGATTTCGCAAACCTGTTTTGGAATGATTTTACCCGTAAAAGTGTAGCGATATCTGTGACATGGTATACTTTATACTAGCAGTTGTAAGTGCGACTGCATGCAACTATAGGGGTTGCGTTCACACTGCATTACATGTTAATTAGCTAACCCAATTGTATGCGAACACGTGTACTTTTATTTTGTAATTAAATATTTAGTTTTAAGAATTACTTTGATTAATCTAGACCGTCCAAGTCGTAGCC